>Ga0247805_1001727_pt1 | contig 10380 bp, 9 predicted proteins | sample UWRJL044104R1_FD_180930 | JGI IMG/M metagenome (GOLD analysis project Ga0247805, IMG submission 180930) | Plant litter microbial communities from Arlington Agricultural Research Station in Wisconsin, United States - UWRJ-L044-104R-1 | ecosystem: Environmental > Terrestrial > Plant litter >...
ATCACCGCAAGGTAAGCACAGATAGTTACCGTAAACAAACCGGTAGTAACAGAGAACCAGTTGAGCCAGCTGAAGATGTAGGCAGAAAGAAAATCATGGGCACTTACATCAATTTGACCGGAAACTGAACTGGCTGCGATGATCCCTAAAAAGAAAGGCGTGATGACACTGGATAAAACAAAAATCCGGGTATATACTTTCTGCATATCATCTTTTACCGCATCATAGTTCCTGAACACAAACGCAGTGCCCCTGGCGATAATCCCCAGCAACATACAGACCAGGGGGATATGCAGATAAATTGAAACTGTAGTATAAATTTTTGGAAACCCTACAAAAAGGATAACGATCACGATGATCAGCCACATATGGTTAGCTTCCCATATCGGTCCGATTGCTTCATACATTTTCTTGCGTGTTTCCGGCCTGTTCGCTTTAGAGGTGAACAGTTCAATAATCCCTGCCCCATAGTCTGCACCACCGAGCAAAATATACAGCAGGATAGCCGTCCAGAGAAATACAATTACTACGTATACCATATCTATATTTTATTGTCAGCAGATGAATCATATAATTTGCCTACCATCGTAATCTGCCGGAACAGCAGCAGGCTTACTATGATAGCCAGCGAAATATACACTGCGGTAAACAGGTAGAAGGAATATGCTATTCCCGGCATTGGGGTAACTGCATCAGCTGTACGCATCACACCATAGATAATCCAGGGCTGACGGCCAACCTCGGTAACTGTCCATCCTGCTTCCAGGGCGATATACCCCATTGGGGTTGCAATTACAAAAAGTCGGAGGAGCCATTTACTATCCAGCCATTTTTTCTTCTTTAGCAAAGCGATGAAGTACACAAGTGCTATCCCGAGCATAGCCATTCCCAGGCCTACCATAATCTGGAAAGCAAAATGGGTGACCATTACCGGAGGATGGTCTTCCTTAGGAAAGCTGTCCAATCCCTTTACTTCGGCATTAAAATCACCGGTAGCCATAAAACTTAATGCTTTTGGAATTTCCAGTGCATATTTTACTGTTTTAGTAGCCGTATCCGGAATTCCGCCAATAATCAGGCCTGCACCTTTTTCCGTATGAAAGAGGGATTCCATTGCAGCAAGTTTCGCAGGTTGTCTTTTTGCTACATCTTTAGCAGAAAAATCTCCACTCAGCGGTTGCAGACAGGCTGCAACACAGGCGAAAACTGCTGCAATACGAAATGCTTTATGATGAAAATTTATGTTTTTACCCTTTAAAATCATGAGTGCATGTACACCCGCTACAGCAAAACCAGTTGAAACAAACGCTGCAATACACATGTGAAGGGCTTCGGAAAACCACGCAGCATTAAACATCGCTTTCATAGGATCAATATTGAAGTATTGACCATTTACAAAATCAAATCCGGCCGGACTATTCATCCAGGCATTTGCCGCCACTACAAGGATACCAGAGAGCAATCCTGTGATCCCTACCACAACCCCTGTAAACCAGTGAAACCATGGATTGAAGCGGTTCCAGCCGTACAGGTAAAAGCCCAGTGCGATAGCTTCAATAAAAAATGCCGTTCCCTCTAAAGAGAAAGGCATCCCAAATATTGGTCCGGCATGTTCCATAAATTTAGGCCAGAGCAAACCCAGCTCAAAAGACAATACGGTCCCGGAAACCGCACCCGTGGCAAAGAAGATTGCTACGCCCTTGCTCCATGCTTTGGTCACATCATAATAGACTGCCTTTTTTTTCTTTAACCAAAGGTAATGTGCAGTACACATAAAGAAAGGCATAACCATGCCGATACAGGAAAACACTATATGAAAGCCTAAAGAAAAGGCCATCTGGAGTCGGGCTGCAAAGAAATCATCCATAGATGCAAAAGTAAAGGTTATCGGTAAAGTATTGATAAATTCGCACCTTATAATTGCTTTATAAATGTAATATTAGGCAGCCCGACGCATTAAAAAAGGTTATATTTCACTCGTTTTTACCACAAGAGGTTTGATCTTATTCGCTGGTCTTACAATCATTCTCAATGACTGATCTTTCGTGAAATAAGCAACTGTCCAGTTATATAATGTTTTGATCCTATTCCTGTAATTCACCAATGAAAGCAAGTGAATAAACAGCCACATAGCCCAGGCAATAAACCCACTGAAAAACAACTTAGGTTTTGGGAGGTCCGCTACCGCTTTATTTCTTCCTATTATAGCCATTGAGCCTTTATCATGATAGCCAAAGGCTTTTAAAGTTTCATTTTTTACATTTTTAATCAGGTTTCTCCCCAGGTTATCACCTTGCTGGATGGCAACTTGGGCTACCTGAGGGTGGCCCTGCGGAAAATTAGCATCAGTGGTCTGGATGCAGGTATCACCTATCGCATACACATCATCCATTCCAATAACTTTATTGAATTCATCTACCACCATCCGTTTTCCTCTTCCGTAAACTTGCTCTGGAATACCTTTAAAAACTATCGCAGTAACACCCGCAGCCCAGATCAGATTTTTAGACTCTATGCTATCGCCATTTGCAAAATGGACAGTATCATCAACAAAGTCTTTTACCATAGCATTCAACCTGATCTGAACGCCCATTTTAGTAAGCGTATCATAGGTATATTGCTGTGATTTCTCACTCATCGGTGCAAGCACTGATTTTAACCCGTCTACGAGATAAATTTCTCCGTTCGCCCCTTTCAGTTCCGGATAATCTTTTGCAATGATTGTTTTTTTCATCTCCGCAAACATACCTGAGATCTCCACACCTGTCGGTCCGCCACCGGCAACTACTACCGTCAGCAACTTTCTGCGTTCGTTCATATCCGTTTCCCTGGAAGCCTGTTCCAGTCGTTCCAGCAATGTATTTCTTAATTGCAGCGCATCTGAAACCGTTTTCATAGGTATCGCATCCTTTTCCACACTCTCCATACCGAAATAGTTAGTGATACACCCTGTTGCGAATACAAGATAATCGTAGCTGATTTCGCCGGTAGAAAGCATCAGTCTTTTGCGTTCGGGGAATACCTCTTCCAGTTCTCCCAGCCTGAACATAAAATTCTTTTTCCCCCTGAAGAGCTTACGGAACGGATAACTGATATTAGAAGTTTCAAGGTAACCGGTAGCTACCTGATAAATTAAAGGAGGGAAGAAATTATAGTTATTTTTGTCAACGAGTACAATTTCAAAATCCTCATTGTCAGAAAGTCTTTTTGCGAGGTTTACACCTGCAAAACCACCGCCGATGATAACTATTTTTTTTGGAGTAGGGTTCATGCTTTTACAGCTATTGGATTAATAATAGTGGTAAAACCACAATAAATGTGCTAAGTTTTAAAAAAATAGACATTCTTTTGCAATGTTTAAAAACAACATTCGTAACCTGCAATGACCTTTGTCATTATTTATATATATTTTCAACTAATTATATGTCATCCGCACAAAACAACACCAGTACATCCGAAAACCCGCTATTATTGCAAAAAGGTAAATATGTATTTACCGGTAACCTGCAGGAAGTTTATAAAGAAGGCGCAAGTGTGCCGTTCTTTTCTGCGACAGCAATTCTGATTATTGAAAGAGAGGGGAAATTATTAGGTGACATACAGACAGTTAATATCAGCGATCTGATCCTAAAACAGTCTTCTTACATCGACGAAAATGGAAAGACAATTGAGGCACATAAATTATATACCTGGCCGCGTAACCTTGGCAGTACTAAAGAATGGAGTGCGAGTAAAAATGAGTTTCTTAATCAATTTGTACTGAACTTCCCTATAGAAGTTTTATCTACACAAGAATCGAATGGGGTTACATGGAAATATATAACTCCTGAAAACTTTCAGAATTTCCCGGCAGACATCCGGGGGACTTCCAGTTTTCAGGAATATGCCAGCCATAAAAATGAATACTTTCTTTTACGACGACCTTTAAAAGAACCAAAATAGTTATTTCAGACGGATAATCCGCAGGTAGTCCAGCATTGCCTGGTTGACTGCACCATTCATATTTTCGTTCCAGTGTTCAAACGTAATTGTAAACTGGTGTGTTCCTTTGCTGAGTTGTACCTCATTGGTGTTGCTAAAGCCCCAGTCCGACCACTCGTCTTTGCCACGCTGCGGAAATACGAACGTGCCTGCGATAGAACCATCGACAGTAAGCGTGCGGATGGCACATTTATTTTCTGTATTGGTGGGGCCGTTCCCATTTGCGTACCTGAAATCGACAGCATACGTTCCCGTTTCAGGGATAGTGACAGCTATTGAGATGCGCTTGTTTACCGTCCTGCTGATCTCTGCAAAACCCGTTCCGGCGTACCCAAGGTATGGCAAAGCAGATTTTTCTGCCACCTGGTCTATAAAAAAAATCAGGGGCTGTTGTTTATCCATCCGAAGCAGAGGCTCACTGGCAAAGGAAAGCACTTCCTTTTTATCCATAGCAATCACCTGATATTCACCATCGGCTATAGTAGGATAACTCAAGCCTGTTTGGCTGGCTATTTCTTTTCCGTTCAGCAGTACCAGGTATTTTATCGCACCTTCAACCTTATTCCATTTCAATAATCCGTCAGTAATTTTAGCCGCGGGGGCAGCGACAGAAAAGTAATCATTTACCAGTCCCGTTGTACTGTTCTCCAATTCATTGTTAGCCATCACAATAACAATACAGTGCGAGCCCGATAAATCTGAGGGTATCTTTGCCAGTGGTAAAGGATTGCCGTCCAGCATAATCGATTTGATGATGTTTCCATAACCAGACAGAGAAATGTCCAGCACCGCCTTACGGTACTTAAAATTTGTCAGCCTTCTCTCTCCGCCAAGTACTTCAGGAACAAAGGGTTTAAAAATGAGTGCATTTTCCTGCGTTTCCATTCCAAAAATGACTTTATAAATCAGACTGATATTGCCCGATAAGCTCCACAGCATATTACTTGAGTTGACCTGCGTACCTGCAAAGTCACCAGAAGATGAAACAAAATTTTCTTTATTGGTAAGGAATAATGCGGCAGGACGATAGATAGAACTGAGACTTTCCACTACCGCTTCAGCATTTCCGGTTTTGGCTGCGGCTAACGTCCAGTATGACTGCACAAAAGGCCATATTGCATCATTATGGTACGGCGGGATATCGGGAATCTGCGGATAGATACAGGGAATACCGAAATTGGTTACCGGGGTTTGTGCCACAATGGTTTTTTGTCTTTCACTATCTGCGATGTCAAACAAAATAGTTAGCGCCTCCCCAAGCGATTCGGCACGAGGAGAAAGGATTTTAAAATGCCGGCCATACAAATATTGTCCGTAATACCCTTTTTCCGGAATCCATAAATGGGTATTAATGCCGGTTTTGATCTGCCCGGCAATTTTTGCGTATTTCGTAGCTGCGGGATCATCCTTCAATAGCCTCGCCATTTGGGAAAGTACCATATTTGCCTGGTAATGCACTGCATTGGTACCCAGATTTTCTGAGTCATATATATCTGCCGACTGCATCCATTTCGGATAAGTCTGATCACGCCAGTCCAGGAACGATGATTCGCCTTTTACTAATCCTGTTTCAACATCATAAATGGTCTTCAGGTCATCCTCTATTGAGTTTTTGATAATCTGATAAGCCTTGGTGAGCCATTCGTGATCACCCGTAGTCTTGTAAACCTCCCATGCTGCGACCGCCCAGATCATCCTGTCAGATGATACAGGCCACGATCCACCGGTACCTGTATCCTGTATTACACGGTCATTTTTTACTTTTATCAGCAGACTGTGCGCTGCTACTTTGGGCTGCAGTGTTGCCATAGATAAGATTATACTATAACTGATATCCCTGGTCCATACCCCCGCCCACTCTTTTCCTGTTCTGAAACTACCATCTGGTTCTATAGCGTTTTCCATTTCTTCCAGCGCCATGTTATATAACGCATCCATCATAGGAATAGCAGAGTGGTATTGGGGAAAAGAAGAAATATCTTTAGTCAGCTGCCAGGAAGATGCTGTTGTCTTTTTTTCCTGCGTTTTGTTCATTTCAAGGGTGACAGTGTAGATCCCATCGCCATCCGGATCAGTCAGTTCCAGTTCTTTGTGATTGCCCAGGTTATCAAAATCCCAGATCAACGGACTGATACTGCCTGCTACAAAAACGCCTTTAAAGTCAGCTTTATAAATCCTTTGTCCATCATAGGTATTATAAAAACCGTTCTCTTTAAAAGAAGAAAGGATATCCCGCATATCAAGCCGAATGGTAATTTTCGTGCCTGATTGTAAATAAACATCCTCAGGTACTTTTACCTGATCCGTATACTGATGCCCGAAACGGATCAGGGGTGTTGTTAAACTTCCATTTACCGGAATGAGGTTAATCGAATGATTTTTACCAGTGACCATTTCGTTGTCCTTTCCATTTAAACTGAATTTAAACGATAAACGCGGACTGATCTCCTGGTTAAACGGACTCTGATAATTGGAAATTAAAGAGGTTGAGGAAAGTGCGGTAGCCTCAAATGCCCCCTGTATCACCTGGGTGGTTGACAAACTATATAATGCAGACTGGTAAATTTTATCCATTGGCTCTTGTGTCTTACATCCTGTTAAGGGCTAAAGTAATTATGAGGGAACTATAAACTTTAAATAAAAAGGTTTTATGCGGCAGGTAATAATAGCAATTTAATGCCATAATAATAACGTCAACAGCAGAGTCACCATTTAATTATGACGATTATGATACAAATACAAACCTTTAAAGAGATAAGTAATTTCTTTGTTAATTTATTTAGTTTCTTTATGCGAATTTATATTACTAAATTACCGTTGCACTTAAACCAACCATTATGAACATCAGCGCAACATAACTATATGCCTTTCTGACCGATAAGTTTGATAAGCAAACAGCGGAATATTTAACCAGTTTTATAGAACAAAAAATACATCTTACCATGATAGACAGAACCAATCATTTTGCTACTAAAGAGGATCTTGCAAATACTAAAAATGATATCATTAGATGGTTGATAAGAATTTTTTGGCAGTCGCCTTAATGATTATTGGATTATATTTTAAAAAGTAATCAGATTAATGCACGGTCCCAGTCTTTCCAGACCGGCTCATATCCTTTGTGCCGGAGCATTTCGGAAATCTCGGCCGGACTACGTTCGTCCGAGATTTCAAATTGTTCCAGTGATCCCGGTTCTACCGCATATCCGCCGGGATTGGTCTTTGAGCCAGCGCTCATTGCGGTAATACCCAGTCCAACAATATGGTCCCGGAAAATTATGGATTCACGGGTAGAAATAGAAAGTTCCACCTCCCCGTTAAATAAACGGTAAGCACAGATCAGTTGCACCAGTTCCCGGTCGCTCATTTCTACCTTAGGTTCCAGTCCTCCACTAAAAGGACGCAGCCGGGGAAAAGACAAACTGTACTTACTTTTCCAGTATTTCTTTTCCAGATAGCTTAAGTGCAAAGCAGTAAAAAAGGAGTCCGTACGCCAGTCTTCCAGTCCGATTAACACCCCCAGTCCCACTTTATAAATCCCCGCCTCTCCAAGCCGGTCGGGCGTTTCCACACGGTATTCAAAATTGGATTTCTTCCCTTTCGGATGGTGTTTCTTATAATCTTCACGATGGTAAGTTTCCTGGTAAACCAGCACAGTATTCAACCCGTAAGGGATCAGCTGTTCATAGTCATTGGTATCCAACGGCTGCACCTCCATAGAAATATGTGCAAAATGGGGTCTGATCAGTTCCAGCACCATTTTAAAATAATCCAAGTGAACAGATTGGTTTGCTTCACCGGTAACCAGCAGCACATGGTCATACCCCATTTCTTTCAGCACCACCACTTCCTGCATAATCTCTATAGCAGTTAAAGTTTTACGTTTTACTTTGTTATCATAACTAAAACCGCAATACGTACAGATATTGTTGCACTCGTTAGACAGATAAAGCGGCACATACAGTTGCATCACTTTTCCAAACCGCTTTAAGGTAAGTGCTCTGCTCAATACTGCCATTTGCTCAAGATAAGGCGCGGCGGCCGGGGAAAGGAGCGCTTTAAAGTCCTCCAGGGTACGCTCACTCTTTCCCAGCGCATGAACTACATCAGCTGTTGTTTTACTGTAAATACTGCTGCTGACCTCATCCCAGCTGTAAGTATTAAAAAGATCATTAAATGAGTTAGTCATCCAGAAAAGAAGTTAAGGGGCTGCTTGCCACAGCCAATGAATTTTTTGGTGCCAGTTTCGCTTCATATGCCATCCTTCCGGCTATTACGGCCAATTTGAAAGCTTCCGCCATTAATACAGGGTTACTTGAAACGGCAATTGCAGTATTAACCAGCACTGCATCCGCGCCAATTTCCATTGCCTTTGCAGCATCGGATGGCGAACCTATCCCGGCATCGATAATAACCGGCACATTACTTTGATTGATGATGATCTCCAGAAAATCGATTGTTTTTAACCCTTTATTGCTGCCGATCGGTGAACCCAAAGGCATCACTGCCGCAGTACCTGCATCTTCCAGTCTTTTACATAAAACCGGGTCTGCATGAATATAAGGTAAAACGACAAAGCCAAGTTTCGCAAGTTGCTCTGTAGCCAGCAGGGTTTCTATTGGATCGGGCATCAGGTATTTCGGATCCGGATGGATTTCCAGTTTTATCCAATTGGTTTCCAATGCCTCTCTTGCCAGCTGAGCGGCAAAAACTGCCTCTCTGGCGGTTCTTACGCCAGAAGTATTAGGTAATAAGTTCAAGTTTGGATGACGAAGGCGTTTTAGAATATCATCTTCATCTGCAGTCAGGTTAACCCGCTTCAAAGCTACGGTCACCAATTCAGACCCTGAAGCAAGCAGCGCTTCTTCCATCAGCTCAGCTGAACTGAACTTTCCTGTCCCTGTAAATAGACGGGAGTTAAATATTTTATCTGCTATTTTTAACATACACGTATTGTTTAGACTGTAAATCAATTTCCTGTTTGAGCAGGCTGAATTGCTGTTGTAAATCATATCCCCTGGACAGCAAAGCTGAAACCGCTACTCCGTGTACACCAGTTTTTAACAGGGAGGCTACATCTGTGATATTAATCCCTCCGATGGCCACTACAGGAATAGTAATACCTGCCTTCCTTGCACGCAGCAGCAGCCGACCATAACCGTTGATACCTAAAACGGGACTTAAATTCTTTTTTGTGGCAGTAAATCGAAACGGGCCTAAACCAATATAATCCGCTCCTTCATCTGCCCTTCTGACGATATCTTCAAATGTATTGGCAGTACCGCCAATACATTTGTCTTTACCTAAAATTAGTCTCGCTTCAGGCACTGGCATATCTTCTAGTCCCAGGTGTACACCAAAGGCAGCAGACCGGAGCGCAATTTCCGGGTAATCATTAATGATCAGTTTTGCACCATACTTCATACATAAGTCCCGGGCTTCAATAGCCAGCTTGAAAACAACATCCTGCGGCTGTTCTTTCACACGGAGCTGTACCCATTTACCACCTGCCTTAAGTACATTTTCGATTGCGTCCAGGTGTGATCCTTTTGCTGATGCCTGTGAAATATACTGTAGTTTATCTATCTCCATTACCGATTTGATTTATTGATTTTATGAGCTGAATTGCCGCTGCTACAGGATCAGCCGCCTGTTGCCAGACAGCACCCAATACAGCCGCACCTTCAAATCCCATTTGCCTTATTTTAACCAGGTTACCTGCAGTTATACCGCCAATGGCAAATATTTTATTCTTATGTGCAGGTAAAACAAAATTTGGTTTTAGCTTACTGCTGTAACCTGCTTTTGAAATGCTATTAAATACAGGACCGAAAAAAACGTATGTAAAATCTTCCAGTTCAGCTATACTTTCAAATTCATGAACAGAAGTAGTTAAGCGGCATCCCCGCAACAGCAATTCTTTTCTTTCTACCGCATCCATATCCTTTCTGTGCAGTTCAGTAAAATGGAGCCGGTTGATATCAAATACGGGTGCCAGTTCGTGGTGCTGATGAATGGAAAGCTGCGGGTAATTAACCGGGTCAATCTCGCTCATCAGCTTTTTAAACCTCAGTTCGTCATTAACAGGCTTTCTGAGATGCAGGGATTGCAGTCCACTCTCAAAAAGTTTATTAATCAGTTCTCCCTCCCCGCTGAAGTAATCCGGCCTTGTAATTACCGTCATTTCCATTACAAATAGATTTCGTTTCCTTTGTCCGAGAACTCTCGTGACTTTTCTTCCATTCCCCTGGCCAGGGCGGCAGCTTCATCAAGACCTTGTTTTGCTGCATATTCCCTAACGTCCTGCGTAATTTTCATTGAACAGAAATTAGGTCCGCACATTGAACAGAAATGCGCAATCTTCGCTCCATCGGCAGGTAGCGTCTCATCATGAAATTC
>Ga0247805_1001729_pt1 | contig 10379 bp, 7 predicted proteins | sample UWRJL044104R1_FD_180930 | JGI IMG/M metagenome (GOLD analysis project Ga0247805, IMG submission 180930) | Plant litter microbial communities from Arlington Agricultural Research Station in Wisconsin, United States - UWRJ-L044-104R-1 | ecosystem: Environmental > Terrestrial > Plant litter >...
CGAAAACCCTGAGCAATATACCGAGTGGCTTAAGGTTTGCTTTTATCGCGTCCTATTTTATCACCAAAGAATGTTTGACAATGAGTAACTGGATTGTGAATTTATTGATTGTGCTGGCTACATTTATCGTAATGGAAGGGGTAGCCTGGTTTACCCATAAGTATGTGATGCATGGATTGCTTTGGGTACTGCATAAAGACCATCACCACAAAGACCACGATGGTTTTTTAGAACGAAATGACTTTTTCTTTCTCATTTTTGCCCTTCCGGCGATTGCCTGTATCGCCATTGGTACCTGGTATGGTTACCATATCCCATTTTGGATTGGTGTTGGCGTAACACTTTATGGTTTTGCCTACTTTTTTGTTCATGATATTTTCATTCACCAGCGTTTTAAATTAATGAGGAATGCCGATCATTGGTATTTTAAAGCCATACGCAGAGCGCACAAAATGCATCACAAACATACCGGTAAAGAAGATGGAGAATGTTTCGGAATGTTATGGGTTCCGCTTAAATATTTCTTTAGTAAACCTAAAAATACAGTGACATGAGTTTTACTTACCTCCTGATCGACTTCTTTACGATTATTATACCCTTTATCTATTCTTTTCATCCAAAACTGCGGTTTTACAAAACCTGGAGGGCATTTTTTCCCGCTGTCCTCATTACCGGATTGATTTTTATCCTCTGGGATGTTTATTTTACCGGGCTTGGCGTATGGGGCTTTAATCCCAGGTATTTAATTGGTGTAATGGTAGGGAATATGCCGCTGGAGGAGATTTTGTTCTTTTTGTGTATTCCATATGCTTGTGTCTTCACTTTTCATTGCCTGGACTTGTGGATCAAAAATGGCATTTCAAAAGCTTTTGAAGGGGTATTAACGCCTGCATTTATTGCGATCTTCCTGGTCGTAGCTATAACCTATCATGATAAGATTTATCCCATGGTTACTTTTGCAGGACTTTCTTTATTGTTGATACTGGCAAAATATGTCTTAAAAATCAGTTGGCTTGCCAAGTTCTATGTCATTTATTCCATTCTTTTGATTCCTTTTTTGATTGTGAATGGAATGCTGACCGGCACAGGGCTGGAAGAGCCGGTTGTTTGGTATAACCCGCAAAAAATCATCGGCTTCAGAATTTTAACCATACCAATAGAAGATACTTTTTATGGAATGGGACTTATTTTATCAAATCTGATGATTTATAAATATCTGAAAAAGCTTAGTCACCATTAGGGTTTTAGGAATTCCTGCTGCTTTTGTGTTTGAAGGCTGATTTGTTTTTTTATTACTAACATCACCTTAACACGGCTCATTTACATTTGCTTTCACATAGCAGTTACCAGGTAGCCTAATCCCTATAGCACCATGATCGATCTCAAGAATTTTGAATTTATATATATACACCATTGGGAAAAATTATATGCCTTTTGCTTCCGTATGACACGGGACGAGTATGTTGCCCAAAATATTGTTCAGGATATCTTTACCGATCTTTGGGAACGCAGAAAAGAAGTCAGCATTTTGTCTATACAAAATTACCTGTTTCGTGCGGCCAGGAACCAGGTTTTAAAAGAGTACCGCAAAAAGAAATTTGATACCACAACGATAGATGAGAAACTGGAAGATTACCTGATCGATAACATTGCTTCGATTGACTCTGAATTGATGGATCGCTTGTATGCACTGCTCGAAAATCTACCTGTAAAACGAAAAGAGATTCTGATCATGAATAAAATTCAGGAGATAGGAATAGACGACATCGCAACCGAGCTTAATATATCCAGGCAAACAGTCAAAAATCAACTTTCTTCTGCTTTAAAGCAACTTAGGTTTGATGCAGGTGAAAGCTCCGGACTCATTATACCTTTTGGCATTTATCTATTATTACATCTTAACAATACTTTAACAATATCGTAATCATTTGCGATAGTACTTTTTTGCCTCCATCGGTACTTATAGTTGAATATAAGTATTATGATAAAAAAAGATATACATTATCTGGAGTATCTGATCGCAAGAGAAGAAAATCAGACGATTTCCGAGGCCGAAGCCAAATTGCTGGCGAATTTCATGCAGGATGAGTACGATCGCTCTGAATGGGATACTAAAGAAATGGGAGCTAAAGCTGCAGTTTCTGCGGGAATCTATAAAAACATCAAAAAACGCAATCAGTTAAAGAAACCATTTAGAATCCATTACAAACATGCAGTAGCTGCCACCATTGCCATGGTAATCGGTTTGGGTGTTTTATTGAAACCTCAGCCTGGCAGCAAAGAAATTTCAATAAAGACAGCTTCCAAGACCGATTCTGTTAAACTAGAGGATGGTACGCTGGTTTATCTGGCTTCTCATTCTGAATTCAAATATCCTGAACATTTTGACGGTACTTTGAGGTCCGTTTCCTTAGTTAAGGGCAACGCCTTCTTCAAAGTAGCAAAAGATAAAAAGCATCCTTTTATCGTCAGCTCAGGGCAAATTAAAACCAGCGTTTTAGGTACGTCGTTCCACATTGGCCTGGATCAAAATCAGGCGAGTGTAACCGTAATTACCGGACATGTAAAGGTAGCCAGTAAAACGCAGGTCGCTTTTTTAGAACCCAATCAAAGTGCTGTTTTCAATGCCGGTAGACTAAAAAAGCGCGAACTGAACAATGTGGCTTTATACTCCTGGTATAAAAAAGATGTGGCCTTGAATGATGTCGCCCTGGGACAGGTGTTTACCCTGCTGAACTTTAAGTACGGGCTAGAATTTAAAGCAGATGATCCGGAAATAGAGAACACCAGAATAACGCTTTTTCTTGAGGCAGATTTACCATTACAAAATATCCTCAATCAAATTAATTATATCACGCATTTAAAATTCGAAAGCTATGGAGAAATCATAAAAGTACACCATTAAAAAAGCCGCAATTGCTACGAACAACTACGGCTATACATTATTTATCACTTGATTAATAAATTAATATGCATTATAAATATACTTTTTTTACCCTAAAAAGAATGTGTTTTCTGGCTGTTATTTTTCTTTTTATACAAGAAGGACAGGCAAAAACCTTGAATAGTAAGTCTTTAAATAAGAAAATAAAATCAGCAAATGAAACGCTGGTCAACATTTTTTCGCAGCTCAGTAAGCAAACCAGCTATAAGTTTAGTTATAGCGAAGAGATTATTGCCGACAAAAAAACGTATGTGGTCACTTACAGCAAACCACTAAATGAATTACTCAAGTCTCTTTCCGAAGCTGCTGATTTTAACTATGTCATACGCGATAATGTGGTATTGATCAGTAAAAATAAAGAAGCAAAGCAGATCGTAAAGGCCGCTGCATTTCAGCATACCGTAAAAGGAAAAGTTCTGGATGAAAAAGGGCTCCCGCTGATCGGTGCGACAGTCAGGGAGCTGGGCACTAAAAATGCCGTTGTAACCAACGCAAGCGGAGCTTTTGAAATTAAAGTGGCTACAGGCAGAATTATAGATGTCTCTTTCATTGGATATAAAAGCAAACGCATCAGTGTAGATCAAAATATACTTACGGTCAACCTGGAGCCTGATGCGTCAAACGTAGGAGAGGTATTGGTTGTTGGCTATGGTAAACAAACTAAAAAAGACGTTACCGGTGCTGTTGCACAACTGGATGAAAAAAACTTCCGACAAGGTGCTGTGGTATCTGCGGATAATCTTTTACAAGGTAAAATTGCTGGTGTAAGAGTGGTCAGCAGTACTGGCGAGCCAGGTGGTGGTGTTGATGTAACCATCCGTGGCGTCGGTTCCATCCGTAGTGGAAGTACACCGCTATTTGTCGTTGACGGTGTTCCTTTAACCAATGATGATGTAAGTCCCGGCGGACAAGATGTAGGCTTAGGTGGTTCAAGATCGAAAAATCCGCTCAACTTTTTAAACACCAGTGACATTGAATCGATTTCTGTATTGAAAGATGCCTCGGCTGCGGCGATATATGGAGCAAGGGGTTCTAATGGTGTTGTTATTGTAACCACTAAGAAAGGTAAAAAGGGTGAAGGCACTTTTAACGTGGATTCTTATCTGGGAATTTCTTCACTCGCACATAAGCTAAAAGTATTAACAGCAGATTAATACCGTAACGCAATTAATGCTTTAGGTGATAAATATAAAGCTTACGATCATGGTGGCAACACAGATTGGCAGGATGTAATTTACAGACAAGCTAAAACAAGAAACAATTCTGTTGCTTTTTCTAAACAAACCAATACCGGTAACTACTATGTGTCTGCAGCCCAGATGGATCAGGAAGGGATTGTGAAAAACAGTGAATTTCGAAGAACATCGGCAAGAATCAATGCATCAGAATCTTTTCTGGATGATCAACGGCTGAAAATCGGTGTCAACTTAACCGCCAGTGAAACCAGAGATTTGGGCGTGCCAACCAGTGATGACGGTGGATCCAACGGACAGTTGATCATTCACACCCTAATGGCTAACCCAACAAGATCGGTATTCGATGAAAATGGAAATTACACCAACTTTAAAATGAATGCCCATTACAATCCTGCGTATCTGCTCGATATTTACAGGGACATTACCCGTACGCTAAGGGTACTGGGTAATATGGATCTGTCTTTCAGAATTGTAAAAGGTCTTGAATATAAATTTAACCTGGGTATAGACCGTTCGTTAGGAGAAAGAAATACCACCATTTTCGCCAACAAGACAGACATCAGTACAGATGGTAAATACATCAAATACAATCTGAATTCCAAAAGTACCTTGATGGAACATTACCTCAATTATAGTCTGCTGGTAGAAAAACATAAAATCGAAGCACTCGCAGGTTTTTCTTATCAGAAATTTGAAAGAGGGGGAAATGGGTATAATGTGCTCAGTATAGGCGAAAAAGGCCAGGGTATTTTGCCCGAAAATAACCCGGGATTTGCCGGTAAGCAAACTGGTTTAAATGGTTTTAAGCAATTAAATGAGTTGCAATCATTTTTTTCGAGGTTCAACTACGCTTACGATAACAAATACCTTTTAACTGCCTCGTTACGTGCCGATGGTTCTACGCGTTTTGGAGCGAATAATAAATATGGATATTTTCCTTCTTTTGCCCTGGGCTGGAACATCTCTAAAGAAGATTTTCTTAAAAACAGTAGTTTGCTTAACGACCTGAAAATAAGGGCGAGCTGGGGACAAACCGGTAACCAGGAAGTAGAGAACAAAATTACTAAAGCCAGTTATGCACTTTCTGCTCCGGATGGTTACTATTTAAATGATGATCTGGCCCTGGTTAACGGGGTTTTAATTAAACGTACACCAAATCCAAATCTGAAATGGGAAGTGGTATCGCAGTTGAATATCGGTGTTGATTTTGAATTGCTACACGGAAAAGTATACGGTACCCTGGATTACTTTGACAAAAAGACAAGCGACGCAATTTTATATATTCCATCTCCTGTATTGAGCCCAACGCCTAAAATATGGGTCAATATAGACGGTAAAATTGTCAACAAAGGATTGGAAGTGATGTTGGGTACTAAAATTTTCAATACAGACAAGTTTAACTGGTCTGTTGATGCCAACGGAGCAACATTAAACAACAAAATACAGGGTTTACCAGTATCTCAGATCCTCAGCGGAGCAGTTTCCGGACCGGGGCTATCCGGTGTAACGGCTAATATTTATAAAAATGGCTATGCAGCAGGATCTTTTTACATGGCTGAGCACAAAGGATTTGATGCCAACGGTAAAGACATTTTTGGAGATAAAATCATTGTTCAAAGTGCACTTCCTAAGTTCACTTATGGATTTAACAGCCAGATGAATTATAAAAATGTTGATTTCTCTTTCTCTTTCATTGGTCAGACAGGCGGTTACCTGTTTAACAATACAGGTTTAAATGCTTTAAATATAAATAACCTGGCTTCTGACAGAAACGTCTCTGAAAAGTATTATAAGTCAGGTGCTAACCCTGCAAATGCACAAGTGTTGTCAACGCTTTATCTCGAAAAATCAGACTTTTTAAGATTGAATTCCGCAAGGTTAGGGTATAATTTCAAACTTCAGGGGATTAAGTGGCTCCAGGGACTTGGGGTATATGTTACCGGACAAAACTTATTTACGATAACCAATTACAGTGGCTACGATCCTTTGATCAACAGTCCTAAAGCTACAGATGGTAACCAGTCACAAGGTATTGATTATACTGCGTATCCTCCTGCTAAAACATTCCTTTTTGGTTTAACTATTAAATTATAAACATGAAATTAAATACATTATTCAAAGCTAAGCATCTATTGGTTTTAGCAGCGACCATGGCTTTAACAGGCTGCACCAAACTTAACGAGGTGGTGTTGGATGAAGTTCTGGGTGAGAATGCGTCAAATCCTGCCAGTGCGCTGGCCTCGGCCTATGATAGATTGGGGAAAAGTACCTTTGTCGATCATGGTGGTGTGTTTGCACTGCAGGAGTATACTACAGATGAAGCATTATTGGCTACACGTGGTAGTGATTGGGGAGATGGCGGTAAATGGAGATCTATGCATGAGTTTACATGGGCTCCTGATAATGCGATCGTAACCGACAACTGGAATAACCTGACCAGTGGTATCACGAAGTCTTTAACCGCTATAAAAGAGGCAACAAACAGTGACGTCCCACAAAAAAGTCTTTACCTGGCAGAAGCCAAAGGTTTGTTGGCTTATTATATGTATACGACACTCGATCTATTTGGGCAGGCTCCTTATCGTGATCCGCTAAATGAAAAAGCACCTTTAGAAATTAAACAGGCAGCAACAGCTATCGATGAATTAATCACAGAAGTTGAAGGATTAATTCCCAACCTGGCAACTTTAGGCACACAATCTACACACAACGGCCGCTTCACCAAAGAAGCTGCTTACGGTCTGTTGGCAAATATGTACCTGAACCGTGCGGTGTATAAGGATCGCTATGCGGCAACTTTCAATTTTACTGAAAAAGCCGTCAACGGTAATGATACGGACATGGATCGGGTAATTTATTACACCTCATTGTTGATCAATGGAGGTAAATTTGGACTGGCTACCAATTATTTTGATAGTTTTTCCATCAATAACACGGCAGGACCGGAGCTGATTTTTGTGATTTCACAAAAGATAGACCGCATTAGAAACGGATCAAATTCTTTTGCATATGTGTGTGTAGAGCGTAATCAGCGACCTTCTCCCGTAAATAGGGGTACCAATGCAGCTTGTGTTTCTCCGGAGTTTTATGCCAGCTGGAATGGCAATCATGACGATCCAAGGTTTTCAAGGAAATATCAGTACGCTGATGGTACCTGGTTTACCAATGATGCTGAAGGTAGTGTACCAGCCAGCGATGTTGTTGTAGGTACCAGCCAGCCATGGTTCCATTTTAACCGGGGAATTATGGTTGGTCAGCAGTACGGGCCCAAATTGACTCCCGCTGGTGGTTTTGAAATGGTTGGCAATAGAATTAAAGTTTCAGAACTGTATATGGAAAAAAGCAGTGGGACTAAAATGGACTTTACACCAGAGTTGAATTTTGACGACCCTACAAAAGCAATATTTGCACAGGATCAAATCAATAGGGGAGCACGGGTATTTAAATTTGAGTATGATCCTGGAGACGGTAACGGGTCCAGTAACGTAGACATTCCGCTGTTCCGTTTAGGTGTCATGTATACATTAAGGGCAGAGGCTTATTTCCGTAAAGGACAAACAGATCTTGCCCTGGCAGATATCAACAGATTACGTACATCAAGAACCAGGGAAGCATATTATAACAATGCACGCGGTGTAGCCATATCCGTTCTTGACGAAGCTACTTTGTATAAAGAAATGGCTTTTGAAAGTTATTGGGAAATGTACAGAAGGCCTCAGATGATTCGTTTTGGAAAGTTTGAAAAGCCCTTTAGTGCTAAACCCACTACGCAGCCCTTCAGAAGAATATTCCCAATTCCACAAACAACATTGGATGTGACTAAAGAGCTTAAGCAAAATTTCGGATATTAAAACGATATCCTTTACATCCTGAAATAAATTCAGGATGATGCAGTACATTAAAGAGCCTGATCATTCATCGTGATACAGGCTCTTTAAGTAAATTTATAAACTGCTTTTTACAATCTGCCCAAGTTTTTTGAGGTCAAAATCCAATTGTTTGTCCCATTTTAAACCAAAGTTTAAGCGCATACAATTGTTAAATTGATTGTGTTGCGTAAACATTCTGCCTGGTGCAAAACTGATCTTGTGCTTGATGGCTGTTTCATAAAGCGCTGCAGTATCAATCCCCTGATCCAGTTCCAGCCACAGCACAAATCCACCCTGAGGTTTAGATATCTTGGTGCATTCCGGAAAATAATCCTCTACAGCCCTTTGATATTGCAGACAATTACTATATAACTTACTTCTTAAGGTACGGAGGTGATGGTCATAGCGGCCATGTTCAAGAAAATCAGCAATCGCCTCGGCTTGCAATGGTGGATTAGATATGGTTTGCAGCATTTTTTGGCGAATGATTTTGTCTTTGAATTTTCCGGGGGCAACCCAACCCACGCGATACCCGGGCGCGAGTGTTTTGGAAAAAGAACCACACCACATCACTAAACCTTCCTCATCGTACAATTTACAAGGCGCTGGTCTGGAAGTTCCAAAATAAAGATCTCCATACAGGTCGTCTTCAATTAGGGGGATGTGCCGGGCGGCGAGCATCCGAACGACTTCCTTTTTATGTTCGTCAGGCATACAGCTCCCCAACGGATTGTTGAAATTGCTGACAAGCAAGCAAACTTTAATTTTTGGAAGGACCTTTTTCAAGGCCTCAATTTCAATACCTGTGATCGGATTGGTTGGAAGTTCTATAATTTTCAAACCCAGCGATTGTATCATTTGAAGTATTCCGAAATAAATCGGACTTTCTATGGCGATACAATCGCCGGGTTTGGTTACTGCCAAAAGGCAATTGAATATGGAATTCAAAGCCCCGGAGGTAGTTACAATATCATCTTCTACCAATTGTCCGCCCCATACAAAAGACCATTTAGAAATGTTTCTTCTCAGGTTAACACTGCCCTGCACAGGTTCGTAAGCGGTTCCGCTATCACTCATGCTGCGGAGTACTTTGAGGATACTCTTATTCAATTTTGCAATCGGCACCATACTATTGTCAGCCACACCCAGTGAAAACTTAGTAATGCTGCTATCCGACAAGGTATCGAATACCCTGCTGATCAAATCCTCTGGCTGGTATGCTTTTTCTGATAATTTAGGCGTACTTACGGATGGCACCGCCAACCTTCTGCTAAAAGAACGGCTTACATAATAGCCTGATTTTGGTCGGGATTCTATAAGCGATTTACTTTCCAATTCCAAAAAAGCTTGCTTAACCGTATTTAAACTCACTTCGTAAATTTTTTGTACGGTACGGATAGAAGGCAGTTTATCTCCGATTTTTAAAGTTTCAGAAGCAATCTGACCTTCTATGGTGTTCGCAATTTTCTGGTATAAAACTTCTCTTGCCATGCTTAGTAAAGCTAATCAATAAATCATTTAATTGCACTGGTTCATCCAGTCAACAAAGGAACGGATTGAATTTTGCACACTTTTAGTATCTGAAAAGGCATCGCCCCCGTTAAGTCCATATACACCTTCATGACTCCTGATGGTAAAATCAGTCAACTGATCTGCAATGTTCATTCCGCTAAATTCCTCCGCAATTCTCAACTGTATCCTTGGCTTGGTTTGCGCATCTACATTTACAAACGAGTAAGCAATTATTCTTTTATTCCATTCTGCCACATTAAGTGGAATTCCGAATTGTTCATTCAACTCTTTTTCAGAAAACACCTGGTTTTCAATGTTTTCATTTCCGAAATAAAGCGCTTTTATTGATTTTAAATCGGTGAGGTATACGCCTCTGAATTTTAATTCTTTCGGGTCATTTTTTTGTGCTGCCATAATCAACATCTTTTATGACACAAAATTACCCCAAAGTAGGCGAGGTGTACAGATACAAAATTAGTTTAAATTACGGGTACAGATGTAGGGCTACAAGTTGCTGCTTTTTTCCATGGTTTAAAAATCAATAAGCTAATTGTGGCAAGTATGCTCACACTTATCGCTGCGTAAAGTATAACCAGTTGAAATCCGGATACCAAAGCAGGTTTTGTAAGTTCTGCTGAAATTGTTGTTCCGGATTCTGCATTTCCGGAAACCATTAAAAACCCCATAATGGCAATATTTAACGCAAGGGAAATCATTCTTGCACTCATATCTATCCCTGAAGCCATGCCCGACCGTGCTACAGGAACTGAGGCCGTTGTGGTATTGGTCACAGGCGTATTGGTCATGCCGAGGCCAGCACCTGCAATGATAGCACCAGGTAACATGCTGAGCCTGCTG
>Ga0247805_1001730_pt1 | contig 10372 bp, 7 predicted proteins | sample UWRJL044104R1_FD_180930 | JGI IMG/M metagenome (GOLD analysis project Ga0247805, IMG submission 180930) | Plant litter microbial communities from Arlington Agricultural Research Station in Wisconsin, United States - UWRJ-L044-104R-1 | ecosystem: Environmental > Terrestrial > Plant litter >...
GGGTACTTGAGGGATATGCGAACCAGGAGGAGGCCGCAGGTGAAAGTTTAAATCATGCTTTGCAGTTGTATAAAAAATTAAAAGATCATCAGGGTTTTATAAAATATGAACTGAGTATGGCACAGGTGCACGCCGCTAATGGTCATCAGCAGGCTGCTTTGCAGCATTATTTAAAAGTGCAGTCGCTGGAAAAGGATAGCTTGTCGGCAGCTTATCTATCAGTACTGAAAGAAATGGTTTCAACTTACCTGGGCATTGGGGCGCTGCAGAAAGCCATATATTACAATCAAAAGGGTATAAAACTGGCTAGCCATGCGGGTTTATCCCTTCAGCAACAACACTTTTTACTTGTTGCAGCAGCGATTCAGGATTCTATCGGTCAAAAAAATGAAGCCTTAAGGTATTATTTTGAGGCACTGGACAGCGCAAAAAAAGCGCAATTGCCTGTACAGGAAGCAGAAGCTTTAATGGGGATTGCCCGTAGTTTTGGCCTGGCACACCCGGAGCAGCGTATGGATCATTTAAATATGGCTTTAGTAATTGCCAGACGGATGGGGGAGAAGAAACTGCTGGCGGAGATTTACAATAGCATGAGCGAAATCTACAGGCAGAGAAATCAATTCGAAAATGCTTTACAAGCCATAGATCAGCACCGGGTTTTTCTGGATGAGCAGGTTAAGGAAAGGCGTTTAAACAGAGATCAGGTCGTTAAAGTAAATTATGAGCTTGAGCAACAGGAGCTGCTGTTTCAGCAACGTAAAGTGGTTCGTCAGCGAAAAATAATTGAGCGGAACAGCTGGACAATTATTGGCATTACAGTTTTGGCTTTATTGGCCATACTCTGGATGTATTTATATAAAACCAGGCAGCTCAATAAAAAACTTGCGGAATCAAATTACATTAAAGATCAGCTTTTCTCTATCATTGGACATGATCTGCGTACGCCGATTGGTGGCATCACCCAAATGCTTGCTTTGATGGAAACGGAGAATTTAAGCATCGAGCAATCCGAAATGGTTGGTTTGATGAAAAAGCAGGGAGAGCGTGCCGGTGAAATACTCCAGTCCTTGTTGTCATGGGGTAGGGCACAACTTAAGGGGATTACTGTGAAAAGCATCCATTTTGATCCCAGGCCCATTATTTTGAAAAATGTAGAGTTGTTGCATTCCCAGATTATGGATAAGGGTTTGATTGTTGACAGCCAGGTTCCTGCTGGTATTTCGATTAAAGGCGATGTGGATCATTTTGACTTTATCATTCGCAACTTGATTTCTAACGCCATTAAATTCAGTTTTCCAAAGGGAAAAATCACGGTGCTGGCCTATGAAATGCATACTATTGGTAAAATGGCTTTTTCGGTAAAAGATGAGGGCGTGGGAATTAGTGAGGCACAGCAACTGAGCTTTCGTGCCAATCAACTCCAGGTCACTTTTGGCACAGAAGGAGAAAAAGGAACGGGTATCGGTTTGAGTCTGAGCAGGAAATTTGTAAAGGCCAACGGGGGTAAGATCTGGCTGAAAAGTGTAGTTAATGAAGGGGCAACATTTAGTTTTAGTTTTCCGAAATAGGACTTGGCATTTATTACTGTAATTTTTCCTGGTTAGAGGTTTGATTGACAATCTCTTGAATTACAGTGTCTAATTGTTTGATGGATTTATCGAAATAGACCAGTAATTCCTGATCTTCTTCTGAAATGTTGCTTTGAATGATCAAATTTGACAATCCCATAATATTGGCTAGGGGCACTCGGATGACATGAGATTGCATGTGGGCAATTTCTTTTAGCTTGATGTTTTGTTTTTCAACGGAGCTTAAATGTTCATTTTTTAATGAAATTTGTTTTTTTAATTCCTGATACAGAAAAGACTCTCTAATCAGTTTTTTTTCTACATCATTGGTTAGCCTGTATATGATATATACGACTACGGCATCTATAAATAAGAAATTTACGGAGTAAATAATCCAGCGACTGGCAGTTACATGGTCGTGAATGGGAATCGAAAAAAGATGAAAGGTTAAGATGAAGGTCAGCGCAAGGCAAACGATAAGTGAGGCCCCACATCCGTAGAAGGCACTTTTTCCGGGAAATTGTGTAGAGATAAAGATGCTTAACGAAAACAGATAGATAAAGCCTACGGTGAATGAACCCAGAATGACAATAATAATGATAGAAAATATAAGTGTGATTGTGGATACCAGTAACCTTCGGTAGTGGAGGCTGATTTTTCTGTTTAACACGATTACGGCAATGGTGAGTAAAGCGAATGCCTCAAAAAGTAGAATTAAAAAATGTCCTTCCAGGTATTCGATGAGCATACTTGGTAATAGCGCAAAAAGACTCAATGGCAACGCATAGGTCATAATGACGATGAAAAGCTCGTTTCGCCAATGTTCAATGTTGATCTTTCCCGCGGTGTAGTCGTACATGACGCTATGAACGTAAGATTTATATTTCGACCATGTTTTATGAATGACTAATTCTAAAGCGTTTGATATGGCCATACTGTAGAAATCTTTTTGGTGGTGGTTAAGACGTGTTCAATATAAGACAATTTACAAACATCTGTTCGGGTTTGTAGAAATATCGCCTGGCGCTCTATGTCAGCATTTTTTTTAAATTTGCTGCTACACTTTGCTATGATTATCCTATTAACCCTCACGCTTTTAATCTCCATCTACAATTGTTTTAAATTGGCTAGCTTAAAGCCTGCTGTATTGACCAATGGCCTTGTTTGGTGGACAAGTTGCCTGATTGCTGTAAATTCCACATGTATTATAGGGTATCGGGTATTCTTTCCTGACATCGTTTACTTTAATCAACTCGCTCCCTTTCTTGCATTTTATGGGCCCCTGGTTTATTTTATGATTGTCGCCTACGACCAAAACAGCATACCTCAAAAAACAATTTTGCTCCATATGGCTTTACCCGTTCTGTTATTGGCTGTATTTATAACTTTACTGATCTGCGATTGGATGGAAGCTGATTTTGACCGTAGCCATCTGGTGGTGTTCAAAAGTGCCTCTGTTGTATCGACGTTTTTTTATACCGTGTTAATTGCGGTTAAAAATCATGGCCGCGAAGTTCACAGGTCTTTTAAAATTTTTACCATTTGCGTGCTGATCTTACTCACCTGGAGGGTGATGATTTTAGTGTTTTTTAATTTGTATGGAAAAAGACTGGAGCCAAGTGGGGATGGCTTAAGTGCTATGGTTTATGGCATCATGTTCTTGTTCAGTTTACTCATCTACACTTATGCTGCGTTGTATCAGAAGCGTAATGACCGTACGGATGTTGAAGAACAGGATTTGGATTTGCCACAATATAGGAAGTCGACCTTATCAGCCGAAGATTTACTGCATTATGAGCAAAGGATAACCGAGTTGATGGAGAAAGATCGCGTGTATCTTAAAAATGAACTTTCACTGCAAGAGCTGGCTACCTTATTAAAAATTCCAAAACATTACCTGAGCCAGGTGCTGAACGTACGGATGAAACAAGGTTATCACAACTACATCAATTCATTAAGGGTGGAGCATGCCTGCCAGTTGATGAAATCAGAAAGTAATTGCGCTTTACAGGAAATTGCCACCAATTCTGGTTTTAATTCAACAGTAACATTTAACCGGGCATTCAAAACTTTTAAACACTTGTCGCCAAGTGAATATCTTGCTAAATTATAATTTTACCTTTTCTCTTTTTTGTCAATAATTGGTTATTCTTGTATTATAAATCTTTTTATAGGGCAAAGATATCATGACTGGCTATGGCTCACTTTCTGAACAGGAACTTGTGGTTCTTTTAAGGGCACATGACCATGCTGCATTTACTGAAATTTACAAACGTTTCTGGGACAAGATTTATGTGGTGGCCGCTCACCGGCTGGACGATAACCTTGAGGCTGAAGAAGTTGTTCAGGATGTTTTTTTTAGCTTGTGGAAAAGAAGAGAGGGTTTAGCCATACAGCATAGTCTGAATACGTATTTGAGTGCAGCTGTGAAATACCAGATCATCAACCGGCAGACACGCCAATACAGGAAGGCTGCTGAAATTTCATCGCATATAGGTGCTGGTATGCCGGATGATGGTGTTGACAGTACACAGCTCTGGTTTTCTGAGAAAGAACTGAAACAACAATTGGATCATTATATTGATAAATTACCGGAGAAGTGCCGGATTATTTTTAAAATGAGTAGGGAATCGTATAAAAGCAATGCTGAGATTGCTAAAGAGCTGGGTGTTTCTGAAAAAAATGTAGAAGCACATATTACAAGGGCTATAAATACTTTGAAAAATAAGCTCGAAATTAGCATTCCGCTAATTTTGTATCTGTTAAAAAAATAATTTCATTTTTTTTTAATACGAATATAGGGTAAGGTGCTTCAGTTGTGACTATATAGTAAATGTCATCACTGTGAAACATCAAAATCCTATATATTCTATACCTGAACTTGCTGATAAATGGCGAAAAGGGACAATTACGACTGAAGAAAAAGCTTATTATGAACAATGGTATGCTTCTTTTAATGATGAAGAGCTACTTGTAGCGCACCCTACGGCCGAAAGCCAGGACCAGCTTGCAGCAAGATTATACACTAAAGTTATGCACCGGATTGATCGTGATGAGCAAAAACCATTGAAAATGAATTCATGGTCCAAGTGGTATAGTATTGCTGCGGTATTACTGCTGATGTTGGGGAGCTTGCTGGTATATAACCGCTTGTTTGAGGTGCACCAGGTAATCAGTCCGGGTAAAAATACAGCCGTCTTAAAGCTGTCTGATGGCAAGCTGATTACACTTAGTGACCAGAAAAATGGTGTAGTCATAGATGCCACTAAACTTACCTATAGTGATGGTACGGAGCTGAATGGTGCTGATGAACATTTGGGACATGCTACAGCAATGACGGTGACCACTCCAATGGGTGGCACTTATCAGATTAGTTTACCCGATGGATCTAAGGTGTGGTTAAATGCTGCAAGTAGTTTGACCTTTCCTTCAAATTTTGATGGGCAGCGGGACAGAAGGGTAGAAGTGAAGGGGGAAGCTTATTTCGAAATTTCAAAGTCTTATGTCAAACAAGGTGGGCATGAAAAGCGGCAGGCTTTTGTTGTGGTCACCAATAAACAGGAGATTGAGGTATTGGGGACACATTTTAATGTGAAAAACTATGAGGATGAACCTGGTGTACGTACAACCTTGCTGGAGGGAAGCATAAAAGTAAGTGCTGGAGCTGAGCGTAAAATTATTGTTCCAGGGCAGCAAGCTTTTAGTAATGGTACTGGGATTGAGGTTTCCAGTGTCAATGTAAGTGATGCGGTGGCCTGGAAGGATGGAAATTTCCAGTTTAACGATGAGAATATTGAAAACGTAATGCGGGCGATAAGTCGCTGGTATGATGTAGATATTGTGTTTAAAGGGGCCATTACCAAGGAGAAATTTGGAGGTACAATCTCCAGATCGAAACCAATTGCCGAGGTGCTGGCATCCCTGGAGGAAACCGGATATGTTAAATTTAAGATTGAAGGAAGGAGGGTGATCATTATGCCATAATGCTACACATGATGGCCCTTAAAACAGAAACCGGGAGTGAGTCGAAGCACCCCCGGCCGGAAGTTATGGGCCAAACTATAGATAAAATTGCTTGAATCAACTAAACCACTAACCCAAACTTACATGCCAATGCTTTACAGGCACTGGACATGCTTCTCAAATATATGAAATATTCCATATTCTCAAGGGCTAGGCTATACGCGTATTCCTTAAGTCCAATAGTTCGAATAATGAAACTGACATTTATTCTGCTTGCCGTATTTGTTTTCCAGGTAAAAGCAACAAGCTTTGGCCAGGCGGTCACGATCTCCAAATCGAACGCCAGTCTGATTGATATTTTTAAAGAAATCAGAATACAAACAGGCTATGATTTCATTTACACTTCTTCGCAGATTAATGACGCGAAAACCGTTAGCATAAATGTAAAACAAGCTTCCCTGCCGGATGTACTTGCTTTGTGTTTTAATGGGCAGCCATTAAAGTATACGCTTAAAAATAAAACAATTATTGTAAAGCGAAAAACAGAGGAATCCGGTTCAGATGTCACTTTGCCGGTAAAAATGGCCTACCGATTGGTAACAGGTACGGTACGTGATCAAAACAAAAAACCGATACCAGGAGTAAATGTATTGTCTAAGGAGTTGAACGTCAGAACCACCACAGATAAAGAAGGCCGTTACCGGATCGATGTTCCGGATCAGGGGCCAGCTACACTGATCTTTTCGTATATCGGCATGGCCACCAGGGAGTTGAGTTGTAAGGGCGAATCTGTATTGGACGTAAGCTTGCAGGAAGCTGTGAAGGAGATCGAAGAAATGGTGATTACCGGATATCAGATTCTGAAAAAAAGTAATGTGGTTGGATCGACCGCTTCTATCCAGGCTAAAGATCTATACCTGAATGGTGTAAATACCATAGAGCAGGCTTTACAAGGTAAACTGGCCGGTGTGGTGGTTACCAATACCAGCGGGATGGTTGGTACAAAACAGAATGTAAGGGTAAGGGGAACTTCTACTTTGATCGGTACGCAAGAGCCTATATGGGTGGTTGATGGAATTATCCAGGAAGATCCTTTGCCATTTAAAGCCCAGACTTTAAATACAGCAGGGGATATCAATTCGGATAATTTTGATTACATCAGGAATTTTGTCGGAAATTCCATCCGATGGTTAAATCCAAATGATATTGAAGACATTACTGTGCTTAAAGACGCTTCCGCTACAGCTATTTATGGCATTAGGGCGGCAAATGGCGTAATTGTAATCACGACAAAGAAGGGCCAGGTGGGACCGCCGGCCATCAACTACTCCACAAATCTGAGTACTACCGAAAAGGTGAACTACGATAAGTTGTACCTGATGAATTCGAAAGAACGTGTGGAGGTTTCAAGAGAGATATTTCAAAGAGGACTTACAGCTCCTTTTGTAAACAATAGCATCGGTTATGCTGGCGCATTAAATGAGTATTTATACCTGAAAACGATTAACGAATCGGAATTTAATGCCAGGGTTGCGGCGATGGAGACTGCCAATACGGATTGGTTTAAGATTTTGTTTCGCGCCCCCTTTAGTATGGGCCATAACCTGGGCATTTCCGGAGGAAATACAAACACCAGGTATTATTCATCATTTGGCTACAACGCAACCAATGGTACAGCGATAGGTAACGATACACGTGCGATGAATGGAAGTTTATCCATGAGCTCGCAATTGTTTAAGAATTTGAATATAGGCATTCGCTTATCGGCTGCAAAAAATACCACCAACGGTTTTTACCAGGTCAATCCATATGACTATGCCACTAAGATTAACCGGGTAATACCAGCATATCAGGATAATGGCGAATTGAATTTTTATAAAACCAGTTCGGGGTATCTGTTCAACATCATCAATGAACGTGATGAGACTGGCAATACCAACAATACCATTTCTACAAATGGAAGTATAGATGTGAATTATCAGTTTTCTAAAGATCTTCGCTTTCAGACGCTATTTAATTACAACAGTTCGGCTACCAATGGTGTGACTTATGCAACCGACAGGACAGAATATATGTCCAGGGCAATCAGGTTTGCTGAAGTGGGAATTAAACCTACTGATCCCGCATACATCAATTCAAGGGTGCCTGTTGGTGGCGAATATAATGAATCGACCAACACCAATGCAAATTGGAGTTGGAGGAATAGCGTGTCGTACAATAAAACTTTTGGATTGAAACATACGGTGGCTGTGATGTTTGGTCAGGAAATGAACAGTACCCATTATGAGGGATTCCAGTCAACTGCTTATGGTTATCTGCGGGACCGGGGTAAATCTTTTGCCGCGCTACCGTTAACCTATACCTCAGCAAAAACAATAAATCCATTGCTAAGTTTGAGCCCCACAATTACAGATCGCAGAACGAATACACTGGGTCTGTATCTGACATCAAGTTACGCTTACGACAATCGCTACGTATTGAACTTTAGTGTGAGAAATGACCGCTCAAACCGGTTTGGCCAGTTTACCAATGAGAAATTTAACCCAGTTTGGGCTGGAGGTTTAAGATGGAACGTGGCCAATGAAAAATGGTTTAACACCAGTGGCTGGATGAATGGTTTGAGCTTGCGCGGATCTTTTGGATATCAGCGGAATATTGCGGCAAATGTGAGTCCGGACCTGATCATTAAAACACCTGTTGGTGCACCAGCAAATACCACAGATACCATGACTGGCGATGTATTGCTGGCGATAGGTTCGCTGCCTTATGGCGACCTGCGCTGGGAAGAAAATGCCAGTATGAACCTTGGCTTAGACTGGAGTTTATTTGGCAATAAGGTGCAGGGTTCGGTAGAGTATTATACCAAACGTGGCAGGGAGTTAATTACCAATTTATCGGTTCCCCTGGAGTATGGGGTAAGTTCAATGTTAGTGAATGGCGGATCGATGAATAATACTGGTTATGAAGTGAGCGCGAACTTTGTTCCGGTAAGAACCAAGAATTTTACCTGGTCGGTAAGCCTGAATACCTCAAAAAACAAAAATATTGTGGTTAAAACAGGACCACAGGTGGTGAGCTGGCGAACTGCAGCTTCTGGTACGCTCAACGTAGCAGGAAAACCTGTTTCTGGATTTTATGCCTTTAAATTTACAGGTATCAATGCTACAAATGGAGAGCCGATGTTTGACCTTGGCGTTGCGCAGGGTGCAGATGTAAAAGATCCGACATCATTTATGCAATACATGGGGAAACTTGATCCGGATTTTACTTCCGGTCTGGGCTTAAGCTTCAGGTATAAAATGTTGAGCCTGAGCAGCTCATTTAATTTACAGGTGGGTGGCAAGAAATTCCTGGCGCCCTTATACAATTATGCCTCTAATACCAGTGGATTACCTACCGAATACGAAAATCTTTCGCGTTTAATCCTGGATCGCTGGACTCCGGCTAATCCGAATGGAACCGTACCAGCCTTACCTAATGGAAGTTTGCCGAGTGTGGCCCTACCAAATGGTGACCAAACGTATAAAAGTTTATACATGCTATACAATTACAGCACCGATCGTGTAGTGAGTGCTTCCAGTTTGCGCTGTAATAACGTCAACATGAGTTATGCTTTACCTGAATATATTGTAAAGCGCCTCAAATGTAAAAACGTATTTATTGGTGCTGGCGTAAGCAATCCCTTTGCGATTAACAGTGGGGACTTTAGAGGGATTGACCCTGAAGTGGCTACCGGAGGCCAGCCCAGAACAAGAACTTATACATTCAATTTAAACCTAAGTTTATAATTAAGCAGATGAAAAAGTATTTTTTATATGCACTGATATTGATGACTACAGTATTGGGCTCCTGCAAAAAATTCCTTGCAGAATACAGTCAGGACGAAATGCGCCCGGGCTCTACCGATGATTTGACCGCTTTGATGTATAGTGAGGCTTATCCTTATAATGCCTATATGGAAACATTTGATGCTTTGACCGATGATGTTCAGAACAATCCATTGGTGCCGGTTAATGGGGCGCCTATTCCTGATTATCTAAATACCCTGCAGGCAGCTACCCCGATGTTTACTTTTGATCCGACCATGTTTGATCAGAACAATCCTGTAGCTGATGGTTCGAATGTATATAGCAAACTATATCTGAAAATTAAAGGCTGTAACGTCATTATTGACTACCTGGACCAGGTGAAAGGAACAGATGTGGACAAAAATGCCATCCTTGGACAATGTCTTTTATTGCGTTCTTATTATTACCTGAAATTGGTGACGACTTATGCACAGCTATACAATGCTCCTGGTGTAGATCCTGAAAAAAGTTTAGGGGTTCCCCTGATTCTGGGCAGCCAGGTAAAAGATGGAGGTATTGCCAGAAATACGCTGAAGGAAGTGTATGATCAGATTGAAAAAGACCTGATCCAGGCCGAAGACCTGTTGGGTAATAATTACACGCCTAGTACGGTATTCAGGGTAGGCCGTGATGCAGCTAATGCACTTTTATCGCGGTTTTATTTATACAGGGGATTGGATAGCGATTGGGCAAAAGCAATTCAATATGCGACCAGGGCATTGGAAAGACGGTCGACACTGACTGCTTTGACCACTTTCATTACCTCTAGCGGAGGCATTACTCCGAATGGGATTTACAATTCATCCAGTCCGGAAGTGATCTGGATTGCTTCTACAAGCGTACATCCCAGTCTTTTGGCTGTAAATGTGGATAGCCGTTCCTTACCTCCTTTTACCGCTTCTACAAGTTTGCTAACGCAATATAACCAGGGAACGGGAACCAGTAATTATGGAGATTTGCGTTATCAATACTATTTTCAGGCTTTCACGGCTA
>Ga0247805_1001733_pt1 | contig 10356 bp, 6 predicted proteins | sample UWRJL044104R1_FD_180930 | JGI IMG/M metagenome (GOLD analysis project Ga0247805, IMG submission 180930) | Plant litter microbial communities from Arlington Agricultural Research Station in Wisconsin, United States - UWRJ-L044-104R-1 | ecosystem: Environmental > Terrestrial > Plant litter >...
TGCTTTGTACAGCAGCGGAATGATCTTGTCGTTGTCGTCGCCTTTGACGATATAATCGAACGCGCCGTTTTTCATTGCCTGGATGCCGTCAGATATTTTACCGAAAGCCGTGAGTAGGATGACTTCAATGAATGGAAATTCAGCTTTGATTTTTTCGACAAATTCGACGCCGTTTCCGTCGGGAAGCTTCACGTCGCAAAGGATGACGTCTATATTGTTTTGTCCGATCTTTTTGAAACCCGACTTCAGATCGGGCGCTTCGAAGACTTCGAAACCTTCCGATTTGATGATGCGAACGAGCAGTCCGCGGAGTTTTTCTTCGTCGTCGATGATGAGGATGTTTTTCAAAACGGGATCTTTTTGGGTACAAAATTACATTATTTTGTTTGGCTGTTGATGCAAATCGAAGGTTTCATTTTACGGCGGGATTTGCGTTAGGGATGGAAGCGGCATCCTTTTGAGGAGCGCAGCGGAACAAAAGATACAGCGAACAGCCCGGCGCCGGCATCGAAATGCTTTCGGCCCCGAGAAACTTTCCTGCCGGGGAAACGCCCAAACCGAAAAAAATATGTCAAAAAGATCGGTGATTTGACTTGCATAAATAAAGCATTTAGTACTTTTACGTACCAAAAAAAACATTATGTCGGTTGCGAAGAAAGATTACAAAAGGATTACGGTGAAATCATTGATCGAGATGAAAGCCAATGGCGAAAAGATCTCGATGCTCACGGCATACGATTTTACGATGGCGAAAATTGTGGATACGGCCGGGATTGACGTGATTCTCGTAGGCGATTCTGCTTCAAATGTGATGGCCGGGCACGAAACGACTTTGCCGATCACTTTAGACCAGATGATTTACCATGCGGCATCGGTGGTTCGTGCGGTAGAACGCGCTTTGGTCGTGGTCGACTTGCCTTTTGGCAGTTACCAGTCAGATCCTAAAGAAGCCCTGCGCTCATCGATCAGGATCATGAAAGAAAGCGGCGGACATGCAGTAAAAATGGAAGGTGGAAGCGAAATTAAAGATTCGATTAAAAAAATATTAAACGCGGGAATTCCGGTCATGGGCCATTTGGGTTTGACGCCGCAATCTATCTATAAATTTGGAACTTACACTGTTCGTGCTAAAGAAGAAGCTGAAGCCGAAAAGTTAATTGAAGATGCGAAATTGCTTGAACGAATTGGCTGCTTTGCTGTCGTTCTTGAAAAAATTCCTGCGCATCTGGCACAAAAAGTAGCTGAAAGCATTTCGATTCCCGTCATTGGGATTGGAGCCGGCGGCGGCGTTGACGGACAGGTATTGGTGATCCATGACATGCTCGGAATGAACAATGAATTTAGTCCGCGTTTCCTTAGAAGGTACGCCAATTTATACGAGACAATGACCTCGGCGATCGGGCAATATGTGACAGATGTGAAATCAAAAGATTTTCCAAACGAGAAAGAACAGTATTAATCAATGGCTGGTTGACGACGAGCAATTGATAAGCAGAAATTCATTGTAAATTAATTTAGGCTGCCCTCGGCAGGGGTTTTCATTTCAAATCCTCGCTCATTCCTCGCTGCTGGCTTTATACTTCACACTAGCGAAGCGAACATACGAAATAATCCCTAACGCATACAACTGCATGCATAAATGAAAGAAATTTCAAATAAAGATAACCTTCAGGTGCTTCACGAAGACAACCACATTATCGTGGTCAACAAACGCGTGGGCGACATTGTGCAGGGCGATAAAACTGGAGATAAGCCATTGTCGGAAGTTGTTAAAGAATACATCAAGGATAAATACAACAAACCTGGGGAAGTTTTTCTAGGAGTTGTACATCGGCTTGACCGGCCAACAACAGGAATCGTAGTATTCGCGCGGACTTCCAAAGCATTGACACGGTTGAATGAGTTGTTTAAAAATCGGGAAACGCAAAAAACCTATTGGGCTGTTGTTAAAAATAAACCGCCAAAAGTGGAAGACAAACTCGTTCATTATCTGAAAAGAAATGAAAAAAACAATACGTCAAAAGCGCATTTAAAAGAAGTTCCCGAAAGCAAGATTGCGAGCCTCGATTACAAAATGATCAGAGAGCTCAACAATTATTTTGCGCTCGAAATTAACTTGCATACGGGAAGGCACCATCAAATAAGGGCGCAGCTCACTGCCATTGGCTCGCCCATAAAAGGCGACCTCAAATACGGCGCAGACCGCAGCAATCCTGATGGCGGTATTCACCTGCATGCCAGACAGCTGACATTTACACATCCGGTGACCAAAGAAGAACTCAAAATCACTGCACCAGTTCCTGAAGATGCCGTCTGGAAATCTGTCTGATCGCTAATTTTATTTCAAAAGCATCATTTTATTTTTAGTTTTATACAGCTTCCTTTGAAAAGTATCCAATATATTGGTATTTTTAACGTAAATTAAAACTTGCTACAATGAGAAAGATCCTGTTGCCTTTTTGTTCGTTCTTTTTTTTAACTGCTTTTGCGCAGGACGAATTTTCGGGAATATCGACATCCAAACGTGTTGGAATTGTCAATGCATTAAACAATCCTTCGGAGCTTGCGAATTTGAAAAGCCAGCTGGAGCTCAATTTTTTCGGTATGAGCGTTAATGCGAGCAGCAACAAAATCGGATTTAGTGACCTGGTCGACGGCAATGATTTTGAAAAGCTTTTGTTCAGCGGAAACAGTCCGGCAAATTTTAAACTCGACGCTTACATCATGGGACCTGGCGCGGCGATAAAAGTTTTGGATTGGGGATTTGCAATTACTACCGGAGCGAATATCCAGGCTAACGTAGTGGATGTCGATCCGAATCTGGGACTTGCTGTGACAACTAATGATCTGCTGTATGCAACGGCTGTAACTGGCTCAAAAAACCAGCGAGTCAGTGCAACGACCTGGGGCGAAGTGGGCTTGTCTGCGGCAAGGAAGATTTTTTCAAATGAAAAACACCAGTTAAACGGCGGGCTTACGTTAAAATTATTGTTTCCGGGCTCTTATGTGAATTTTGGTGCAGGAAATTTTAGCGGAACCATCAACAATACATTAGGTGACTTTGTACTGGACAATGCCAGTGCCAACCTGAACATCGCTTATTCGGGTTCGCTTGCAAGCGATTTCACCAACACAAGTGATTACACAAAATCATTATTCGGTGGTTTGAGCGGCCTCGCAACTGATTTCGGAATTGATTACCAATTGAAAAACGACGATAATAGTTACAGACTGAAAGTTGGTCTTGCCTTGAAAAATATAGGCACGATGACGTTCAAATCGAACGATAACCACTCTACGAATTATCATTTGAATATTCCGGATTATGTAGTGCCGTCCGATGGCCTGAACCTAAACCAGTTCGACGGGTCGGAAAGTATAAAGGATATTGAAAACGTGCTGCTTGCGAGTGGTTATCTAAACAAAACTTCGCCTGAAAAAACCGATTTTAAAATCAAACTTCCTACAACTTTCAATGCGTATGCAGATGTTAATATCATCCCTAAATTAAATGCGACTGTATTTTTAAGGCAGAAAATAAACGATGATAATAAAAACGGACAGATCACTTCGCAGAATTTTTTTTCAGTCACGCCGCGATTTACAATAGATTATTTTGAAGCGTATATGCCGTTGTCATTCAATGAAATTTCAGGAACGACGCTTGGCTTAGGATTTCGCGTTGGCGGATTTTTTATCGGATCAAATGCTGTAGTTACCGCACTTACGAGCGACAGCAATCAGGCGGACGCTTATTTCGGATTCCGCACTTCGCTATAAAACTGTTGAACATGAATTTTAAAACCGATATTGATTTCAGAAGACAATCACTCAACCGACTGCTTGACAACATTTTGCTTCATGAACAGGAAATTATTCAGGCACTGTACGATGATTTTAAAAAATCGGAATTTGAAACGGTCCTTACTGAAACCGGTTATGTCATTTCAGATTTAAAATCTACCATAAAAAATATAAAAAAATGGGCGAAACCGAAACGGGTTTTTCCTTCGTTATTGAATTTTCCGTCGTCGGATTTCATTTATAGCGAACCTTACGGGAACGTATTGGTTATCGCGCCATGGAATTATCCTTTCCAGCTCGCGATGTGCCCGCTGATCGCAGCTGTGGCTGCCGGGAATGCTGTGGTTTTAAAACCTTCTGAACTGACCCCAAATACCTCAGGCGTAATTTCTGAAATCATCCGTGAAAGTTTTGACCCAACGCATGTCGAGGTTTTCCTGGGCGGCTCTGAAATATCCGAAAGGTTGCTGGAAAGGCGCTGGGATTATATCTTTTTCACAGGAAGTGTCACTGTAGGTAAAATCGTCGCGAAAGCTGCTGCAGAAAATCTTACACCGATCACATTGGAACTTGGAGGAAAAAATCCGTGTATTGTTGATGTGACTGCAAATTTGCCTTTGACAGCAAAAAGAATTGTTTGGGGAAAATTCGTCAATGCTGGCCAAACTTGCATCGCACCTGACTATATTCTGGTTCAAAACAAAGTAAAAGACAAACTTGTTTCCCTTTTGACTGCGGAAATCAGTATGGCTTATGGCGAAGATCCGGAACTTTCTCCCGATTTTCCACGCATCATCAATGCTAAAAACTGGAGCAGGCTTGCCGACATGATCGACCAGACCAAAGTATTGGCTGGTGGGAAAAGCAATCCGGAAAATTTATACCTGTCTCCAACTTTGATCGATGAACCCGATCTTCAGAGTACTGTGATGCAAGGAGAAATTTTCGGGCCGATACTGCCAATCATTTCTTACGAAAATGAAAAAGAACTCGAAACGATTATTTCCAAGTACGAAAAACCGCTGTCGCTTTACGTTTTCTCCAACGACAAGTCCTTTGCGCGTAGAATTATTATGAATTTCTCTTTTGGCGGCGGCTGTATCAACGATACCCTGATTCATTTTGCAAATAAAAAACTGCCCTTTGGCGGCGTAGGCCATTCTGGAATTGGTGCTTATCACGGCAGGCGCAGTTTCAATCTGTTTTCCCATCAAAAAGCAATCGTCAGGAAAGCCAACTGGCTTGATTTGCCTTTTAGATATGGACCATACAAAGAAAAAATCAGGGCTATCAGGTTTTTTATGCGATGGTTGTAAATTTTTTTAACTGCTAAGTTTTATGCAAGTTTTTTCTTTCTTGCTATATAACAAACAATTTGCAGAAGTATATTTATGGTTTGGATTCATACAAAAAAGCAAGTTCGTTTAGACAAGTAAGCATACAATAGTCTGACATTTAGAACTTTTAAAAAAAAGTTCTTATTTTTTACCGTATATTGAGACTATATTTCCCTTACAATACCCATTGTCTTGAAGTTTCTTTCAACAAATTTTAAGAAAATGAATGGCTGTAAAACTAAATTTTATATTTTTATCATGTTTCAAGTCAACAAAATCAATGCCTCCAAGCTATAAAATATTTACATCTTTATTGATCAGCCTGTGTGTGATTTCTGAAACACATGCTTCCGGATTGTTTTGGCAAACGGCATTGCGGCCTGGTATTGAAACGCAGTCATTCTATTTGCATCCTTGGTTTTTAGTAGCGTTATTGCTCGTTACAGGAATTTTATTTTACGCGCTGTTTACCAGAAAATCTAAATACAATAAAAATCTAGTCCGCAATTACTCAGATATCCATACGACAGCCGATCAATACCAGCTGTATCTGTTGTTTTTCGGAATTGTCTTTTTCATTACCGAAGCATTTCTTGAACTGTTTAGAGTCCGCGCAAGAAGTGAATTGCTAACGAATAGTTTTTTCAGTTTAATATTGCTCGCCCTGTATTTCGTTAGTAAAAAAAATAAATCTGTCAAGGAAAACATCCAGAAGATTTTCCTGACGCTTTTTCTTCTTTACATTTTTTATTCGCTTTATAAGATCACTTTTCTGCCCTTTGAGATTATCACACTGACAGAATTGATCCTGGCGTTTTTCTTCTCATACAACACTTTCAAAAACATAAAACAATACTTGTTTTTTATGGCTTCGATGTTTGCTGTTGTTACATGGCTGCTGATTGATAAAAGGCTCGATTCGACAATTATCGGCATCATTTACAACGCGTTGATCATCATTTCGGTATTTCATTACACCAAACACATCGGATTGCTGAATGCCCAGGACAAATTTTTATTCGCCAATGAAATCGTAAACAAGGGAAATTCACTCACCATTGTCACCAATAAAAAAGGGGAAGTATCTTTTTGCAGCGACACCATCACACCCATTTTAGGATATTCGCCACAGGAAGCCATGGGCATGGGATTCTGGGAAATTACTGAAGACTCGGAATTCATTGGAGAGGCTTATCATGATAATTTTATTGATGAAAGGCTGCACATTAGAAAGCTCAAATGCAAAAACGGCGAACACAAATACATTCAGTGGAAAGATAAAAAATACACCGAGGACATGACCATCGGTATCGGCCAGGATGTCACAGAGCAGGTTTTGGTGCAGGACCAATACAAAAGCCTCGTGCAATCGGCGACCGATATCATCCTCGAAACTGATGTCGACGGAAACCTCACTTTTATCAACGAATTTACAGAAAAAACCCTTGGCTACCGACTGAAATCGGTGTTGGGAATGCATTATACCGAATTCATCCGCGACGATTTCAAAGAACCTGTGTTATCCTTTTTTGACAGCCTTGACTACTACATCACCAATCACGAAACGCTTGATATTCCGATTTATAATAGAAACGGTGAACTCATCTGGATCTCGCAAAAAGTAAATGCGCGAAGAAACAACAATGGAGAAGTCATCGGATATTCATCGATAGCCCGTGACATTACCGCAATAAAAATCCTGGAAATGGAAAGAGCAAACCGCCAAGAAAAAATCCAGCATTACAACGAAACTTTAAAGGTTTTTGCAGCAACGACCTATTCCAATCAGGAAGATTTTGAAAACATTCTGAAAAATATCCTCGAAACAGCGACAAAAACCCTGGGCGTAAACCGCTCGAGTTATTGGAATTATTACCCGGATAAAATCCGCTGCCGAAATATGTTTGACATTGACCGCAATAAATTCGAGAAAAACTTTACACTTTCGAAAGCCGCTTATCCAAAATATTTTGATACGATCGAAAATGAAATGCAGGTTGTGGCTTCAGATGTTTATTCAAATCCGATAACGGCAGAATTGTGTGCCGATTACATTCCGAAAAATAAAATCCTTTCCCTGCTTGACACGCCGATTTTCATCAATGGCGAACTCAAAGGGATTATTTGCTTCGAGACGACGGCTGAAATTAAAATTTGGGATATTGAAGACATTAATTTCGCGCGTTCAGTTTCCGACCTGATCATCATTGCTCTAGAATCGCAGCTCAGGCTTGAAGCCGAAAACACCTTGGCCTACAAAAGCGAATTGTTATCAGCAATGTCACAGTGTACCGAGAAGTTCCTGAACAGCAAAAATATCAATGACGTATTTGCAGATGTACTGATCATTATCGGAAATGCAACAAAATCAAGTCGCGCCTACTACTATGAAAACGACCTCGAAACCAACTTGATTAGCCAGAAACACCGTTGGCTGACCAATAATACGTCGTTAACGGAAAATAACGAAAAACTCCAAAACCTGCCCCATAGCTTTTTTGAAGAATTGATCGATCCGTTGCTAAATAACAAGATTTTCGTGGCGCATACGCGGAAAATCAAAAATGAATCGCTCAAAACCAAACTGCAGCAACTCGACGTGGTGTCGATCATACTGTTACCTATTTTCGTGCAAAATAAATTCCACGGTTTTTTAGGTTTTGACGACATCCACAAAGAACGCATCTGGACAGATGATGAAATCAAAATCCTTTTTAATCTTGCCACAAATGTTTCGCTGACAATCGAGAAAATCTACGGAGAGCAGAGCATACATGAGAGTGAAGAAAAGTTCAGGCTTTTGGCAAATAATATTCCGGGAACGGTTTACCTGTCGAAAAATGATCCGAATTGGACGAAGATCTATCTCAACGATGAAATTGAAAAGCTTACAGGTTATCCAAAATCGGATTTCCTGGAACACAAAAGGCATTTTATCGACCTGATTTTTACCGAAGACAAAGAACGGACCCTGCAGGAAGACAACGACGCCATCCAGACCGGCAAACCGATTCATTCGATTTATCGCATCAAACGAAAAGATGGTAAAACGGTCTGGGTCGAAGAATTTGGCGAGCCGATCTATAAGGACGGCGAAATTGCATTCATCGAGGGAATTTTTATTGACATCACCGAGCGAAAAGGCAATGAAACTGCAGTAAAAGAAAAGGAGATTGCGGAAGCAGCCAACAAGGCAAAATCAGAATTCCTTGCGAATATGAGCCACGAAATCCGTACGCCGCTAAACGGAATCATTGGTTTTACCGATTTATTGGCAAATACAAAACTTGAGGATTTTCAAAAACAGTACATGAATACGGTAAACCAGTCGGCAAAACTGCTCATGGAAGTTATCAGCAATATTCTCGATTTCTCTAAAATCGAATCTGGAAAATTAGAACTCAATATCGAAAAGCACAATTTGACCGATCTTGCAAGCCAGGTTATTGGATTGGTGGCGTATGAATCCAATGCCAAAAAAGTCAACTTAATTCTGAACATCAGTCCCGAATTGCCGAAAATGATTTACGCCGATTACATCAGGCTCAAGCAAATTCTGATCAATCTCTTAAGCAATGCGATTAAATTTACTGAAAAAGGAATTATTGAACTCAGCATCAGTCTCATTAAAAACCACGACGGCAAATCAACGATACGTTTTGCTGTAAAAGACACAGGCATCGGAATCCGGAAAGCGAATCAGGAAAAAATCTTCGAAGCTTTTTCACAGGAAGACACGTATACAACGAAAAAATTTGGCGGAACTGGGCTCGGACTTACGATTTCCAACAAATTGCTGAATTTAATGGACAGCAATTTGCAGCTCAAAAGTGATTTTGGCGAAGGCAGCGAATTTTTCTTCGAAGTCACGTTCAAAACCTCGGATGAAGCTGGGTTTACAGAAAAGATTCTGATCAAACAAGATCCCATCATCATTTTTACAGAGCAGGAAAATGAAAAACCATCCGATCATAGTTTGAAAATCCTGCTAGTGGAAGACAATAAGATTAATATGTTGCTCGCTAAAACGCTAATCAAACAAATTATCCCGAATTGCCATATTACTGAGGCTTATGATGGCAAAGATGGCGTTCAGAAATTCAAAGAAACCAATCCGGATATGATTTTCATGGACATTCAAATGCCAATTATGAACGGTTACGAAGCTTCGATTGAAATTAGAAAAATCCAGAAAAAACACATTCCAATTATTGCACTCACCGCAGGAACAGTAGTCGGTGAAAGGGAAAAATGCCTCGAAGCCGGTATGGACGATTATGCCTCAAAACCAATTATCAAAGAAACACTCGAAAAAATAGTCCACAACTGGATTTAACACACAAACTAAAACTCAAAATTATGAAATGGCTAGGCAGAAGAGAAAGTGACAACATGGAAGACCGCAGGTCGATTTCAGGAGGCAAAGTTGCCCTTGGAGGAGGTGCAATTGGGATCGTAATCCTATTGATTAATATGTTCATGGGCGGTGATTCGTCAGAATTGCTGAATCAGGTGCAACAGCAGATGCAGCAAGGTCAGCAAACCGAAGCAGTACCTTTGAGCAAAGAAGACGAAGAAATGGGCAAATTCGTTCGTGTTGTCCTTGCTGATACCGAAGATGTATGGCACAAAATATTCGAGGAAAACGGTTTGCAATATGAAGATCCTAAATTAGTTCTATTTAGGGGTTCTGTTGAAACGGCTTGCGGTGGCGCAAGTTCAGCTTCGGGACCGTTTTATTGCCCTGGCGACCATAAAGTATATATGGATCTGGCTTTTTTCGATGAACTCAAAACCCGTTTTGGTGCGGAAGGCGGCGATTTCGCTATTGCGTATGTTATCGCGCACGAAGTCGGTCATCATGTACAAACGTTGCTTGGAACTTCTGCAAAAATGCGCGAACAGCAACAAGGTTTGAGTGAGCGCGACGCCAACAAATTATCGGTAGCATTAGAATTGCAGGCCGATTTCTACGCCGGATTGTGGGCACATTACAATGAAGAAAAAAATCACGTACTTGAAGCCGGCGATATAGAAGAGGCACTTAGCGCGGCAAATGCCGTTGGCGATGATGCCATTCAGAAAAAAATGAGCGGACAGGTCGTTCCTGATTCTTTTACCCACGGTACTTCGGAACAGCGCATGTATTGGTTTAACCGCGGATTCAAATCGGGTGATTTTAAACAGGGAAATACTTTTGCGGAGGTGAATTAAG
>Ga0247805_1001735_pt1 | contig 10352 bp, 8 predicted proteins | sample UWRJL044104R1_FD_180930 | JGI IMG/M metagenome (GOLD analysis project Ga0247805, IMG submission 180930) | Plant litter microbial communities from Arlington Agricultural Research Station in Wisconsin, United States - UWRJ-L044-104R-1 | ecosystem: Environmental > Terrestrial > Plant litter >...
GAGAAACAGCACAAAGCCGTCCGGATACTGGTGGTTGGCATTGAGCGTCTGCGCGGCGAGATCTGCCGGGTCACGGCTGATCTGGCTCATGGAGCTGCTGCCATTGAGCACGTAGTCGTCATGGCCCTCGACCCGCAGCGCCACTTCACAGCTCCGCACATCGTCAAGGCTGAAATGTTCGTCGAACAGGCGAATGAACGGCCCCAATGCGCAGGAAGCGTTGTTGTCCTTGGCCTTGCTCAGCAGCAGTGCGCTGCGACCTTCGACGTCGCGCAGGTTGACGTCGTTGCCCAGGGTCGCACCGTGAATGCGGCCCCGGCTGTCCACGGCCAGCACCACTTCCGGTTCCGGGTTGTTCCAGCTCGACTCGGGATGGATGCCGATGGCGCTGCCGCTGCCCACGGCGGCCAGCAGCGGTGCCTTGGTGAATATTTCAGCGTCCGGGCCGATGCCGACTTCCAGGTACTGCGACCACATGTTCTGCTCGATCAGCACCTGCTTGAGGCGCAACGCCTCCGGTGAGCCGGGGCGCAAGTCACGCAGGTTATCGCCGATCACGTTCTGCACCAGACCACGGATCTGCTCGGCACGTTGCGCGTCGCCGCCGGCTTTCTCCTCGATGACCCGTTCGATCATGCTGGCAGCAAAGGTCACGCCAGCCGCCTTGATGACTTGCAGGTCTGCCGGTGCCAGCAGGCTGGGCTTCGACGGATCGCGCAGCTCGCCGCTGTTGGTCAGCAGCGCTTCAATCGTGCCAAGCGAGGTGCCAATGGCGTCGCGAATCGCCTGCAGCGGGGCTTCGTTGTCCAGCAGTTGGCTCAGCGTCGGGAAGCGTGCGGTGCAGTCGATGACTTCACCGTCACGCAGCACCACCACGGCCGGCCCGCCCAGTTCGCCCGGCAGCCACACGCGACCGACCAGCGTCGCGCGTTGCCAGTCATCGGGCAGGGTATTTCCAATCGTCAATTGCAACGCTTGCATAAGGCTGATCCTTGGGTTCAGTGAGAATGGCGCGGGGTGCCGTTTTCCGGGATGACGCGCCAGTACAGCGTGGCCGGTTCCAGGCAACCGCCGGTGGACAGCTGGCCGACCAGTTGCCGGTACAGTTCCTGCCATGGGGTTTGCGAGGGGGCGAGGGCGGGCAGCGGTTCCTGGCGGCGGACATCCAGTTCGACCTCGTCCACCAACAGATTGACGCTGCGTGCGTTGAGGTCGACGCGTAGCCGGTCACCGGTGCGCAGCAGCGAAAGGCCGCCGCCCACAGCGGATTCCGGGGACATGTTGAGGATCGACGGGCTGGCGGAAGTGCCGCTCTGGCGACCGTCGCCCAGGCACGGCAGCGAGTCGATACCGGCCTTGATCAGCGCGGACGGCGGCGCCATGTTCACCACTTCGGCGCTGCCGGGATAGCCAACGGTGCCGCAGCCGCGAATCACCAGGATGCAGCGCTCGTCGATATCCAGGGTCGGGTCGTTGATTCGGGCCTGATAGTCTTCCGGGCCTTCGAACACGATGGCCCGCGCTTCGAAGCAGTTAGGTTGCAGCGGGTCGCTCAGGTAGGTGCTGCGGAAGGCTTCGCCCACCACCGACATCTTCATGATCGCACTGTCGAAAAAGTTGCCGCTGAGCACAATGAAACCAGCGCGGTGCTTGAGCGGATCTTCCCAGGTACGGATGACGTCGCGGTCGCCGGTCACAGCGTCTACAACGATTTCGCCCATGGTTCGGCCGCTCACCGATTGGCAATCACGGTGCAGGCGGCCGACCTTGTCCAGTTCATGCATCACCGCCGGGACGCCGCCCGCACGGTGGAAGCCTTCACCGAGGTATTCGCCAGCGGGCATGCAATTGACCAGCAGCGGCACGTCTTCACCAACGCGCTGCCAGTCTTCCAGCGACAGGTCGATGCCGCTGTGGCGGGCGATGGCAATCAGATGCGGCGGACAGTTGGTGGAAGCGCCCAAAGCGGAGGCGACGGCGATGGCGTTTTCGAAGGCGGCGTGGGTCATGATGTGTGACGGACGCACGTCTTCGCGAACCAGATCGACAATGCGCAGACCCGTGGCATAGGCCATCTGCCCGCGCTCGCGGTAAGGCGCAGGAATGCTCGCGCAGCCTGGCAACGACATGCCGAGAGCCTCGGCCAAGGCGTTCATCGACAGGGCGGTGCCCATGGTGTTGCAGTGACCCACCGAAGGCGACGACGCGGTGGTCAGGGTCATGAAGCCTTCGTAGTCGATTTCACCCGCGCTGAGCAGATTGCGCGCATGCCACAGCACGGTGCCCGAACCGATGCGCTGGCCCTTGTGCCAGCCGTCGAGCATCGGCCCGCCGGAGAGCACGATGGACGGCAGATCGGTAGTCGCCGCAGCCATCAGGCAGGCCGGCGTGGTTTTGTCGCAGCCAGTGGTAAGCACTACGCCATCGAGGGGATAGCCGTGCAGCACTTCCACCAGTCCCAGGTACGCGAGGTTGCGGTCCAGGGCGGCGGTAGGACGGCGCGACTGCTCGGCAATCGGGTGGACGGGGAATTCCATCGGAATGCCGCCTGCGTCGCGAATGCCGTCCTTGACCCGTTTGGCCAGTTCGATGTGGTGGCGGTTGCAGGGCGTCAGGTCGCTGCCGGTCTGGGCAATGCCGATGATCGGTCGCCCCGATTGCAATTCGGCGCGGGTCAGGCCCTGGTTCATGTAGCGTTCCACATACAACGCAGTGAGGTCGGCGTGGCTGGGATCGTCAAACCACTGCTGACTGCGCAGGCGGCGTGGGGTTGAATCGGTCATGACAGGCTCCAGCAAGTTATTCAGGCAATGGGTTGTCGCGGCGTAGCTGGCGGATCAGTCCGGCGTGATCAAGTTCGCCGTCACCGGCCTCGACCATCTTCTGGAACAGTCCGTCGACCAGATTGGCCACGGGCAGCGTCAGGCCCAGGGCTCGGGCTTGGGCGAGAGCGGTGTGAGTGTCCTTGAGTTGCCATTTGGCAGCGCCGCCGGGGGTGAAGTCGTTGTCGAGCATGCGTTGGCCATGTTGGCGCCAGATCGGCGAGTCGACGAAGCCGCCAAGCAGCGCTTGATGGACTTTTGCCGGATCGGCCCCGCCGCGTTCGGCCAGCAACAGCCCTTCGGCGACGGTGGCGATGGTACTGGCGACGATCAACTGGTTGACCAGCTTGGACAGCTGCCCCGTCCCGGCCGGGCCGACATGCACCGGGCGGCCCATGGCAGCCAGGACAGCGCGGCCCTGTTCGAACGCCGCTGCGTCGCCGCCGACCATGATTGCCAGGCTGGCTTCACGGGCGCCGCGTTCGCCACCGGACACCGGCGCGTCGAGGTAGCGCAGCCCTTGCGCCGCACACAAGCGGGCGTGTTCGACGGCGGTTTCCACAGGGATCGAACTCATCACGATCAGCAGCGCACCTTCGGCCAGCGCCAGTGCGGCGCCGCCTTCGCCAAACAGAACCTGGTCGCAAGTCGGACCGTCGCTGAGCATGCAGATCAGTACTTTTGCACCGTTTGCCGCCTGCGCGGCGGACTGGAAAACCTTCGCGCCGTGAGTGGCGAGTTCCGCCGCCTTGGCTGCCGAGCGGTTCCAGATTTGTACCGGATAACCGGCCTGCAGCAGGTTGCGGACCATGGGCTTGCCCATGATGCCGGTGCCGATGAAGGCCACGGTTTCAAGGGTCATGCCTTGTCTCCCAAGGCGTCAGTGGTGGCGCTTTTCGTGTCGATCAGCGGCTTCGGGTTGCGCGGCATCAACACCATGCCCAGCCCACCGGCGCCGACCAGTGCGGCAATGATCAAGAAGCCCGGCGTGTAGCTGCCGGTCACGTTGAACAGGAACCCGGTCAGGTAAGGGCCGGTGAAACCGCTGAGGTTACCGATGGAGTTGATCAAACCAATCCCGGCTGCGGCGCCGACGCCGGTCAGCACTTGTCCGGGCACGGCCCAGAACACGTTGATTGCGCTGTACACGCCCATGGCCAGCAGGATGAATCCGATGACGATGATCCACGGTTGATTGATCAACAGCGCCAGGGCAATGGACGCTGCAGCGAGCATCGCGGCGCCGCCAGCATGCCAGTGACGTTCCTGCAAACGGTCGGAGCGGCGGCTCCACCAGATCATCGCTACAGCCGCGACGGCGTATGGAACAGCGGTGATCAAGCCGTTCTGCATCAGGCCGATCTCCAGCCCGAACGAGGCGCGAAACGACGCCAGCACAGTCGGCAGGAAGAAGTTCATGGCGTTGGAGCCCGAGGTGATGCCGAAGTACACCAGAGCGAGCATCCACACCTGACGACTGGCCAGCGCCTTGCGAATCATCTGGCCCTTGGTCGGTTGCACGCCCACCACCAACGGTTTGTTGCGCTCTTCCTGTTCGAGGGTCTTGATCAACCAGTTACGCTGCTCGGCGGTGAGCCAATGGGCATCGGCCGGGCGGTCGGTGAGGTAGAAATAGCAGACCACGCCAAGGATCAGGGCCGGGACCGCTTCGACGATGTACATCAAGCGCCAGCCGACGAAACCCCAGGCGTCGCCCAGCTGCATCAAGCCCACCGACAGCGGCGCGCCGACGATTTGCGCAATGGGCACGCCCAGGTAAAACGAAGCGATCATCCGCGCCCGGTAGCGCGCCGGAAACCACAGCGACAGCAGGTAAATCACGCCGGGGAAAAAGCCCGCTTCGGCGATGCCGAGCAACACGCGCAAGGTGATGAAGTGGCCGGCGGTCTGTAGAAAGCCCATGGCCCCGGCAATAATCCCCCAGGTGACCATGATCCGCGCGATCCAGACCCGGGCGCCGTAGCGGTGCAGCAAAATGTTGCTCGGCACTTCGAACATGAAATAACCGAGGAAGAAAATCCCCGCGCCCAGCCCGTAAATGGTCTGGCTGATGCCGATGTCCTCGTTCATGCGCAACGCGGCAAAGCCGACATTGTTGCGGTCCAGAAAGGCCACCACAAACAGCAGGACAAGGAAGGGAATCAAGCGCCGGGTTACGCGTTTGATGGTTTGTTGTTCGATGTCCGAGACATCGGGATGTGGTGTGATCATGGCGCACAGCCTCGTTATTTTTGTTGTTATCGAAAGGTGAAGCGTGAGTCGTGACTAGCCGCTAGCCAGCAGCGGTGTCCTCGATATGAGCGCGGATGATGGCGTCGAAGTCAGCGTCGGCGTTAAAACCCAGGGCGCGGGCGCGGGGTGCGTCGACTTTGCTGGGCCAGCCCTCGACAATCCGCTGAATGGTGGCGTCCGGTTCCCAGCGAATCAGCTTGACCACGTCGGCACCGGCCACGCGCTGCAGGGCCGCAACCATCTCGGCGACAGTGGTGGTCACGCCGGGCAGGGGAATGATGCGTTCATCGCCCAGCGTCTCGGGGGACAGCAGCATGGCGTGCAACATTGCTTCGATCACCCGGCGCGGCGAGGTGAGATAAACCTGCGTATCCGGTCGCACCGGGCAGACGGCGGTTTGCCCCACCAGCGGCTCGCGAATGATCGAACTGAAGAAAGTCGAGGCGGCCTTGTTCGGCTTGCCGGGACGCACGGCGACAGTGGGCAGGCGCAATACGCGGCCGTCGACAAAACCCTTGCGGGCATAGTCCGCCACCAACAGCTCGCCCACTGCTTTTTGCATGCCGTAAGAGGATTTCGGTGTCAGCACGGTGTCGTCGTTGACGACTTCCGGCAGCTTGCCGCCGAATACCGCGAAGCCGCTGGCGTAGACAAATCGCGGCGTGTTGCCTTGTTGGCGCAGGGTTTCCAGCAGCGTCATCAGGCCGTGCAGATTGACCTGCATGCCCAGATCGAAATCAGCCTCGGCAGCCGAACTGACCACCGCTGCCAGATGCCAGACCAGATCCACACCATCGGTAACCCGCGCCACCACGTCTGGATCGGCGATATCCCCGGTGACCAGTTCGATGCGCGGGTCGGTGGGCAGGTGTTCGCCGGCAAAGGCGTCGAACAGCACGATGCGCTCAATGACCTGTGGCGCCTGACCTTCGAACGTCAGGTTGCGCAGGGCCAGCAAACGCTCGGCCAGTTGTTTGCCGATAAAACCCGTGCCGCCGGTGATGAGGATCCGCATGTGTCACTCCTTTTTATTGTTGAATGAAAAACACCTGACCCGGTCGCTCCAACAGAGCAGGGTCGGTCAGTCAGCCTGCACCGTGCGTTGGCGCTGTTCGCCGAGACCAGCGATGCCCAGGCGCATTTCCTGGCCTGCGCGCAGGAACACCGGCTCGGGCTTCACGCCAAGGCCCACGCCCGGTGGCGTGCCGGTGGAAATGACGTCCCCCGGTTGCAACGACATGCAGCGGCTGAGGTAGGCAATCAGCGCAGGAATCTGGAACACCAGGGTGCGGGTGTTGCCGTTCTGATAGCGATGGCCATCGACTTCCAGCCAGAGATCCAGCTGGTGCGGGTCGCTGATCTCGTCGCGGGTCACCAGCCATGGACCGATAGGCCCGAAGGTGTCGAAACCCTTGCCTTTGTCCCAGGTGCCGCCGCGTTCAAGCTGCCATTCGCGCTCGGACACGTCGTTGATGACGCAGTAGCCCGCGACGTGGTCCATGGCGTTGCTCTCGTCGATGTAGCGACCGCCCTTGCCGATCACCACGCCCAACTCGACTTCCCAGTCGGTTTTGGTCGAGCCGCGCGGGATCTGCACGTCATCGTTCGGGCCGTTGATGGCGCTGGTCCATTTGTTGAAAATCACCGGTTCGCTGGGGACTGGCATGTTCGATTCTGCCGCGTGATCGGCGTAGTTGAGGCCAATGCAAATGAACTTGCCGACCTGGCCGACACACGCGCCGATGCGTGGCGAGCCACTCACCAAAGGCAAGCTGGCAACGTCGAGCTTGCTCAGTGCATCCAGGCTGGAAGGCTCCAGAGCCTTGCCGGCCAAATCAGTGATGTGAGCCGACAAATCGCGAATCTGTCCCTGGGCGTCCAGCAGCCCTGGTTTTTCCTGGCCTTTATCGCCATAGCGCAGCAGTTTCATAGAAGAATCCTGAATGGAGTTGAAGAAGGGATCAGACGCTCATGCCACCATCGATGACATGCACGCCGCCGGTAGTGTAGGCACTGGCGTCGCTGGCCAGATACAGGGCGAGGCGGGCGATTTCTTCAGCCGTGCCGATGCGGCCCATGGGTTGGCGATCAACAAACGCCTGATAGACCTCCGTTTCCGTACGGCCTTGGGCGCGCGCCTGTTCAGCAATACGTTGGCGCAGGGAAGGTGAGTCCACCGTGCCGGGGCAGATGGCGTTGCAGCGAATGCCTTTGCTAACGTAATCGGTGGCCACTGATTTGGTCAGACCGATCACTGCGGCTTTGCTGGCGGTGTAGGCGAAACGGTTGGGCACGCCTTTCACGCTGGAAGCCACCGAGGCCATGTTGACGATGCTGCCGCCGCCAGCCGCGAGCATGCCGGGCAGGAACGCGCGAATCATCCGGTACATGGCGGTAACGTTGAGGTCGAAGGAGAACTGCCAGGCCTGTTCGTCGCAATCGAGCAACGCGCCGCTGTGCACGTAGCCTGCACAGTTGAACAGCACGTCCAGCGTGCCCACCTGTTGGGCAATGGCATCAATGGCCGAAGGCTGGGTCACGTCCAGCTGCAAAACCTGGATGCCGGGGATGTCCTGCAACGCTTCAATGTGCAGGTCGGTGGCGATCACCTGGGCCCCCGCTTGCTGGAAAGCCAGGACCGAAGCACGGCCAATGCCTTGTGCCGCTGCGGTAATCAAAACGCGTTTGTTGGCGAGGTTCATGGGGATATCCATTGTTGTTATTAAATACGCCGGACATAACCGTAGGGCGACTTGCCGATAATCTCCAATGAGATATTCTCAAGGCTTAATAACTGGAGGTTATCGGATGGCGGACGTCGGCTTCAAACAGCTGTGCAATTGGCTGAGGTTCCGCCACTTGGTCTTGATCGATACCCTGGCCCGTACGCAGAACATGCACGCCACGGCGCAGGCGATGAATATCAGCCAGCCGGCGGTGAGCAAAATGCTCCGCGAGGTCGAGAAACAATTCGGCTTTGACTTGTTTCAGCGGTTGCCGCGCAGCATGTCGCCCACCGATCTGGGCAGCCATGTCGCTCGCTACGCGCAGATCGCCCTCAATGATGCCGAGCATTTCGTGGGTCAGATCAATCATCTGCGTCAGGGCGGGCACGGTCTGCTGAAGATCGGCACCATTTTCGCACCTACCTCGGTGGCGCTGCCGGCCGCGATTGTCGGCATCAAGCAACGTTGGCCGCTGCTCGCGCTGGATGTCCTGGAAGGCACCAGCGCCAATCTGCTCAGCATGCTCGAACACAAGCAACTGGACTTGGTCATCGCCCGGTTCACGCTGGACAGCCATCGCAAGCTGTTCGACTTCCAGGCGCTGGCGCCGGAGCCGCTGTGCCTGGTCACCGGCAGCCAGCATCCACTGGCCGGTGCGCGGGAATTACCGTTGGCCGAACTCGGCAGCTGGCCGTGGATCGTGTATCCAGCGGGCACCCCAATGCGCGCCCGGCTGGAGCGAGCCTTTGCCGAGGCGGGCATGCAGACCCCGGAAAACACCGTGGAAACCAGTTCAATGCAGACCACGCTGCAACTGCTGCAAACCGCGCCCATGGTGGCGATGCTTGCTGAATCCATGGTCGGGCCAGACGTGCAGGCCGGTCGCCTGACCCGTCTGGCGCTGCCGTTTCCGCTGGTTCTGGCTGACTACGGGATCATTACCCGGCGCAACGAGACACCCGGCTGGTCCGCCCAGGCCTTCATCGAAGAGCTGCTGAGGGGCGCCGATGCCCTGCGCAACGCACGCCAGACGCCTTGATAACCGTTGGTTATCGTTTGATTGAATCTCGTCATTGGGCAGTTACCGCTGCGCGCACTAGAGTGACCGGCGCTCCACCTCGACGGTAGGAGCGTCAACCGCTCAGCAGAGGCGCGCATGAGAACAATAAAAAGCTACAAGACGCTGACCATTGTGTTCCTGTTTCTGATTGGCGTAGTCAACTACCTGGACCGCAGTGCGCTGTCCATCGCCAACACCTCCATCCAGAAAGACCTGGCCATCAGCCCGATGCAGATGGGCATCATGCTGTCGGCCTTTTCCGTCGCCTACGCGTTTTCGCAGTTGCCCCTCGGCGCGTTGATCGATCGTCTGGGCAGCAAGCTGGCGCTGGGTGGTTCGCTGATTGTCTGGTCGATCGCCCAGGCTGCGTTCGGCCTGTTCAGCAGCTACGGACACCTGGTTGGCTTGCGGGTGCTGCTGGGGATTGGCGAAGCGCCGGTGTTTCCGTCTGCGGCCAAAGCCCTGTCCGAATGGTTCGACACCAAGGAGCGCGGTACGGCAACCGGCTGGGTCTGGTCCTCGACCTGCATCGGGCCGTGCCTGGCGCCGCCATTGCTGACGTTGTTCATGGTCCATCTGGGCTGGCGGGGCATGTTCGTGCTCACCGGCATCATCGGTCTGATCCTGGCCGCCTGCTGGTTTGCCTTCTACAAGAGCAAGGCGCAGTACATGGCCGAGACCGGGCGCGCCGAGCCGGTGCCCGCGCAGGTCAAACAAAGTACCGGGCCGAAAGTGCGCTGGACCGCGTTGTTCAAGGACCGCAACACCTGGGGCGCTTTTCTCGGTTTCATGGGCGTGATTTACATGATCTGGCTCAACCTGACCTGGTTGCCCGGTTACTTCGAACGCGAGCACGGCCTGGACCTGTACCGCACCGCCTGGGTGGTCTCGCTGGCGTATCTGTTCGGCGCGCTGGGCACCATCGTTGCCGGCAAGGTCTGCGACAAGCTGGTTGCCCGAGGCATGAAAGTGCTCGCCAGCCGCAAGCTGATGGTGATCATGGGGTTGCTCGGCGGTGCGCTGTTTACCCTGATCGTGGCGTTCACCACCAACGTGGTTGCCTGCGTGGTGCTGCTGTGCCTGACGATGTTTTTCATCAACATTTCCAGCGCCACGGCGTGGATGATCGTCAACACCATCGTGCCATCGGAGCGGGTCGCATCGTTCGGCTCGATCCAGAATTTCGGCGGCTACCTGGCAGGCTCCATCGCGCCGATTCTCACCGGTTTCAGCGTGCAGCAGAGCGGCTCGTTCTCCTCGGCGTTCGTGATCAGCGCCGTGGTTGCGGCCTGCTCGGCGGTGGCGTACTTCACGTTGCTCAAGGAACCTGCGGCGAAAGTGGAGCCATTGGCGACAGCCGACGGCGTGCATTCGGCGGGCTGAGGTTCAGGTATCGCGCAACAGGTCGTTGGCGTTGAGCAGTTCGTAGGCGATTTCCGGGTGCTTTTCCAGCCCCCGGCGAATCGCCGCCGGGATCGACTGCCGGGTCTT
>Ga0247805_1001736_pt1 | contig 10349 bp, 9 predicted proteins | sample UWRJL044104R1_FD_180930 | JGI IMG/M metagenome (GOLD analysis project Ga0247805, IMG submission 180930) | Plant litter microbial communities from Arlington Agricultural Research Station in Wisconsin, United States - UWRJ-L044-104R-1 | ecosystem: Environmental > Terrestrial > Plant litter >...
CGCACTTTCATTTTTTCGAGACCAACGACGCCCTGACCTTCGATCGCGCCGCCAGCCGTGGCATGCGCCTGAACATCCCGGCCGGCACCGCCGTGCGCTTCGAGCCGGGGCAAGCGCGGGAAGTGGAACTGGTGGACCTGGCCGGGTTGAGGCGGGTTTTCGGGTTTGCAGGAAGAGTCATGGGTGAACTGTAGAACGCGTTCACTTTACAGCCAGGTCAAGCTGCAAGCGCCAAGCCACAAGCGGCAAGCACAGCAGTCCGCGGCGTACACAACATTCGCTTTTACTTGCCGCTTGCCGCTTGAGGCTTGCTGCTTTGATTCGAGGAACGAAGAATGAAGATCAGCCGACAAGCCTACGCTGACATGTTCGGCCCCACTGTCGGCGACCGTGTGCGTCTGGCCGACACCGAGCTGTGGATCGAGGTCGAGCAGGATTTCACCGTCTATGGCGAGGAAGTGAAGTTCGGCGGCGGCAAGGTCATTCGTGACGGCATGGGCCAGGGCCAGGGCGTGGCCGCGGAAGTGGTCGACACGCTGATCACCAACGCGCTGATCATCGATCACTGGGGCATCGTCAAAGCCGACGTCGGCCTCAAGGACGGGCGCATCGCGGCCATCGGCAAGGCTGGCAACCCGGACATTCAGCCCGGTGTGACCATCGCCATCGGTGCTGCGACCGAAGTCATCGCTGGCGAAGGCATGATCCTCACCGCCGGCGGCGTCGACACGCACATCCACTTCATCTGCCCGCAGCAGATCGAAGAAGCGCTGATGAGTGGCGTCACCACCATGATCGGCGGCGGCACCGGCCCGGCGACGGGCACTAACGCGACCACGGTCACGCCCGGCAAGTGGCACATGATGCGCATGCTGCAGGCCGCCGAAGCGTTTCCCATGAACATCGGCTTCACCGGCAAGGGCAACGTCAGCCTGCCAGAGCCGCTGATCGAGCAGGTCAAGGCGGGCGCCATCGGCCTCAAGCTGCACGAAGACTGGGGCACCACGCCTGCGGCCATCGACAATTGCCTGAGCGTCGCCGATCAGTACGACGTGCAGGTGGCGATCCATACCGACACCCTGAACGAATCCGGCTTCGTCGAAACCACCTTGGCGGCGTTCAAAAATCGCACCATTCACACCTACCACACCGAAGGTGCCGGTGGCGGTCACGCGCCGGACATCATCAAGGCGTGCGGCTTCCCCAACGTGCTGCCGAGCTCGACCAACCCGACCCGGCCGTTCACCCGCAACACCATCGACGAGCACCTGGACATGCTGATGGTCTGCCATCACCTGGACCCGAGCATCGCCGAAGACGTCGCGTTCGCCGAGAGCCGCATCCGCCGCGAAACGATCGCCGCCGAGGACATCCTTCACGATCTGGGCGCGTTCTCGATGCTCAGCTCCGACAGCCAGGCCATGGGCCGCGTCGGCGAAGTGATCATGCGCACCTGGCAGACCGCCGACAAAATGAAGCGTCAGCGTGGGCCATTGCCGGGTGACGGCGATGGCAACGACAACTTCCGCGCCAAACGCTACATCGCCAAATACACCATCAACCCGGCGATCACACACGGCATCAGCCATGAGGTGGGGTCTGTGGAGGTGGGCAAATGGGCGGATCTGGTGCTCTGGCGCCCGGCCTTCTTCGGCGTGAAACCGACGCTGATCCTCAAGGGTGGCTCGATTGCCGCCAGCCTGATGGGCGACGCCAACGCCTCAATTCCCACGCCACAGCCTGTTCACTACCGGCCGATGTTCGCCAGCTACGGCAGCTCACTGCATGCCAGCAGCCTGACTTTCATCAGCCAGGCGGCATTCGATGCGGGTGTTCCGGAGCAGCTGGGCCTGAAGAAACAGATCGGCGTGGTCAAGGGCTGCCGCAACGTGACCAAGGCCGACCTTATCCACAACAACTACCTGCCGAATATCGATGTCGACCCGCAGACCTATCAGGTCAAGGCCGACGGCGTGCTGTTGTGGTGCGAACCGGCCGAGGTCTTGCCGATGGCGCAGCGGTATTTTCTGTTTTAAGCGAAGAACTCAATGTCTTGTGGAAGCGAGCTTGCTCGCGAAGGGGCCGGCGCATCCGCCCTCTCTCTCAGCGGCTGAAAAGGCGTCTTCTTGAGCACACTCACTCCACATGGCTGGTTTCCTGCCCGACACTGCTCCAAATGAACGGCACGCCAACGCTTCGGGGAAGCGCACGCAAATGCGTGGTGCTTCCTGCAACAACATGGCGGTACTATGCGCGCTCTCATTCAGCGCCACGCCAGCAAGGTAGTTCCCCATGCGTCTTTCGGACTTCATCGTTCAGAATGTGGATCGCATCGTCGATGAGTGGGAACGGTTTGCGGCCACGCTGACGCCCGCAGCCGCCCAGATGAGTTCAATGGAGCTGCGCGACCATGCCGAGGCAATCCTCCTCGCTGCGGCCCGTGACATGAACACCGCCCAGACCAAAGCCGAACGCATCGCCAAAGCGCAGGGCGAAGCCATCGGCAAAACCCCGACACTCGATCAGGCTGCCTCCAGTCATGGCGAGTTACGGCATATCGTCGGGTTTGATCTGGTGCAGATGACTTCAGAGTTCCGCCACCTCCGGGCAACGGTGGTGCGCTTTTGGGCAGAAAGCCATATGGAGCCGAAGACCAGTCACATCACCGATATGATCCGCTTCAACGAGGCCATCGATGAAGCCCTGGCCGAATCGACTGCCGCCTACGCTGATCGCGTGACACGGTCGCGGGACATCTTTCTCGCCATTCTCGGTCACGACCTGCGCGCCCCCTTGCAGGCCATCGGCATGTCGTCCGAAGTGCTGATGCGCAAGACCACGCTGGCAGAGGCCGATCTTGCTTACATCAAGCGCATCAAGAGCAGCAGCCTGTTGATGGGGACTATGATCAGCGATTTGCTGGAATTCGTGCGCAGTCGCCTTGGCGTCACCTTGCCGGTCGAGCGCAAGCCGATGGAGATGACCCTGGCCTGCCGCGAAGCCATTGATGCAGCCACGGCGGGGCAACCCGACTGCAACGCAGTGTTCACCAGCACCGGTGACACCCGGGGCGAATGGGATCAGGCACGTATCGCGCAGTTACTGCAGAACCTGATTGGCAACGCCTTGCAGCATGGCGCGGCAACGCGTCGGGTGAACGTGACACTCACCGGCAGCGAAAACCACGTCAGTCTTTCGGTGCAAAACGACGGCGAGCCGATTGCAGAAGAAGCCATCGGCAGTATCTTCGATCCGCTGGTGCGCTCGGCCAACGAAAAAGCCGGCATTCACAACCCGTCCACCAGCCTGGGCCTGGGGCTGTTCATCGTGAAAGAAGTGGTGAACGCCCATGATGGCAGCATCACTGTTGTGTCGAATGTCGGAGACGGCACGACGTTTACCGTGGAGTTGCCGAAGAAAGCCTAAACAGCGGTGGGGCAGCAAACACAGCCCATATGGGAGTGACCGGGGTGGCGCTCCACCTTGCTCACGAAGACGGGATTCCAGCCACCGGAGATGTAGCGACTGCACCGGCCTCTTCGCGAGCAAGCTCGCTCACACAGGTTCGTGATCAGCAGGAAAATCAGCGAGTCGATCCGATTCCTGATAGCAGGCGCCAGGCCGGCTCCGCAAACTTCCTGTGGCGGCCCTTCACTCGAGAAACCGCCCCAATCGCTGCCTGAGCATGCGATTTTCCGCTCTCACGCGTTCAAGCTCTTCGAGCAGGTTGAGCGCCAGGGCGACGCCGTCCCATTCCAGCTGCAATTCGTGATGCAATTTAACCGCACGCCTGGCGATCGACAGCGCTGCACTGTCGAACAGCCATTCCTCCGGCTGCCGTCCCTGGGGTTCGAGAATGCCGTGCTCGACAATCTCGATGACGTAGGCGGCCGGTAGATCGACCACCTCACAGAACTCCTGCATGTCGATGACCAGGGTGTTGCTCATGATCAGTTACTCCATTGAGCCCTCGGATCGAACGCGGCCTGCGCGGCCAGCTTCTCCCACAGCGCTTTGGTCGCCTCATCGGTGGATTTTGGCATGACGATTTTGAGCTGCGCGTACAGATCACCGCGCTGGCCCTGCTTGTTCAAAAGACCGTTGCCTTTGACCCGCAGCCGCTGCCCGTTCTGACTGTCTGGACGGATGGTCAGGTTGATCTTGCCGGTCAGCGTCGGTACGGCCACCTTGGTGCCGAGCGCCGCTTCCCACGGCGCGATCGGCACCGTGATGATCAGGTCATGGCCCTCGACGTCGAACATCGGGTGCGGCGCCAGACGGATGATCAGATACAGATCGCCCTTCTCGCCGCCGGCCACGCCGGGAGCGCCCTGCCCCTTGAGGCGAATGCGCTCGCCATCGGTGACGCCTGCCGGGATCTTCACGTTCAGCGTCTTGGTAATGTCCGCCATGCGCTGGCCGTTGGCGCTGTGCTGCGGCACCTTGAAGCTGATCTGCTTGGACTCGGTGGAGAGCGTCTCCTCCAGAAACACCGCCAGTTCCATCTCCACATCCTGCCCTCGACGCCCCGGGCTCTGGGCCCGACCGCCTTGCTGCCCCCCGCGATTGCCGAAGATGGAACTGAAGAAGTCGGAGAAATCGCCGTCCTCGAAGCCACCGCCACCAAAGCCCGGACCCGCGCCCGCGCCACCGCGGCCCTGCCAGCCAGGCGGCGGTTGGAACCGGCCCTGACTGCCGTATTTGCGAATCTCGTCATATTCAGCGCGTTTTTCAGGATCGCTGAGCGCTTCATACGCTTCGGAGGCTTCTTTGAATTTGTCTTCCGCGCCAGGCTCTTTGCTGACGTCGGGGTGATACTTGCGCGCGAGCTTGCGATAGGCGGTCTTGATTGTCTTCTCGTCCGCCGTCGGCTCGACGCCAAGGATCTTGTAATAGTCTTTGAAGTCCATCTGACGGTCACCCAATTCTGGAATATCCAGCCCAGTTCGCACCGCGTTTCACAGGTGAACGCTGGCTGCGTTGAACGTTGCAAGGTTATCGGCACGCAGTCGCGCGAAATGAAACGCTGTCCAGACCGGCCAAAAGCATTAAGAGTTGCCTGCTAGATTGGGGCTAGACGCCGCAGTTCAAGACGCGCACGCGAAATAGATGCCGGACGGGCGATAAACCGACGTTTCGCGCTACGCATCCGGCGCGCACTCGCATACACTGCGCGGCCGTTTTTTGACTGGTATGCAAAGCAGATGAGCACTCCATCCCCGGCCCGTGCCCTTGGCATCGACTTCGGCACGTCCAACTCCACGGTCGGCTGGCTACGCCCTGGAGTGGAAACGCTGATCGCCCTGGAAGACGACAAGATCACGCTGCCTTCGGTGGTGTTTTTCAACATTGAAGAGCGCCGCCCGGTCTACGGTCGCCTCGCCCTTCACGAATACCTCGAGGGCTACGAAGGCCGCCTGATGCGCTCGCTCAAGAGCCTGCTGGGTTCCAAGCTGATCAAGCACGACACCAGCGTGCTGGGTACGGCGATGCCGTTCAAGGACTTGCTCGGGCTGTTCATCGGCGAACTGAAAAAGCGCGCCGAAGCCGCTGCCGGCCACTCCTTCGAGCAAGTCGTGCTGGGCCGCCCGGTGCATTTCGTCGATGACGACGCTGCCGCCGATCAGGAAGCCGAAGACACACTGGCCGACGTCGCGCGCAAGATCGGTTTCAAGGACGTTTCTTTCCAGTTCGAGCCGATTGCAGCGGCGTTTGACTACGAGTCGACGCTGGACCGTGAAGAGCTGGTGCTGATTGTCGACATCGGCGGCGGTACGTCGGACTTTTCGCTGGTGCGTCTGTCGCCGGAACGTCGTCTGATCGATGACCGTCATAGCGACATCCTCGCCACCGGTGGCGTGCACATTGGCGGTACCGACTTCGACAAGCAACTGAGCCTGCAGGGCGTGATGCCGCTGTTTGGTTATGGCAGCCGGATGAAAAGCGGCGCGTACATGCCGACCAGCACGCACATGAACCTGGCGACCTGGCACACGATTAACTCGGTGTATTCGCAAAAGTCGCAACTGGCGCTGGGCAGCATGCGTTATGACATCGAAGACACCCAGGGCATCGACCGGTTGTTCAAGCTGATCGAGCAACGCGCCGGTCACTGGCTGGCGATGGAAGTGGAAGAGACGAAGATCCAGCTGACCGAAGCGGACCGCCGTCTGGTGCCAATGGACCGCGTGGAGCCTGGCCTGAGCGTCGACCTCACTCGTCAGTTATTCGAATCGTCCATCGATACATTGCTCGAACGCGTGCGCGGCAGCGTGACGAACCTGCTGAATCAGGCAGGGGTTGGCGTCACCGATGTCGACACCGTGTTCTTCACCGGCGGTTCCAGCGGCATCCCGGCCCTGCGCAACAGCGTTGCCGCAATGCTGCCCAAGGCCCGCCACGTTGAAGGCAACATCTTCGGCAGCATCGGCAGCGGCCTGGCGATCGAAGCGAAGAAGCGCTACGGCTGATTCGCGGCTGTCCCGCTTTTTTAGTGGGACCGGCTTTAGCCGGGAATGCGTCAGATGTCACGCCGCAAATCTAATGGTGCGCCAATTGGCCTCTTCCCGGCTGAAGCCGGTCCTACTGACTGACCGCGTGCACTCAGTGGGACCGGCTTCAGCCGGGAAGGCGTCAGGTGTCACGCCGCAAATCTTGGGGTATTCAAACCGGCCTCTTCCCGGCTGAAGCCGGTCCTACTGACCGCGTGCCGCCGTGAAACGGGGTGCACATCTTTTGAGCACCAATCGCTAAACCAACTCCGCCCGGCGCAGTTCGCTCTTCAGGTACGCGTAATAAATCGGTCCAGCCACCACCCCCGGCAGGCCGAACGCGGCTTCGAAGATCAGCATCGCCAGCAGCAATTCCCACGACTTGGCGCTGATCTGCCCGCCGACAATCCGTGCGTTGAGGAAATACTCGACCTTGTGGATCACGATCAGATACCCCAACGCCGCCACCGCCACCCAGATCGACAACGACATGCCGACGATAAAGATCAGCGTGTTGGACATCAAATTACCGACCACCGGAAGCAGGCCCAGCAGGAAGGTCAGGACGATCAGGGTTTTGGTCAGCGGCAAGTGAACGCCACACAGCGGCAGGATCACCGCCAGAAAGATCGAGGTGAACGCCGTGTTCAGGAGCGAGATTTTGATCTGCGCGAAGACGATATTACGGAAGGCCTGACTCAGCAGGTGCAGACGCTCGAACAGCGCCGCCGCCAATGGCTTGCGCTTGGTGACATCGGGGATGCGCTGCAGGGCGATGATCGCGCCCAGCACCATGCCGATCAGCAGGGTGACGAACATGTGCGCCGCGCCTTTGCCGAGCAACTGGAGCTCACCGAGGTGCTTGGTCAGCCAGGCGCTGAGCGACACTTGAAACTCGGTGGCGCTGGCCGGCAGGTAGTTGTCGATAAAGGGCGGCAGCTGACCGCGGGCGCGGTCCACCAGAATCATGAATTTATCCAGCGACGCGCCGGGGTTTTCCGCTTCGTGCAGCAAAAAACTGATCGCGCCGGCAAACAGCAACGCCAACACCGTCACCACCAGGGTCCCCAGCAATGCCACCGCCAGCCACCGCGCACGCTCGCCGGCAATCAACCGTTGCAGCTGCGGGGTGAGCATGTCGACCAGTTCATACACCAGCAAACCCGCCAGCAGACTGGGCAGAAGGTTGAGCGGCAGCACCAGCAGCAACCCGCCGAACACGAGAATGCAACTGGCCAGATAGACTTGACGGGGCGTAAACGTTGGCATACAGCCTCAAAACGAGCGGCGTGAAGGATGGGCAGTCTGCCAGCGTTCTGAGTGGAGAACCAGCGACGCGAAAGCCCTTGAGAGCTCAAGCGTTGGGAGGCTGCGATTGCAGGCCAGATCATCGGCCGCAATCGCTGAAAGTGCAGGGGCTGGCGCCGGAAATCGATGCCCGCGGTTGGCCTGGAAAATTATTTCTTTTTAAGACAATCGCTCATGAAGGCCTTGCGTGCGTCGCCCTTGAGCGCCTGAGTGCTGGCCGTGGCGTTGCAGGTCTTCATTTTCTCCTGCTGGGTCACGGCAGGCGCAGGCGCGGCCTTTAAACAGGTGCTCATGAATGCCTTGCGATCATCGCCCTTCAGCGATTTGGCCGAGGCATCGGCGTTACAGGTGGTCATCTTGTTTTGTTGCGCGGTGGCAGCAAAACCCTGAGCGCTCAACAGCAAGCCCATCACCAGCAGAGGAATACGCAGCATCGTCATCGGTTCTCTCCGGAAGCGCCACGCACCGGCATGGCTCTAAAGCCAGTGTAGCCAAAGAATGTTGCTGCGTATTTCTGCAAATGCGCAGCGTGCGCTGGACGTGCGGACTGGCAGGCCGATAATGGCGCCTCATTTAACAGCCGGTCCGCTCATGCAATACCTCTATCCACTGCTCACCGTCATGATCTGGGCGGGCAACAACGTCATCACCAAAGCCGCCGCCGGGCGTATTTTCCCGGCCGAGATCGGCTTTTATCGCTGGCTGTTGGCGGGCTTGCTATTCACACCGTTTCTGCTCGGCCCCGTGCTGCGCAATCGGGCGAAGATCAGGCCGATTATTGGCAAAGTCGTAATACTTGGCGTGCTGGGCATGGCGATTTATCAGAGCCTGGCGTACTACGCGGCAAACATCACCACGGCCACGAACATGGGCATCATTCTGTCGCTGGTGCCGGTGATGACTCTGGGCATGTCGATCGCCAGCCTTGGCACACGGCTGACAGCCGGCGCGCTGGTCGGCGCATTCGTGTCATTTGCCGGTGTGTTGTGGGTGGTGTCGCAGGGGAGCTGGAGCTTACTGGTTGCCCATGGCATCAACGTGGGCGATGTCATGATGCTTGTCGCGACGCTGGCGTATGCGACCTACAGCACGCTGCTGAAGAAATGGCAGTTGCGCATGCCGCCGTTGCAGCTGCTTTACCTGCAGATTCTGGTGGCGATCATTGCGCTTTTCCCGCTGTTCCTGGTTTCACCAAAAACCGGTTTAAACGCGAGCAACATTCCGTTGGTGCTCTATGCGTGTATTCCGACTTCAATGCTCGCGCCGTTGCTGTGGATGAAAGCGATTTCCATCCTCGGGCCAAGTCGTACCACGTTGTTTTTCAACCTGGTGCCGATCTTGACGGCGCTGGTTGCCGCACTCGCGCTGGGCGAGCAGCTGGCGTCGTATCACTTCATCGGCGGTGCCCTGACGCTGGGCGGAGTGATCCTGGCAGAACGCTGGACCACACCGCTGCGCAAGGCCGCGATCCGTTAAACCTGCCCGTCGGATGAACCCGACCGTCAGGCCTTGTCGTGATCCTCGGCAGCGTGAATCGACACATCGGTAATGCCCAGCACGTGGGGCAGACCGATGGTGTCTTCACCGGTATCGAACGGATCATCTTCAACGGCCACGTTGTGCTTGAGCGCCAGCTCGTGCACGACCTCGATGATTGGCACGTCGAGGTTTTCGATCAGATCGACATGGTGCTCACCGGCCAGCGTGTACTCGATTTCATAAAGCTCTTTATCGCTCATCGCATCACTTCCTACGCGACCTCACGGGTCGACAGATCACGAACTACGGCCAAATAAGTCAAAGACCGGCGGCTTTGAGGCGCACGGCATGTTCAAGGAACAACCCCACGGGATCGGCTCCCTTGCCCACCAGCCCGAAGTGCTGGTTGACGATGTCGAAATGGTCGAGGGGGTAGTCGTCACCGATGACTTTGCCCAGGTGAGAACTGAATCTCCCGACCATGCCATCAGATTGACCTCGCTCTTTCGTGAACGTGCGAGCAAATATTCGGCAGGTGAGATTTGACGTATCGAAGAGGTTTTTACCCCGGTTGGTGCGTCCTGATTGCAGCGTCCCGGACCACGAGTAATAGCGCACGCCGTTGACCTCTTCGTCACCCTCCGCGCCCCAGTGTTCAGGCAGTCCTTGCGGGAACAGCCGGTTGAATCGCGCTACGCCGCTGGTGGTCAGCGAATGGTGCGCGGCGTTGACATCCACCGGCAGGCGCGAGCCGCGATAACCGGTGTCGAGCAGGCTGGTGATGAGGGTCGTGAGACGAATGGCAGCGTTGACCGCACGCCCTTTCATGGTATGAGGCGGGTAATGCTCCTCGAAGTAATCGGCCAGTTCGGAACCATGATTGGGCCCGGCGATTGAGGTGACTGAGGCGACCAGGTCCGGACGAACGCCCGCGACATACCGAATGGTCAGCGCACCCTGACTGTGACCGATCAGGTTGACCTTGGCCGCGCCGGTTTGCGCGAGGATTTCCTCGACGCGCGCCAGCAGTTGCTCTCCGCGAATCTCGGTGGAATTCACCGCCGAGACCAT
>Ga0247805_1001737_pt1 | contig 10348 bp, 10 predicted proteins | sample UWRJL044104R1_FD_180930 | JGI IMG/M metagenome (GOLD analysis project Ga0247805, IMG submission 180930) | Plant litter microbial communities from Arlington Agricultural Research Station in Wisconsin, United States - UWRJ-L044-104R-1 | ecosystem: Environmental > Terrestrial > Plant litter >...
TAGTTTTTTCATATTCTTAAGGTTTTGTGATATATCCTAGAATAACAAAAAGCCTACCAAAGTATTTGATAGGCTTTAATTCATGTATTTTCAATGATACTGTATAGTGTTTAAGTCAGAACAATTATTTGATCTCAAATACTGTATTCATCGTATAACTTAGCTTAATTTTTTTGAAATCAATTTCTGCTGGAGCAGCTTCTGCACCTGAATCGGCCATGCTGCTTTTCATCATCATACTGGCACGATACATTGGCGGCTGAGGGTATTGCTCGTTGTTAACCTCTTGAATGTCGATCACACTTCCTAATTTGTCACCAAGCGCTTCTACCAAATAAGTTGCTTTAACTTTAGCAGCTTGCAAAGCTTTTACTTTCAAGTCCTTTTTCAAGCTCTCGATTTTCGAATAATCATAACTCTCAATATTGGTATAAGCAACGCCTTTCGGATCTACAGCACTAATAATGTCATTCCATTTATTAAGGTCTGTTACTTTTAAACGATACTGTTTACTCGCTAAGAAATCAGGATTTTTCTTTTTCTCTGTAGCATAATTGTAACTCGACAAGTCGTTAATAGTTAAATTATCTTTATCCAAACCGGCTTTTTGTACTGCAGCAAACAATTGATTCTCTAGCGTAGTAATGTCTACTTTCTTTTTGCTATTGTTGTCTTTAAGGTACTCTTTTAGAGAAATGCTTAAATAAATGATATCTGGTGTAACCTCCATCTCAGAAGTACCACTTACACTTATTTTCTTTCTTAAATCTACTTGTTGTGCACTTGCGCTCAGGCTAAATAAAGCGGCGAAGGCGATTGCTAATAACTTTTTCATAATGTTTAAATTTCATTTGTGTTTGATAGATAGATGTAATTATCATACCGTTTCCACAAGAATATTTAAAAATTTGGAAGACTATTCTTCAACTATCTCATTATTAGGTCCAATTTCTTCTTCAACCTCTTCTTTGAAATAAGTCTTTTGGAAGATCAGGATAATGATAACGCCAACTGAAATAGCTGCGTCTGCAATATTAAATACCGGTCTGAAAAATACAAATTCTTCTCCTGCCCATACTGGAAACCAGGTTGGAAAATGGCCTTCCATTATCGGGAAATAGAACATATCTACCACCCTGCCATGAAATAACTCTGCATACCCATAGATCTTACCATAGAACACAGAGTCAATTATATTTCCCAATGCACCTGAAAATATCAGGGCTACATTCAAAATCAAACCTCTATGGTATTTCTTCTGAATCAGATAGTGTAATCCATATCCAATACCTGCAACAGCAAATATCCTAAAGAGCGATAATGCCAGCTTGCCAAATTCGCCTCCAAACTCTAGTCCGAAAGCCATTCCATTATTTTCCGTAAAGTGAATAATGAACCAGTTGCCAATAATTTTAAACTCCTGGCCGATATACATATTCGTTTTAATCCAGGTTTTTAAAACCTGATCAGCCAAGAGCACAAGAAAAATAATAAGTAGAGGTTTAGTATATCCTTTCATTATTACTGCTTCAATTTAGCTTCCATACTTAAAGTAGCATGAGGAACTGCACGCAAACGTTCTTTTTGAATCAACTTTCCAGTCTCTCTGCAGATACCATAAGTTTTGTTTTCAATTCGAACCAAAGCTGCTTCTAAGTTTTCAATAAACTTTTTCTGACGCGCTGCCAATTGATTTAATTGTTCTTTTTCTAATGTTGCTGAGCCATCTTCAAGCGTTTTGTAAGTTCCAGAAGTATCTTCAGTTCCATTAGAATTAGGACTGCTTAATGAGCCAGTTAAATCAAGGAATTCTTCTCTTGCCATGCGCAATTTGCCATTGATCAGGTCTCTAAACTCTTGTAATTCGCTATCAGAATACCTTGTTTTTGTAGATTTTTCCATAATATTTATTGTTTTATAACCGAAATCTGTAGTTCTACATCGTCGATTATTATTTTGTTTACACTATTTAATTCATCAATAAGCGTGATGTCATCCGCCAGGATTTCGGAGCAAATGTAGTTCTTATTTATTCCTACAGCATTAGCGATAAGGTTATGATTTTGTAACCTCACGTTAATTCTATCCGTCACTTCAAAATTCAACTCCTTACGAAGATTCTGTATTCTATTGATCAGTTCGCGGGAAAGTCCTTCCTGTTTCAACTCATCAGTAATGGTTACATCAAGCGCAACAGTTAAGCTTCCCATATTGGTTACTTGCCATCCCGGGATATCTTCTGCCATGATCTCCACATCAGTAAGGTCGATCTCATAAGCCGTACCAGGGATACTGTACTTACCATTTGCTTCAAACTGCGCCAACTGTTCCTGATCTAGTTTTGTAATTACTTCAGCAACCAGCTTCATATCCTTGCCAACCTTAGGCCCCAAAGCTTTAAAATTGGGCTTGATCTTTTTAGTGATGAAACCGGCAGTGTCAGTGATATACTCTATTTCCTTGATATTGGTTTCCGATAGGATCAAATCTTTAACCAGTTCTACTCTTGCAGCAAACTTATTGTCCAACACCGGTATAAGGATCTTAGCTAATGGCTGACGAACATTTATGCTCATCTTCTTGCGCAACGATAAAACCATTGAAGAGATATCTTGCGCCAAATGCATCCGCTCGTTCAGTTCCGTATCAATTAAAGAAACATCAGCCTCTTTAAATAAAGTTAAATGTACGGATTCGAATTCATTAGACTCATCTACCGCAGTCAGGTTAAGGAATAACCAGTCTGAGAAAAACGGTGCAATAGGAGACATCAACTGTGAGATGCTCGTCAAACAACTATATAACGTTTCATAAGCAGCTTTTTTATCAGCAGTCATTTCGCCTTTCCAGAAACGGCGACGGGACAATCGGATGTACCAATTGCTCAGGTGCTCATCTACAAAAGTTTGGATTGCCCTAGCAGCCTTTGTAGGCTCATACGTTTTATAACTTTCATCAACCTCTGCAGTTAATGTTTGTAGTAAAGAAAGAATCCAACGGTCCAATTCAGAACGTTCTGCAACTGGAGTCAGGTTGTTTTTATCGATCTGGAACTTATCAATATTCGCATACAAAGCAAAGAATGCATAGGTATTGTAAAGCGTACCGAAGAATTTTCGACGAACTTCATCCAGACCTTCCATGCTAAACTTCAGGTTGTCCCATGGAGAAGCATTGCTGATCATGTACCAGCGGGTTGCATCAGCACTATAAGTCTCAATTGTCGAGAAAGGATCAACGCCATTGCCTAAACGTTTAGACATCTTGTTGCCATTCTTATCCAACACCAATCCATTTGAAATGACGTTTTTAAACGCCACGCCACCATTGTTTACATGGTCGTTGATCGCTTTAATCTCTTCACTACTTTCGCTAAGCATTACTGCAATTGCATGTAGCGTGAAAAACCATCCACGGGTTTGATCTACTCCTTCGGCGATGAAATCTGCCGGATAGGCATTCTCGAATTCATCTTTATTTTCAAAAGGAAAATGCCATTGCGCATAAGGCATTGCACCGCTATCAAACCACACATCGATCAGATCCAGCTCACGAACCATTCTTTCCCCTTTAGAAGAAACAAGGATCACATCATCCACAAAAGGACGGTGCATGTCTTTTAGTTCGAAAGATGGCTCCATGAAGCCTGCTTCAACAGATTTGGCGATTTCTGCATTTAGTTCAGCTATTGAACCAATACATTTCTCTTCCAAACTATCTGCTGTACGCCAGATTGGTAAAGGTGTTCCCCAATACCTGGAGCGTGACAAGTTCCAATCTACCAGGTTCTCTAACCAATTACCAAACCTACCAGTACCAGTAGACTCCGGTTTCCAGTTGATGGTTTTATTCAAAGCCACCATTTTCTCCTTAACAGAAGTAGTTTTTATGAACCAACTGTCTAATGGGTAATAAAGAATCGGCTTATCAGTTCTCCAGCAATGCGGATAACTGTGTTCATATTTCTTAACGTCAAACGCTTTATTATCTTCTTTTAGCTTGATTGCTAATAAAACATCAGTAGACTTGAAGTCTGCTGCTTTGCGTTCTTCATCACTATAATATTCTTCCTTTACATACTTGCCAGCAAAGTCGGTCACTTCCGCAACAAACTTTCCTTGTTTATTTACCAAAGGAAGTTCGTTACCCAGCTCATCTTTGATCATTACCGCAGGTACACCGCTCTCTTTTGCAACCCGGAAATCGTCTGCTCCAAAAACAGAAGCAATGTGAACGATTCCTGTTCCATCTTCAGTGGTTACATAATCTGCCGGGATCACACGGAAAGCGTTTTCTTCTAATTCCGCACTGGTCACATAAGGCAATAACTGCTCATAACGTAAACCAACTAAATCCTTACCTGTAAATTCTGCTTTAACCGTCCAAGGGATCAGTTTATCACCACCCTTGTAATCTTCAAATGAAATATCTTTTGCTTCTGCCTTGAAATGTTTTGGCAAAAGGTCCTTTGCTAAAATAACATTGATAGGCAAATAAGTATATTGATTGAAAGTTTTAACCTTAACATAGTTGATCTTCTCACCAACTGCCAATGCTCCGTTAGATGGTAAAGTCCAAGGAGTTGTGGTCCAGGCAATGATCGATGTATCTTCCGAAGGCTCATCAAAAAGAACACTCGCTAAAGGATGCTGCTGGTCTTTTTTCAAGAAAAACTGTGCAGTGATCGAAGTATCCTTAAGCATTTTGTAAGTGCCTGGCTGGTTCAACTCATGAGAGCTCAAACCTGTTCCAGCAGCCGGCGAATATGGCTGTACGGTATACCCTTTATAAAGTAGTCCTTTGTCATAAAATGACTTCAAGATCCACCATAGAGATTCAATGTATTCGTTTTCGTAAGTAACGTATGGATTCTCCAGATCAACCCAGTAGCCCATCTTTTCAGTCAGGTCATTCCATACATCTGTGTATTTCATTACCTCCTCGCGACAAGCCGTGTTGTATTCTTCAACAGATATTTTCTTGCCTATATCTTCTTTGGTGATGCCTAACTTTTTCTCTACAGCAAGCTCGATCGGAAGTCCATGGGTATCCCAGCCTCCCTTACGTTTTACCTGGAAGCCTTTAAGTGTTTTATACCTGCAGAAAATATCTTTAATGGCGCGAGCCATTACATGGTGAATACCAGGCATCCCATTTGCTGAAGGCGGACCTTCATAAAACGTGAATGGATTAGATTTTGGGCGACTAGAAATACTCTTTTCAAAGATGTTTTCCGACTTCCAAAACTCCAGTATTTCTTTCCCTATTTTAGCTAGTTCTAATTGTTTAAATTCCCTATACATCAATTAAGTATCCTCAAAAATTAAGGATGCAAAGTTAGGGTTTTTGATCGATAAAATGTAGTAATGACTAATCTTTTACCTGATAGCTGCCGGGAGTTATACCTACTAATTTCTTGAATACTTTAGTGAAATAGTTTGCGTCGCTAAACCCAAGTGCATAACTTATAGCAGCAATCTTGGAACAGGTTTTAACTTGTTTTATCATTCATTCCAGGCTATTTTCTGAAGAGGAAATTTTACACCTGGAACCGGTGACGGTAGGTTTGGATTGATTTTTGATCACACCATACCGACCTTAATTAAAACTGCCGCCATGATAAAAGTATTGAAACTTCAAAAAGCCGTAATCGCCTTCATTTTAGGAATTTTAGCCTTGGTAGCCTATATTATCATGAGTGCCAATAAGATAGATTCTAGTTCATATGTACTCACATTGGCAGGCCTGCTATTTATAGCCGGATCATTGATGGCAATTTACCCAATCCTTTTCGCTAAAAAGGATAAGAAGGGTGAGGTAGAGCTTGATCCTGAAAAACAGGAAGCAATGGAGGAAGAGCCAGAAAGAGTTACTTCTTAACAGTTATTACCCGTCCTGTTACCAACGTGAACGTATAAATTCTATACAGTCCATCGTCTTCAATATTAATCTTTTCGACCAACCCGGTTTTGCTGAAAGTATCTGTTACCAGATTGCCTTCTCTAACATCATGTAAAACATCAGATGGTGTATCTTGATTTAGTCTAATCATATCTCTTAATCTTTTATCGGTTCTACTTCGTTCCTAAGTTATGTTTAATTGTCCATTGCAAGGGTATTTTGAGGGCTTTGGTTCTGCTCTAGCCCTACCAAGGCGGTACCAACCCGGTCGCAACCCCCTTTCAACACCGTAGCAACCTACTTCGCAAATGCACATCATTTTTTAAAAGAGCAGAGTTTGCAATCTTGACAATTAACGCAGAATAGGCTTGATATGAGTTCTTAATAAAACCAGAATTTCAACTTTATTTATGCATTATAAGTCCAACTTAGGGAGGTAAATCATGGACGCATCATGGATTCATGTTGGAGACATGTTGGTCTTATACAAAACTCATATCGACTCAAAACTATTTTACTATCTAGGGAAAATCAGATATTTGGGAGAAGCTTAAACCAAACTTACTCAATATTCACAACATAACGGAAACTGCGCACTTATAATAACATGCAGGAATTTAAAGGGGAGATATTAAACTATCATTAACCCATTTTAATTAGGGCGAGCAGAGATGTCAAAACGGAATTTGCCTCGTCTTTATCGGCTTCCGTATTTACAGACCTATATTGATCAGGATCCCTGTTAATATAAATGTCAGTTAAAATGATATTTCCGGATGATACTTCCAGCTTCAACTTAAAGATACAATGCCCTGTCCAACTGCGATGAAGATAAACCCAATTATCCTGCACATAAAGAAACCATCTGTGGTCTGTATCCTGTGGTATGAAACCACAGACTAAAGCCTGATACTCCTCTTCAGATACTGATCTGTTCAGTGTAGCAACCTCATAATGGTCTGGCATATCAACTGTATGCCGATCACTTTTTTTTACCTTATCTTTCATTAGTCTTTGTTTCACGCTTTAACGTTATTGCATAGCTGGATGTTGGTGTCTTAAGTTTAGAAATACTATAACGAATAGGCTTGCATTTAAAAGTTACCTCATTTTATACGCTAGGGATAACTGATGATTGCCTACTAAACATTTGGTTCGTATACTTGTTTGCGTTTATAAGGTGGAATCAAGTGGCGTAAGAGTTAATGGAGAGAGTTTGATTTATTAAATGTTCAAATGGTGCTATCGATAGCTTTCGCCATAAGAATAATAGAAAAGCCAAATACGACCCCTGGCAAGCCAAAACAGGTTATCATTAATAATACTTTCTGAGGTTGGTGAATATTGGTTAATTTTTACAAATTGCAATTCTCACAACGCTTAAATGAAACCAGACCTAACCAATGAATTGGCCAGCAAGCCACATTACCCCATATTAGACGGCCTTCGAGGTGTTGCAGCGATAATTGTTGTAACTTTCCACCTGGCAGAACCCTTCTCGACTAACAATCTGGATAAGTTCGTTAATCACGGTTATTTGGCTGTCGACTTTTTCTTTCTATTGTCTGGGTTTGTTATTGGTTATGCGTACGACGATCGCTGGAACAAAACGACGGTTGGTACATTCTTTAAACGCCGTATCGAACGTTTGCAACCAATGGTGGTGTTAGGAATGACCTTGGGTGCTATTGGGTTCTATTTTACGGATTCTACACTATGGCCGCTTATTCATACAGTTCCCCTATGGAAAATGCTTTTAGTAATGTTAATTGGTTATACAATCTTGCCGGTACCACTATCGCTTGATATAAGGGGATGGCAGGAGATGCACCCGCTTAATAGCGTGGGCTGGTCATTATTCTTTGAATACATTGCCAATATTCTTTATGCAGTATGGATCAGGAAGTTTTCAACTTTGGCTTTGAGTATTTTAGTAGGCGTTTCGGCTATTGCACTGGCTCACCTGGCCATAAGTAATGGCGACGTTAGTGGCGGCTGGACGCTTAATGTAGAACAGGTGCGCATCGGTTTTACCCGTACCATGTATCCTTTTTTTGCTGGTCTATTGCTTTCGCGTATCGCTAAGCCGACTCAAATTAAGAATGCCTTTTTATGGTGTAGTCTTTTAGTAGCGGTCGTTCTTTATATGCCTCGGATTGGCGGTGCTGATCATATGTGGGCGAATGGAATTTACGATTCAGTTTGTATTATTATAGTTTTCCCAATAATCGTATACCTCGGTGCAAGTGGTGTGATGCAATCTCAAAAAGAAAATAAGATTTGCAAATTTTTGGGTGATATATCCTATCCGCTGTATATGGTTCATTATCCATTGGTCTATTTTTATGTTGCATGGATTAGTAATAATAAAGGAATGACGATTACGCAGGCCTTGCCGTTTGCCTTGCTTATTTTAGTAGGAGCAATTATATTGTCCTTTGCAGCATTGAAATGGTATGATGAACCTGTTCGAAAATGGTTGCGGAAGAAGCTAGCATAAGGAACGAAGAAGCTAGCATAAAGACTACGCTAAAGTTTCTGCCCTTTGTACCTCTAAAGACTTAGTATTTTCAAAATGATAAGTTTCAGTTGTTTTAGAGAAATTAAAGTCTTTTAAAGCAGACAATACTGAATTCGTAGCTCCTTTTCTTAGGTTTTCATGCACCTCTACTATGATTGTTTTAGCCATGGGAATCCAATCTGTATTGCCTTCGAAGACTTCTTTTTCGGATCCTTCGATATCGATTTTAAATATGTCGATAACTGGTGTTGGGTGGTCTTCCAAAAGGTCGCTAACGGCTATTGCTTCAATTACATTTGTTTTATCCGTGGTCTCTTCGACCATAAAGCCCCAATTACCTTCATTCGTTTCGGTGATTTTTAGAGCACACTTCTTATTCCATAACCCTTTATGGTAGCGTTCTATATTGCTGTATTTGGATGTATTTAATTCTAAGATTTCAAAGTTGCTGCTTTCCGGTTCAATGCTTATAATTCTTGATCCAGGGAAAGCTCTTTGAAAATATAGTGCTGCTAAACCAATATTCGCTCCTGCATCGATAATATAGTTGGCATCAGTTTTCACATGCATTTTATACACTTCATCAATAAATATTTCTTCAAATACATAGAAATCGGTGGTTTGTCTTCTAAGAAAAATCTCATGTGGCAATTCCGGGATCAGGAAACTTATCCTTCCTTTAGATCGGGATAGTCGGATTTTGAAGAATAAGCTTAGTCCTGCAATTAGACCAAACCGGGCAGGATATTGATAAATTCTTTTATTGAGTAGCATATAAAGTCCTTTATTAAAAATAATAAATATTTTATAAAAGACACTACACAAAATAGTGTAAACCTCTAGTTATTAAGGTCATCTGGGCTGTTGAGTTTATTGTGCTCAATCTAGGAAAATGGGAATTGATATTACGCGAGCGTTGCTATACTTGTCTGTTAGTTATAGCTTGCTCTGAACTCGAGTGGTGATAAGTTAGTCTTCAGCTTAAATAACTTACTAAATGATTGGGGATGCTCAAATCCCAGTTGATAGGCAATTTCACCAACTGTCATATCACTAATTGTTAGAATCTCTTTTGCTTTCTCGATCAGCATGAGGTGGATGTGTTGCTGAGTATTGTGCCCTGTGAGCGACCTTAACATATCTCCTAAGTATTTTGGAGAGATATTTAGTTGATCCGCAAGGTACTGGACTGTTGGTAAACCCTGCAACAAAGCTGTTTTATTATTGAAATAGGTTTCAAGTATATGGTCCAGTTTTTCAAGTAAAGCATTGTTAACGGGCTTCCTGGTGATAAATTGCCGTTTGTAAAAGCGCTGACTATAGTTAAGCATCAAATCAATTTGAGCCACCAGCACATCTTGAGATAAATCGTCTATTGCTGTTTCTAACTCATCTCCAATATTCTTACCAATAGCGGAGATGATCGCTCTTTCTTTGCCAGAAAGATGTAGGGATTCGTTCACTGCATATCCAAAGAATCCATAAGTCTTTATTTTTTTATCGATCGCATAATTTCTTAGAAAATCAGGATGGATTAATAAAGTAAAGCCTAATGGCGCTACGGAAGTATCGATCCCTTCCAAAGGTTGGCCTGGTAAAGTAAAAAACATACCACCTTCCTGAAAATCATAGATCGTTTGTCCGTATCTCATTTTGCAGCCTGCTGAGTCATTGTAGGTAATGTTATAGAAATCCATAATGAAAGGATTTGCCAACATTTCGCGGGTTATTTCAACTTTAGAATAATCGAGCATGCTGATCAGCGGATGCAATGGGGCTGGTAATCCAAATACGCGCTGCATTTCAGCTATGGAATGGAAGACCTGTATTTTTCTATGTTCCATGATAGACTCCTTTATAATACTGCTGGCAAATATGAGTAAAGATATCTACCAGCAGTGTAATAATAATTGTTCGTTATTGTGA
>Ga0247805_1001738_pt1 | contig 10340 bp, 13 predicted proteins | sample UWRJL044104R1_FD_180930 | JGI IMG/M metagenome (GOLD analysis project Ga0247805, IMG submission 180930) | Plant litter microbial communities from Arlington Agricultural Research Station in Wisconsin, United States - UWRJ-L044-104R-1 | ecosystem: Environmental > Terrestrial > Plant litter >...
TGCGAGTTCAAATGAGTTATTAGTATCCAATTTAAAAATCCGGATATCACCGACATACCCTCTTACCTTCTGCTGAATTTCAGTTTTAAAACCTTTGATAATTGCTACTGAGAGCATCATAACTGCCAGACTAAGCATAACTCCGGCAATAGCAATACGGACTATCAGTTTAGAAAATGTCCTTTTAGATTTTATGGCGATACGCCTTGCTATGAAATAAGATGTATTGATATTTTTCAAGTATAATATTCGTTATAAAAGTCTTTTTTCCTGAGGATCAAGACCGGGCTGTAAAAATGCGAATATTAATTCAGTATGAAAGTTTAAATCAATGGATATTATAATTGACTGCTTCCTGCCAGCTGTCTTCAATTTCCAGTAATTCGGAAGGTTTTATCTGCAGTGCATGTGCAATACTGAAAATCGTTTCTACTGAACAAGCCAGTTTACCTAATTCAATCCTCGACAAATGTGAATAAAAATCGCCGTCCGGATGAACCCTTCCCGCAAGTTCGACGATTGTCATACCTTTCATTTTTCGGTGTTTCCGAATATTATTTCCTAATATTTTTTTTCCGTTTCGCTCAGGCATAAAACAATTTAAAAAAAATTCTAATGCAATATAGCATATATTCTGACCTGTCATGACATAAAACAGACAAATAACTGTATTAACATGAAATGCTTAACTTTGTTTCAAAGCCAAAGCCTATGAAATCTATCCCTCACATACTAAGCTGTTTAATTTTAATGTTCTTTATTACGCAGTCCTGCAAAGCAGATACGGGACAATATCAGACAACGAAAACTGATACGCTTCAGAGCGGCATCCTTACAGGAGCGGAACAGACAGAAAAATATCTGCATTTGCTGCAGGGTAAAAGAGTAGGCATGGTTGTAAACCAGACATCCGTTATTGGAACCCGGACGGTCGTGGACAGTTTGCTGGAACGGGGTGTTAAAATAGTGAAGATATTTGGCCCTGAACATGGCTTTCGGGGAAAAGCAAGTGCAGGCATCGCCGTTGCAGATGATATCGATGAGAAAACCGGTATCAAAGTCGTTTCCCTTTACGGAAAGCATCAGAAACCAAGCACTGCAGAATTGCAGGATGTTGATATTATGATCTTTGATATACAAGATGTAGGTGTCAGATTCTACACCTATATCAACACACTTCAATATGTGATGGAAGCCTGCGCCGAAAATAACAAAGAAGTAATGATTCTGGATCGTCCGAACCCAAATGGCTTCTATATAGACGGGCCGGTTCTTGATTCGAAACTAGTTTCCGGGATAGGTCTTAAACCGATTCCGATCGTACATGGTCTAACAGTTGCGGAATATGCGCAAATGCTTAATGGCGAAGGCTGGCTAAAAAACAAACTGCAATGCAAAATTACGATTGTGCCGGTTGCAAATTATAATCACGATATGCCCTATACCCTACCGGTAAACCCATCCCCTAACCTTAACACACCGGAATCAATCCTGCTTTACCCAACGACATGTTTGTTTGAAGGCACTTATTTAAACCATGGCAGAGGAACCTTATTTCCTTTTACCATTGTCGGTGCACCTGCGCTGAAAGGGAAATTTAAGTTTTCTTATACACCGAAAAGTATTAAAGGGATGGCAGAAACCCCCTTACATATGAACCAGGTTTGTTATGGTCTGGACCTGAGAAACTACGATACTGAAAACATTCGCCGTGATAAAGTGTTAAATCTGCAATGGCTGATAGAACTTTATAAAGCATACCCGGTTAAAGCTGATTTCTTTAACACAAAGCTGAGCAATCAGATGAATAGTATCGATAAACTTGCCGGTGTATATACATTTAAACAGCAAATTATGGCTGGTAAATCTGAAAAAGAGATCCGTGCCAGCTGGGAACCTGCATTAAGTCAATATAAAACTATGCGCCAGAAATACCTGTTGTACCCTTAAAACAATTGATTATGTCTGAAGAACGCAAAAAGAAAAATGATAATCCGGCAAGTAATTACAAGGAAACAGTTCCTGAAGATAAGGTTGACAAGGGAAATAAAGCTGTAGTTAAACCTGAGGACAAAGATTATCAGAAAGAGGAACCGAAGTTTCCGAATCCGGCAAAAGAGAGAGAAAAAAGCGAGCAGCCACCGACTGCACATAATAACCGCACTTAAGATAACACCCGCCAGCTTTTAAAAGCTGGCGGGTGTTTTTATTTAGATTTCTTCTGTGCCGCACGAAGGAACTGCATTAAAACCTTTTCGTCATGCTCCATTGCCTGGCTGACAGGTCCTTCAGCCGCCCTGTTAATTTTCGTCAGATACGGTAAAAGCGAACCATCTTCAAAGCTCTCCAGCAGCAAAGGATAAACGTATGAGCTCTTGCATACCGCCCGTGTATTTCCAAGTTTGCTGGCCACGCAGTCAAGTACTTCCACTATAATTTTTTTATGCGAACTCTTTTCGTCCTGCCTCGCATTGCAGACCGCCAGCTGCCGCATAGCTTCCAGCGTACCGCCCCAGGTCCGGAAATCTTTCGCAGTAAAATCTCCGCCGGTAATCTCCCGGATATAATTGTTGATCTTACCCGAATCAACTGCGCGATGTTCTTTTCCCTCCGTATAATACTGGAATAGATCCTGACCGGGAATTTCTTTACAACGCAATACCATTTTTGCCAACCCTTTATTGCGGAGTGTAACTTCTTGTTTAACCCCCTTTTTCCCTACAAATTTCAGCTTGAGCTGGTTGCCTTCCAGCCTGGCATGCTTATCTTTAAGGGTCGACAAACCATAACTTCCGTATAACTGGGCGTAGGAGTTATTTCCAATACGGATTAAGGTATGCTGCATTACCTCTACACAGATTGCCAGAACTTTTTTCTCATCATAATTCTTACGCCGCAGATGTGCGGCTACCTTTTTCCTGGCAGCGGGCAATGCCTTGCCAAAATCCAGCAGGCGAAAGTACTTACGATCCGACCTGCGGGAAGTCCAGTCATTATGGTAACGATATTGCTTTCTGCCCAGAGCATCAAGCCCGGTTGCTTGCAGATAAGCATTCTTTTTGGGCGCTATCCAAACCTCTGTCCATGCAGGTGGCAACACCAATGCATTTATCCGGGCCACCTGTTTCTCATCGGTAACACGCGATCCATTTTGATTTTCGTAATGAAATTTCCCTGGTTTACCCTTTCTATAAATGCCGGGCGTGGTATCAGTCATATACAACAAACCAATTTCTTTTATTTCTTCAGTTGTATCAACCATATAAAGCAGGAAAAAAGATTAAGCTTATTTTTCTAATTTTGTGAAAACAATAGGGTGCTGAAACAAGCAAGCTGCTAGCTTCAGCACCTACGAAAAACAACAACATAACATGATGAAAATAGTTTTCATGGGTACCCCTGATTTTGCAGTTGCTTCTTTAAATGCATTGGCAAACGCCGGATTTGAAATTGCTGCTGTCGTTACAGCAGCAGATAAGCCAGCCGGAAGGGGCCAGAAGATACAAGAAAGTGCAGTTAAACAATATGCAGTTGCACATAGCATTAAGGTATTGCAGCCACTCAAACTTAAAGACCCTGAATTTATTGCAGAACTTGCTGCTTTAAAGGCAGACCTGCATGTCGTTGTAGCTTTCAGAATGCTGCCGGAGGTGGTATGGAATATGCCACCAAAAGGCACGATCAATCTGCATGGCTCACTTTTACCACAATACAGAGGTGCTGCCCCGATCAATCATGCAATTATCAATGGTGAGAAAGAAAGTGGAGTAACTACGTTTTTCCTCAAACACGAAATAGATACAGGCGACATTATTTTCTCTACCAAAGTAGATATCGCTCATGATGCTACCGCCGGAGACCTCCATGACCAGTTGATGGATGCAGGCGCAGCCTTACTTGTTAAAACTGTAAAAGCGATTGAATCCGGAGATTATCAGGAACAGCCGCAGCCACAAAGCGACACACTAAAACATGCACCTAAAATCTTTAAAGAAGACTGTAAAATAGACTGGAATAAATCTGCAGGTGAGGTTTATAATTTAATCCGCGGACTAAGCCCGTATCCAACGGCTTTTACTGTCCTGAACGATAAGACGCTCAAGATCTTCAAAGCAGAACTCGCTGAAAAAGAAGTTAAAGGCACACCTGGAACCTGGTACACGGACGGTAAAACGAAATTAGAATACCAGGCTGCCGATGGTCTGATCTCCTTAATTGACTTACAGTTTGAAGGAAAAAAAAGAATGCAGGTAGGAGAATTTTTAAGAGGAATGCGTTTATAGCCAGAAGCTATAACGCATTCAATAAAGCACTCATGGATTTGGTGATTTCGTTGAAATAACGTTTTCTTCCATATCCCATTACCCAGCGGATACCGGATGAAGCATTGGTTATAAATACTTCATCTGCCGCCTGTAAGACTTCGGGGTTAATCTGGGCTTCGATGATAGAGACATTATTCTCTTTGGCCAGGTTCATGACAGCTTTACGCATTACACCAGCGATGCACCCTTCCGATAAGGCTGGCGTATAAATCTGCTTATCATATACCACAAAGATATTAGAGCTGATACTTTCGCATAAAAATCCATGCTGATTTAAAATAAACGCTTCATCCAACCGGTTTTGCTGTTTAAACAAACCGGCCATTACATATAGCTGTGAATTGCTCGTTTTATAATTGGAAAGCATGTTCACAGGCTTGGCGAGTTCGGAATACACACTAACGATTAAACCCTTTTTATTCAGCTGATAACTGTTATCGGCCATCGGGCTTGCTTCCAATATATAACCAGCTTCGTTACTTTCGGGAGTATATAACCCTTCTCCATCCCGGTAAACCGACAGACGGAAACGCGCATTATCTTTAAGCTTATTTTTCCTGCTGAGCTCTGCCGTTTTTTGTTTCAGAAAGTAGGCGTCAAACAAGACCCCGCCTTCAATTTTCAGGGCCTTCATCCCTGCCTGTAAACGTTCTGCATGCAATTCTGCAAACTTCAATTTCCCGTCGCACATTCTCATCGACTCAAAAAGCCCGTCTCCATAACGAAAACCACGATTCCTTGCTGTGAGAATCTGTTGGTTTGCGTTAAGCAAATGATGGTTATGTATAATATATTCTAATTGCATGAATCTCTTAAGACTGTACTATATAATTTCTCCATTTTTGGAGCACTGCGTCAAAATCTGGTGGCAAAGCAGCTTCAAACTCCATATATTCTCCGGTTCTCGGGTGTATAAATCCTAAAGTCTGTGCATGCAAAGCTTGTCTCGGAAGTAACTCAAAGCAATTAGCTACGTATTGCTTGTACTTAGTAAACGTTGTTCCTTTTAGGATCTTATCCCCTCCGTAATTGGCATCGTTAAATAAAGGATGGCCAATATGCTGCATATGCGCACGGATCTGATGAGTACGTCCGGTTTCAAGCTGACAACTGATCAACGTTACATAGTTTAGCCTCTCCAGCACGTTATAATGCGTTACCGACCACTTCCCTTTCTCTTCTTCGTCGTACACATCCATTACAATTCTGTTTTTCAAACTTCTGCCTATGTAACCTGATATTGTACCATCTTCTGCGATATCTCCCCATGCCAGTGCAATATATTTACGGGTAATAGAGTGATCGTAGAACTGCTTAGCCAATTTGGTCATGGTCATTTCATTCTTACTGATAATCAGCAGGCCGGAAGTATCCTTGTCAATCCTGTGAACCAATCCCGGACGACCTTCGTTGCCAGGTAACTGAGGTAACTGTTCAAAATGAAAAGCCAACGCATTAACCAGTGTTCCTGTATAATTATTAAACCCAGGATGCACAACCATACCAGCTGCTTTATTTACAATCAGCAGGTCTTCATCTTCATATACAATATCCAGCGGAAGATCTTCCGGATAAACTTCAGTATCCCTTGGCGGATGCGGAAAGACAATACTTATTTCGTCGGCAGGTTTCACTTTATAGCTGGCTTTAATCGTATTCTGATTAACCAGCACGTTACCCGCGTCTATTGCATTCTGTATCCTGTTTCTGGATGCATTCTCCATCCGGTGCATTAGAAACTTATCTATGCGCAGTAAAGACTGGCCTTTATCTACAACGATATTAAAATGTTCGTATAAATCCTGCTCTTCCAGTTCTGTCCCGCTGTTATTGTTCTCCATTCTTGACCTTTATTTGTCTATTCGTATTGTGAATACTTTCCACTTTACAAAACTAATCTTTAACAATTACATTTCCGGAATGAAACAGGCCTGCGAATCAATTTAACTCGTTCTTTTTGAAGAAAACCGCTAAAAAAACGTCTTATATTTGTCAGATGTTTACAGAGATGCACAGTCCGCTGCAACAATTGCCCCACACAAAGCACCCGAAACTATGGATGAAAAGGGATGATCTGATAGATCCCTACATCTCTGGCAACAAATGGCGCAAGCTTAAATATATACTTGAAGCAGCCAGGGCAGCCGGAAAATCTCATCTGGTAACCTATGGGGGCGCATACTCCAATCACCTTGTAGCCACCGCAGCTGCCGCCGCCAGATCAGGCTTAAAATCTTCTGCGTTCGTCCGTGGGGAGGAAGTCAATAATGAGATGCTTATACTTTGTAAATTGTATGGAATGAACCTGATCTTCACCAGCAGGGAAGCCTACCGGGAACCAGCCACTTGCTACAACAAGTTATTTGCTAATAATCCCGATACTTATGCTATACCCGAAGGTGGGGCAAGTGAAGAAGCTGTTCGCGGATGTGCAGAAATCATCGACGAACTCCCGGCAGATACTGCCCATATCATTTGTGCCGCAGGAACCGGCACTACCGCAGCCGGCCTTTTAAAAGGTATTGTGGCTAGCGGACGCCAAATTCAGCTCCATGTTGTCCCGGTATTGAAGGGCGGCGATTTTATCACCACTGAAATTATCCGTTACGAACCTTTCATTAACCAGTTGAGTATGCACCTGGATTACCATTTCGGCGGTTATGCTAAAACTAAACCCGAACTCCTTCAGTATATGCAGCAATTTATTGCAAAAACAGGCATACTTATAGACCCGGTGTATACAGCCAAGATGTGCTTCGCCACGGAAGACCTTATAAAAAAAGGAATTCTCCCTGTAAATGAAAAGGTAATAGCTCTGCACACCGGGGGCTTGCTAGGTATTATGGGGATGAAGGACAAGTTCATATTTTAGTGAAAATCGGCTCTTTCCAGAAACTCAATAACCTCGCCATTCGGGCTGTAAACCAATGAATTTCTTACCCACATTCCATCTGTCCCCAATTGCAGTTCCATAGTCGCCAGGCAGGGTGTTGCACCCGCGGCTAATGCCTGCTCAAAAGCCTGGTCAGCATCAGTAACTGTAAGACAAATATGCAATAAAGCCGTCTGTACAAACTCCTCATTTCCTGTATGTTTCCGGCCCTGGGCGGGAATATCAGCATTCGCATCGTAGAGTTCAATAAAACCATGCCCATCTGGTGAGCGAAGCATTGCAGCTCGCTTAAGGTTAAACTCCGGTAATGACCAGGAATGGCTTGTTGTAAAACCTAAACTCGTATAAAAGCTTAACGTGTTTTCAAAATCAATTGCCCTGATCGCTATATGGTGCAATCCAATTATTGTATTTTTAGCTGCTGAAGTCATTATATCTAATTTTCAGCAAATTTAGTTACCAATTCCGCTTTTAGACCTCCTTACAAAATTGTAAGCCGATGAGAAAAACCAGCTCTACCAACTACAGCAATGCAAAAGAACTTCATGATTATTGTGAGGCCGCCTATACCCTTTCCCTTATTTCCGGAAGATGGAAGCTCACCATCCTGGTCGAACTGACCAAAGGCAATAATCGTTTCTCCTTATTAAAGCAAGTAATACCTGCAATCACAGAAAGGGTGCTTGCCCTTCAGCTTGGCCAGCTGGAAAAAGACGGACTGATCCTCAAGTCGGCAGTCCAGAAAAAAAACACTCCAAAGAACACATATGTTTATGCCTTAACAGAAAAGGGTATTGAACTGCAAGTAGTAATCAACTCACTGGAAACCTGGGGAAAAAAGCATCAGCCGGAAACCTAGGCATTTTATCGTCATGGGGGACATTTGACCCTATCTTCCCATTGCTTTTTACAGGGACACATGACCCTGTGATTCAACCGTTAACATCCCGAAATTAGTTTTAACAAAACAAGACACGTTAAACTAAAAAAAAACAGGATGGCAATGCTTATCTCTTATATCATCACGGCGCTCTTCATCATCTTATGGTTGTACGCGGCACTACCTAAACTATGGGGCATCCGGTATTTTCATGAAGTCCTGAAAAGTCAGGCTATCCCAAGGTGGTCTATCGGCTGGATCGCACTGTTTCTGCCGCTTACTGAACTTGCTGCAGCTGGATTATTGCTTTTCCCGTCAACCCGGCTAATTGGCATGTCATTATCGCTATTACTGATGCTCATTTTTTCTATTTATGTCAGCGGAATTATTTTCCAGGTCTACGACAAATACCCTTGCCCTTGCGGCGGCTTATTCACAAGGATGGGCTGGCGAAAGCATTTGAAGGTAAACTTAATATTAACGCTAATTGCATTGGGAGGCGTGATGCTTACACTCGATAATTTTAATTAAAAAAATGGATTGGTTTAAATACACAGGTTCAGGATCTATATATGATCCGCTAAACTACATGTTGATTGCAATTCCAAATTGCCCGTCTCCAAAACTAAGATTATGCGCAATTTATGCCAGCCGGCAAATCCTTAATTCAGAGCTCAAACCGGTCTTTACAGGGATGCTCCAGGCTGAAATTGCCACTGTTATCATGACAAAACAGGAGTCTGTCAATGTCTTATTATGTCCGTAATCCCTCGTTCTTTGAAATAAGCCAGGGTGAAAATTTCACCCTGGCTTCATAACCGGATTCAAAAAAATTGTTTAAACATGTTGCCCCCTGGTATTGCAAGACTAATGGGCAGGAGCAGACCGAAAAGCCTTAAGAGTAGGTAAAGGAAAAGCCGAAAACCTTTAACAGAGTAGGCAAAAATTTAAAGTTTAAGCTTTTTGATTTATAAAAGCACTAATGTTATGGCAAATTCATGGTTTAAATATAGTGGCTCAGGTTCAGTTAACACAGCAACCAATTATTCTGCTGTTTCTGGCACGCCGAATTGTCCTCAGCCAAAGCAGCAACTCTGTGCTATTAATTCAGAGATACAACTGGTTAATGGTGTCCAAAGACCGGTTATTACCGGTACGCTTCAGGCAGAGATCATGGCTGCTGTAAGTAGCGGAGCCGAATCTTCGAACGTCACTTTACAGCCGTTTAATTAGATGTATTGAGTATAGCGTAACGGATGGATTATCGTTTGTTACGCTATTACTTTTTTAATTCGCTAAGCACAAATACTTCAATAGTTCTTTCTTCCTCCTTCAAATCTAAACCATATTTTTGAAGAGCCTTTCTTACCGATTCAATATCCTGCCAGGATTTCAAGCTAAAATTCATTTCCACTCCGCCTTTGTAACCCGTTTCGTCGAACACAGGTGGATTTCCGTAGAACTGATTTAATTTCCATACAATACTATTTTCTAAATCAACGTTCTTGATTAAAACTTCAGGTGCGGTGAGATTAGAAACCTCGTCGCTACTCTTGCCTGTAGACTTAAATTTAGTTGCTCTATCCGTTCGATATAAAATCAAGCATTTCATTCTCCGTTTCTCATACCTACCTTTCAAATCTAATAGGTTGTCTAAGTCTTTGATTATTTTTCTAGATACTTGACTCACTGTTTGCCCGGAATCGGCATATAACGATTCGTAGCAGATATATGTTCGCTGTCTATAGACGTAGTTATATTCTTTGCTGTCTTCTTGTATTATATACTTAGAAGAGTCTCGTACTTCTAGAATGACTCGACTTGGTTCAGGATATCTTTTAATTGACGAATCGAGATTCCATTGTGTGATATATGCATTTATCACTGGCTGATTAATGATAAAATCTCTGCGTGTATGGCTCAACGTATCTATAGTTGAACCCACTTTAGTTATTACCCCATCCTGATACGGTCCGAATACAGCTGTATAAAGATTTATAGGGTTGATTCCAGTAAACCTATTCTTATTCTGCAAAACCAACGGTGTCTTTGCATCCACTGGAGGCAAAAAATCATTTTTAACCGGCAAATCTATTCTTTTATTATCCAGAACACTTTGTATATTAACTTGATCAACATACCCCTGCTCCGTAATTGCGATCACTATCCCCTTATTAATCCATACGACATGAGAAACCAGCTGGTGGGGAAAGTATTGATTAAGTAACTTGTTTTCAACGAC
>Ga0247805_1001740_pt1 | contig 10338 bp, 8 predicted proteins | sample UWRJL044104R1_FD_180930 | JGI IMG/M metagenome (GOLD analysis project Ga0247805, IMG submission 180930) | Plant litter microbial communities from Arlington Agricultural Research Station in Wisconsin, United States - UWRJ-L044-104R-1 | ecosystem: Environmental > Terrestrial > Plant litter >...
CATCCTCCACCCAAACCGGCTGCAATTTCTAATGCCGCAGCCGACTTCTGATAAACTTTTCCTTCTTTCAGCAATAATATAGTACCCGAATTTTCCGGATTAATATTAAAGTCTTTCAATGTCTTTTTTGCTACCTCACTCTGAAGTGCAGCAAACCGGAACTTGTCCTGCTTGTCTCTATTGATAATAAACTTCACCGTACCAGTACACAGATTACATACGCCATCGAAAAAAACGATCTGAGCTTCCATGCTCAAATCTAAGCATTTAGCTTTTAATTGCATTTGAAGTTGGAGAGCTCCCCGAAATTAATTAACATTGCGGCCACAGAATTCAATCTGATTATTTATATTTGCTTAATCAATTTGTCAATGCAAAAGAGAACCCTGCTAGACGGTAAAAAATTCCAAATCACAATTAAGAGACTTTGTCATCAATTAATTGAGAATCACAACGATTTTTCAAATACTGTTCTTATTGGAATTCAACCACGTGGCAGTTATTTCGCCGACAGGGTTAAACAAGAGCTTTCTGCAATCCTTCCTGATAAAAACATTAGAAAGGGTAATCTGGACATCACATTCTTCCGCGATGACTTCAGAAGAAAGGATGGCATAGTATCCGCCAGCAGCAATACCATAGATTTCTTAATTGAAGGTTGCAACGTAATCCTGCTGGACGACGTACTCTGGACAGGACGCACCATCAGATCTGCGCTGGATGCTCTGCTTGCTTACGGCAGACCGGCGAAAGTAGAGCTCCTGGTTTTAATTGACAGAAGATTTTCAAGACAAATTCCCGTTGAACCGGATTATATAGGCCTGCAAGTTGACAGCATAGATTCTCAGTTAGTGAGAGTGAGCTGGAAAGAAACGGAAGGCGAAGACAAAGTAATTTTATTATCAGAACGAAATCAATAAGCAATGGCAGCAGATAAACTATCAACCAGACATCTTTTAGGTATTAAGGACATTAACCTGAATGATATTGAATTGATTTTCGAAACTGCAGATAATTTCAAGGACGTGATTAACCGTCCGATCAAAAGGGTTCCTTCCCTGCGTGATATTACTATTGCAAATATTTTCTTCGAAAATTCTACGCGTACAAAACTTTCATTTGAACTTGCCGAAAAAAGGCTGTCTGCTGATGTAATCAATTTCGCAGCTTCGTCTTCTTCTGTCAGCAAAGGCGAGACTCTGATTGACACTGTCAATAATATCCTTTCCATGAAGGTGGATATGGTTGTAATGAGACATCCTTATGCAGGTGCAGGGGTATTCCTAAGCAAACATATCAACGCACAGATTGTAAATGCCGGCGATGGCGCACATGAACACCCAACTCAGGCATTGCTTGATGCGTATTCGATTCGCCAGAAGTTAGGCGAAGTACGGGGCAAAAAGGTAGTGATTGTAGGAGATATCCTGCACTCCCGTGTGGCTATCTCTAATATTCTGTGTCTGCAGAAACTGGGAGCAGAAGTAATGGTCTGCGGTCCTGCAACCCTGATACCCAAACATATTGCCAGCCTTGGTGTGAAAGTTGAACATGACCTGATTACTGCATTAAACTGGTGTGACGTGGCTAATATGCTGCGCATTCAGCTGGAACGTCAGGATATCAAATATTTCCCCTCCCTAAGGGAATATGCTATGATGTACGGTCTGAACAAGAAAATTCTTGACAACTTGAATAAAGAAATCATTGTCATGCACCCGGGCCCGATAAACCGGGGTGTGGAGATTACAAGTGATGTCGCCGACAGCAAACAGTCCATCATCCTGGAACAGGTCGAAAACGGAGTTGCAATACGAATGGCGGTATTATATCTGCTCGCTTCTCAAAGGGATTAAGTACAAGTTCTTTATCGGTATACCATTTTTTTCATCTTTACGTTAAACAGTGTTATTAACACTTGTTAACTTCTTATGTTAACAAGCTGCATTACAATATTTATATTAGCACCAAACGTATTAGATCCAGATTAAAACGAGGTACTGTCAGACATGAACGGATTCGTCCGGCACGAACTGATAAGGAGACAGAAATTTAAATTAAATACAGGCTTTAATTCAATTTATAAACGAGAATACACAAATAGCTAATGAAGAATGGACACTCATCATAGCTTCATAACCTATAAGAAACTATATCCAATGAAAAAAAAATACCTTTATATTCCTCTCGTACTAGCAGGGAACCTTAGCGTAGGCTATGCACAGGTAAACTCGCTGGTTAATCTGAACAAGAACTACCAAACTGGCCTCGAACTGCTGGATAATGAAAAATATGTTGCTGCCGCCCAACAATTCAGGTTGGTAGAACAAGTGAGAATTAAGCCGGGAACACAACAGGAAAGCAACGCCGAGCTTTCCATGCTTAAGGAAAACGCCAAGTTCTACGCGGCTGTATGCGCTCTTGAGCTCGGTAATGGAGATGCAGAGGGACTTTTTCAGAAATTTATTAGGGAATATCCATTAAATCCAAATACCAAACTGGCTTATTTCCATGTAGGTAAAGCATATTTTGCTCAAAAAAATTACGCAAAAGCTCTGGAATGGTTCGAAAAAACAGATCCTTCAACACTTTCTCAAAAGCAAAGAACTGAATATCAGTTTAAACAAGGGTATGCTTATTTTGAAGAAAAGAACATGGAGAAAGCTGAACCATTGTTCGAGGAGGTTAAAAAGGTTGACGGTCCTTTTCAAGAAAGCGCAACTTATTATTTTGCCTATATCAATTACCTGAATAAGGAATATAAAACGGCACTTACAAACTTTGAAAAGTTAAAGGGTTCCACTACTTATGAAGCAAGCTACCCATACTATATTACTTCAATGTATTACCTGGACGAGCGTTATGATGATGTAATCAGCTACGCAGTCCCAATTTTAAGTAGCTCAAAGCAACAGTTCGAAGCAGAAATGCTGAGCTTAATTGCAGCTTCTTATTTCGCAAAATCTGACTTTAAGAAATCGGAACAGTATTTCCGTGAATTCTACGCTAAAAGTACGAGCACTACGAAAAATAATCTTTTCATCTATCAATACGGTTACTCACTTTTCCAACTTGGTCAATACAAGGAGTCTGTCCCTGTACTCGAACAGCTGAACACCGATGATGTTTACCTGCAGAGTGGTATGCACACACTGGGTCGTTCATTTTTAAAGTTGAATAACAAGGAGAAAGCGAGAAGTGCTTTCTTCAGGGCTTCAAGATTGGAATTTGACCGGGTTACTCAGGAAGATGCCTGGATTAACTATGCCCGGTTGAGTTATGAACTTGATTTCAACCAGCAGGCCCTGGAATCTACCCAAAGTTTCCTGAAACAGTTTCCTACGTCAAGAAAGCTAAACGATGCTAAAACTTTATTGGGCGAGATTCTTTTAACCAGCAAAAATTATCAGGCTGCAATTGATATCCTGGAACCAATAACCAATAAGTCTCCAGAGGCCGAAGAAGCTTATCAGAAAGTTACTTACTTCAGAGGGCTGGAATTTTATAATGAACGGGCATTCCCGAACGCGCTTTCCATGTTCCTGCGTTCCAATAAATTCCCGAATGATCAGGAAATTCATGCACTGAGCACCTATTGGATGGCTGAATCAATGTATGAATTGCGCAAATTCGGTGAATCGGTAAAAACGTTCGAAAAGTTTCTGACTATGCCGGGTGCGAGCAAAACCAAAGTATACAACTTCGCAAATTACGCCTTGGCATATGCTGCTTTCGAAGATGAAAAATATTCAAAAGCTGCTAATTATTTCGAACGCTTCCTTAGTGGTAACGATAAAGATAAAAATACAGTGGTTGATGCAACTGTCCGTTTAGCAGATGCGTATTTCGTCAATAAAAGTTACGGTAATGCTTTAAGTTATTATGATCGTATCATCAGCGACCGCTCGACCGGTGAGGATTACGCACTATTCCAACGTGGAATGATTCAGGGTCTTCAGGGACAGGATGATGCGAAGATAGCTACAATGCAAAATTTACTGGCCCAGTTCCCATCTTCTAATTATGCAGATGACGCCGGCTTTGAAACTGCTTATACCTATTTTAATAAGGGTGATCTGGACAAATCAAAAAATGACCTGACGTCTTTACTCAGCAAATATCCTAACAGTAGTTACGTGCCACGTGCACTGGTAACTATCGGACTTGTACAGTATAATCAAGATCAGGATGATGCTGCATTAGGAACTTTCAAAAAGGTTATAACTGACTATCCAAGTTCTGCTGAAGCGAAACAGGCTCTGGAGTCCATTAAAAATATCTATGTTGACCGTAGTGACGCAAATGGGTTTATCGATTACGCGAATACTACGCCGATTGGTAACTATACTGTCGCGGAGCAAGATAATATCGTCTTCCAGGCAGCTAATAATCATTACCTGAAAGGTGATGCACAGTCTACGGTAGAAAGTGTGAATGCTTACTTCGATAAATTCCCGAAATCTATTCATGCGAAGGAAGCGAGATTTATACGTGCTGAGTCGCTAGTAAAATTAGGTAAACCTGATCTGGCAGTTCCGGATTATGAATTTATTCTGAACGACTGGACAAGCGAATATACAGAGCGCTCACTGATCAGTATTTCAAAACTGTATCTGGCCCAGAATAAATATAATGAGGCTATTGTCTATCTGAAAAGACTAGAAACTACGGCTGATTTTAAGGTTCATTACGCCTTTGCAATTAACAACCTGCTGAAGTCTTACAGTGCCTTGAATATGCCTGATGACGTTTTAAAATATGTTCAGCTGACTAAAGAATCAGATAAGGCTTCTGAAGAGGATATTAACAGTGTTGATCTCTATGCAGGAAAAGCTTACCTGTTAAAGGCAGATACAGCTGCTGCACAGAAGGCATTTACAAATGTTGTTAGCAAGACGAAGACGTTAGCTGCTGCTGAGGCGAAGTATAATGTTGCCGCGATCCAATATGCTAAACATGATTATAAAGGCTCGCAGAAAACTTGTTTTGATTTGATTAACAATATGGCCTCGTATGAGTACTGGGTAGGAAAATCTTTCATCTTGCTCGCTGACAATTACCTGGCGCTGAAAGATAAATTACAAGCTAAAAGCACTTTGCTAAGTATCATTGATAATTATGAGGGTAAAGATGAAATTGTGGCTACTGCCAAAGAAAAATTAGAGAAAATTAAATAAGAACGAGCATCATGAGATTGAGCACACTCCTATATACAACTATTTTCTGCTTCACGGCAGGTACCTTGTCCTTAAAGGCACAGGACAAAAAAACTACTGAAAAAACTACTGAAAAGAAAACGGACGATAAGGCTGTAACTGAAGAAATTGAAGTGGTAAGACCTTACAAACCGATTCTTGCCGAAGCTGTAAAGCTGAGAAGAAGTCCGGATCTGAATGATGTAAAAACTTATAAAGCAAGGTTTAACTATAGCCTGACCGACCGTAAGCTGGAACTGAATTCTGATATCGATAAATTATATGCACAGGAAGTTGCTGCCGAAAAGGAGTACGACCTCATCAATAACTATGTTAAGCTTGGCGGTGGTTCTGCAGGTACAATTCTTGGAGAAGCGTATATAAACAATGGCCGCGATGAAGCTTTACAGGTTGGTGGTTTTTTTAGACACTTTAGCCAGGAAGGCAAATTGAAAAATCAAAAATTCAACCAACAGCAGCTAAGTATATTTGGCCGTAACATTCAGGATAATTTCGTTCTGAGCGGACGCCTGAATTATGAAAGAAAAGGTCTCTATTTCTATGGTTTTGATGAGACGAACCCTGAGCGTAATTTAAATCCTGGTAAACAAGCTTTTAATTTCATCGAAGCGGAAGGTGAAATTGTAAATAAATACACGGAAGATGAAGATGCTTTCAGTTATGCTGCGAAAGTAAACGGGTATATATGGTCTGACCAATATGCTGCGAAAGAAAATTCAATCGTGATCAACGGTTACCTGAATAAGCGTATCAGTAGCTTTAATCTCGGCTTAGCTGCTTCAGCTGACTTCGGTAAAACCAAAGATATCAACACAAGTTTTTCGAATAACCTATTACGTTTAAATCCTTATATCAGGTTAGAGACGAACGGTGTGAAAATTAATGCAGGTATTAATTTTGTCCAGGAATTCGGAATGAAATCCGAAAGCAGGATCTTCCCTGCTGTAACGGCTGATTTCACGCTTATCCCAGAATACCTGCAAATCTTTGCTGAGGTAAAAGGCGATGTCAATAAAACGACCATGAAGGAATTAACGGATGAAAATCCATTCCTGAACAGTAACATCAACATTCAGAACTCAGTTGAAAAATTGAGTTTCAGCGCCGGTATTAAAGGTACAGGTGGTCCTGGATTTGGCTACAAAGCAAAAGTATACCGCAAGGAAATTACTGATATGCCCCTATTCGTAAACAACTTTAATGACTTCAACAAGTTTGATGTTATTTATGATTTTGGTAACATGAAATTATTAGGTCTGGAAGGTGAAATCTCTGTGCAAATCAGCGATCAGTTAAAATGGACGGGAAAACTGAACCTGGAGGACTACAAACCCGCTTCCGAATCTTACAGCTGGTTTAAACCGCAGTTAAGGATCAGCTCCAACCTGATGTATAAAATTACCAACAAGATTGATTTTAATGCATCTGTTGCAATTCAGGATGCAAGTGACGCAAAGATCTATACTTCTCAGCCTGCAAGCCCTTATATTATCCCTGACAAAAATATTGAGATGTTAGGCAATGTTAAAGGTTTCGTTGATCTTGGAATTGGTGCTGGTTACAAAATCAATAATCAATTCTCGGTTTTTGCAAAAGCAAACAATATTCTGAATAACAAATACAGTAAATATCTATACTACCAAGCAATTGGTGTAAACGTATTCGGCGGGCTTAGTTATTCTTTTTAGGCAATTCAAACTATTAATTGGTTGATACAGAATTAAAATTTATTTTTACCAGAATGGATATCTTGTCTTACCTTTCCGAACTTCTTCAAACCCGTAAATCTGTAGGCATTTCCGGGTTGGGAACAGTTTATAAGAAAAAAGTACCAGGAAGGTATGATGCTGACACTCATTCGTTTCTTCCCCCTGGTTTTGTTCTGGATTTTACTACTGATATTCAGGAAGAGTCTGCTCTTCCTGAATATATATGCCAGGAAAAGCATGTTACTGCTGATACTGCGGCCTACGTTATCGAAGAGTTCAGCAAGGAAATAAACCAACAGCTTGAAGCAGGCAAAGAAGTCGACTTTGGCAGTCTTGGTAAATTATTGATCACAGATAAAAAAATACGTCTTGTACCGGCTGACTCAGCTATTGAAGGCAGCGAATATTACGGTCTTCCGCCTGTGGAGGAATCACCTGAAGTCAATATACCAGTAACAGATCAATCTGAAGAAATTGAAAATGACGGGCAGGATAATCCGGCAACGGAGATCTTCCCTGAAACTCCTGCTGCAGATGACGCTATCGGAACCCCAGTTAACGATGAGGTGGACGATACCGAAATACAGCAAGATGAAGTTGACCCGGCATCGTTGATTTCCACACCGGTGCCACCTATGGAGAATCCGGTTGTGTTAGAGACGACTAGCACTGCAGGTACTGCTATTCCGTTGGACTCAGCTTCAGCTAAAACGGAAAACGATCAGCAAATATTCAAGAAGTCTATCAATGATCAGTTTAAAACTGAAGAACAGCTTAGATCGGAAATTGAAGCGCTCAATTATTACCGCTCTAAATCTCCTGTTTCTAAACCTATTATTAAAGAGGATGACGAGCTGTTATGGAAATTAAAAAAGAAAGAGGAAATCACTCCAGATCCGGTCATTGAGCAAGAACCGGTTGTTCCCTTCTATCAGTCAGAAGATGAAGAAGTCAGGGGGACACCTGCGTACCTTAAAATTATATACGCACTTTTAATTCTGGGCATTATTGCAGGAGCGGCCTATGTTATTCAGCCATCCTTATTTAATGTAATTACGGGAAATAAACCCGGTATGCCACACCCTTCCCAACAGACCGGCCCGGTTTCGTCTCCAGCAGCTCCACTTACTGATTCTTCAGTGAAGGACAGTATAAATAAAGACAAACCAGCTATTATAGTTGATTCAGTTTCCAAAATATCCAAACCGGTCGCAGCACTGGACACAGCTACGCTCTATGAAATTATAGGCGCTTCTATGCATGACAAGAAGGAAGCTGATGCTTTTATAGCGTTAATGAAAAAAAGCGGAATTGAGGCTAAGGTAGTTACGAACATGGCTGGAAGAAGACTAAAAATGAGTATTGGAACGTTTAAGGATGAAGAGACCGCAAAGCAGGAGCTTGAGAAGTTATCTCATAGATTAAAAATACCGGGCATTTACATTTATAAAAACAAACAAAAATAAATATGATCACATTGTTACAGGTTACTACAGATACAGGAAACCAATTAGCTGATACCGCGCACGTAGTTAACCAAGTTGTCACTGGAGCAGCGCAGGAGTTACACTTTTTCGATCTTTTAATCAAAGGTGGATGGGTAATGATTCCCCTTGCAATACTTGCATTTACAGGTCTGGTTATTTTTGTTGAACGTTATTTGACTATAAGAAAAGCTTCTAAACAGGAGACAAACCTTATGCTCCAAATCAAACAATACATCCATGAAGGAAGACTGGAAAATGCAATTGCACTTTGCAGAAATACAAACTCTCCGCTTGGTCGTATGTTGGAGAAGGGATTAAAACGTATCGGACGTCCAATTAAAGATATTGAAGCTGCAATTGAAAATGTTGGGAAGCTGGAGGTATCAAAATTGGAGAAAAACATCAGTATCCTCGGTATTGTTGCCGGTATAGCACCGATGTTAGGTTTCGTAGGTACAATTATTGGTGTAATCACGATTTTCCATGACGTTTCCATTAAAGGGGCTATTGAGATCGGCACTATTTCAGGCGGTCTGTATACGAAAATGATTACTTCAGCAACAGGGCTGGTAGTTGGTATCATCGCATATGTTCTATATCATATTCTGAATGCAATGGTGGAGCGGATCATTCTGAGAATGGAAACTGACGCATTGGAATTTATTGATTTATTAGAAGAGCCAGGAAAATAATGAATCTACGTAAAAGAAATAAAGGACACGTTGAAGTCCATACTTCAGCATTGAATGATATCATGTTTTTTCTGATGTTGTTCTTCCTCCTGGCATCCGCTGTGGTGAATCCACAGGTTGTTAAATTATTACTGCCGAGATCGGAATCCGGACAACAGTCATCAGCTCAAAAAACTGTAACTGTTTCGATTGATGAAAATCTCAAATATTATGTGGAGAAACAAGCGGTAACTTTGGAAAGCATGAAAAGTGCAATCGAAGCTTATCAGCAGGCATCTCCTGATCTGACTATTGTATTATATGTGGCCAGAGGGGTTTCAATTGAAAATACAATGGCTGTTTTCGACGTAGCAAATCAATTAAAACTGAAAGTTGTATTAGCAGTAGAACCTAAAAAATAATGACTCACTATAACGAGGAAAATAACTACCCTAAAGCCATTGCCATTTCTACCGGTATCATGGCTGTATTGCTGATACTAAGTCTTTTTATTGCTATAGGCACATTCAAGCCTGCAGAAGAAGCAGGTATGGGCGGAATGGTAGTTAATTATGGAACTTCAGTCGAGGGAATGGGTACGGACTATACAAGTATAGAAGAACCCTCCGCAGATCCTAATGCCAATAACGAGCTTCCGGACAAAGTAGTTCCTGATCAGGAAGTTACTCCTGTTAAATCATCACAAAGCAGTGATAAGGAAGTTGTAACGCAAAATACTGAAGAGGCCGTAAGTATTCAGACTAAGAAAACGGCTAAACCTTCTGCTCCTGCAGCGACCACAGTAACAGCGAAACCAGCTCCCCCTGCTATAAACCAAAATGCACTATATAAAGGTAAAGCTAATAAGGGAACAGGACAGGGCGATGGAACTGGCTCCACTCCGGGAAATCAAGGATCTGTAAATGGAGACCCGCTGGCAAATAATTATGGCGAAGGTGGTTCTGGATTTGGAAACACGCCAATTGCACTGCGCCGTTTTACAAACCTGGTGACTCCACAGGATGACGGTCAAAAAACAGGAAAAATTGCTGTTAGAATTACCATCAATAAGCAAGGTATAGTTGTAGATGCTGTCCCTGGTGTAAAAGGCACTACGTTACAAGACATCGATCTGTGGAATAAATGTAAGACTGCAGTTATGGGTGCCCGCCTAAATCAATCGGATTCAGCACCTGACCTTCAGGTAGGTGTAGTTGTTTTCAACTTTAAAGTGAAATAATCATAATTCCTGATA
>Ga0247805_1001741_pt1 | contig 10336 bp, 5 predicted proteins | sample UWRJL044104R1_FD_180930 | JGI IMG/M metagenome (GOLD analysis project Ga0247805, IMG submission 180930) | Plant litter microbial communities from Arlington Agricultural Research Station in Wisconsin, United States - UWRJ-L044-104R-1 | ecosystem: Environmental > Terrestrial > Plant litter >...
ATTTCCGTTTTATGATTGAATAGGATTAAAGTATGGTTAATCGGTTCAATGGCGCATAGGTTAATTTGTGGATTAGAAACCTGCGTTGGCAGATAAAATGAAAGCTGCCGGCTACTGTAAGTTAATCCACCACTGTTTTTTACCGGAAACCAGTGCTCTTCCCAGGTGTCATAACTATACGGTAAGAAGGATCTGTGTTTAAACGGTGTTTTAGAGCTGGTTGCGATACTTTGGTTAAATAATCGGCCGCTTTGTACTTCTGTGTATTGTCCATCATTATCCGTTAGTAAATCTTCCCAGATCATGCCGTATGGTGATAATCCCCAGATCCATATTTTTTTTCCAGGCTTGTCGTCATAGGTGGCGGAATGTCCCATGCCAAACTGGTCGTCATGCCAATAACACCCCCAAAAATCACTGTATGATCCAAATACATGGTATGATTTGTATTCCCCATGATCGTTCTGATCGTAGAAAGAAATTTTACGGTTTTGTTCATCTTCCGGCCAACTCTGTGACGCGCCATCATGGCCCAGTCGTTGCTTGCCCGGATAAATATATTCCAGGTTACCCGCGGCCTTGATTCCAACATTATTCCATTGGTAATACGACTGCGGCATACAGCTGTTGTTGTGCCACCAGCTTTTGGTGCTAAAATGAGCCGCGTCCTTATTGAGTTTAATTTCCACCCGCCATTCTGTACGGGAGGGCCAATCGGTCGCGCCAATAAAACAGCTTACGCTTCCATCAGAATTTTCAACCATTTTATAATCCACAGGTGCAGAGCAGGAAGGGGTGTGTCCAATAATCCCCATATTGATCTCCATACCGCCTGAAGTCCATGGGCCACGCATAGCTACGTCCCTGAACTTAACCGCGTTGTTAAAATAAATAAATTCTTTTCCGGTCGATTTTTCTATTGCGCCCCATATTTTACCACCTACCATGGGATTGATCCAGATCTTAATATAATTATTTTCCATAATGATCATTTCCCAGCTTTGCGCGCTGCTTTGATCTGTATAACCATCAAACCTATTGTATGGGTATAGCCGTCCAAATTCCGCAATTGGGCTTGGGTCATTATATGGATAGGTGGTCAGGACAATTTGTTCTGTTCTAATTATCGCTTTCTCAAGCTTTTTAATCTCTTTCATTCGTTGTTGTTAACTGAGTTGCGTTAAGTAGGGAAGTGCAATGGTATTTATACAATCAAACTTAATCAACAATAAATTAATAAACAAGCTTCTTATAAAAATAATGTGTGCGGACACAGTTTGTTTATTTATGAATAAACCGATAAAAATATGTTTATTTGCGATACGTATACATTTCTGTTTGAACTGAATTGATCTCCTGGAAATGCACGGCCCTGTTTTATGATTATCTTACAAACTAAATAGATACATTTGTTAAATTTTTACAAGGTATATGGTCGGATTTCAAGGCTGTAAATTGGTAATGAAATGCATGTACCTGAAGATGATGGCCAAAAAATAAAGAATTGATGAAACGATTCCGCTCTTACAGATTTCAAAATGAAATAATTAGAAAGGCAGGGTTGTTTCATATTGAATGATATAGTAAACAAGTGAGTATGAAAAACATCCGTATTAAGGATATTGCGGTAAAGGCAAAAGTATCTGCAGGTACTGTCGATCGTGTGCTTCACGATCGGGGAAATGTTTCGGAGAAAGTGAAAGAGCGTATTCTCAAAATAATTGAGGAGATGAATTACGAGCCAAACTTAATGGCGCGTGCGCTCGGGACAAAAAAAGATTTTCATTTTGCGGCCCTGATCGGGGATCCGAAATATGATTCCTATTGGATAGATCCCAAGGCAGGAATTGGAAAAGCAGCAAAAGAAGCGCGGCAATATGGGGTTAAAGTCACTCAATATATGTTTAATCCCTATGACATCAGCTCTTTTCAAAAGAAGGCCGAGGAAATTACCCGCGCCAATCCGGACGGGATTTTATTGGCGCCTATTTTTTATGAAGAGGTTTTACCCTTTTTTAAAACCTGGAAGGAGTTAGGTATACCTTTTGTACTTTTTAATACGCAGATTGCTGAATTTGATCCTTTAAGTTATATCGGGCAGGATTCTTATCAAAGTGGACTTGTTGCAGGTAAACTGATTCATTACGGTCAGTCAAATCCTTCCACGATTTTAATAGCTCATATAGATGAGGATATCGCCAATTCCAGCCAGTTACACTTGACTAAAAAAGAACAGGGACTCCACCATTATTTTGATCAGTATAATTTAAATCACCAATATAAGTTCATCAAGGCAGAATTGAATCTCAGGAATTATGCCCTGTTTGTAGAGCAGCTTGATGCCATTGTTGAGAATAATCCTCAGTTACAGTTTTGTTATGTAACTACCTCAAGGGCACATGAGGTCGCTAAATATTTTGAGCAAAAATTCATCAATCATATAAAGATCATCGGTTATGATCTTCTTCCCCAGAATCTGCATTACCTCAATAAAGGGGCGATTAGTTTCCTGATTAATCAAAATCCTTTGGGACAGGGTTATTGGGGTATCAATCAACTGGTAGATCACCTGGTATTTAAAAAAGATATTGCAGCGATTAAATTTCTTCCGCTTGATATTGTCACCAAAGAGAACCTCAATTATTACATTGACGAATCGATGTTATACAACCGTTTTTAAATTTAAAGATTCCTGTTGGTTTTTGTCTTTACAAGTAAGGATTAACAGGGATCTGTACAATACGGTATCCAGCATCCTTCAATCGTTTCAGCTCTTGCTCATCGGGCATTACTTTGTAAATCACGGAACTCAGTACCTGGCTGCTGGAAACCCCTAAAGCAACAAGGATATCAAATATCTTTTTCTTAATTTTTAAGGTGATAAATTTTAGGTTTCCAGGTGTGGCTTTCATCGTTTCAGCACCTTTAAAATAAAAATGTGAATTGATTTTTTTAAAAGCAACAAGGGGAAGGTTGATGCCTGCTGCCAGTTTTTCAAATTCCCTTTCTGAAACTTTGTATACAAAATTCCCGACAGGTTCATAAGAAAAGCGGTTTTTCCAGAACTTTTGAACCAATTTATCGTTGATAGCAGCCAATATGTTGGAGATAAACAAGAGTGCTGGTATTTTAGAAATTGGATCCTGAGGTTCAATGATGACTACAGCCTTTTTCGATACGCGAAGCATCTCATAAACTGCCATAAACGGCCTTGGAAAGTGATGGTACGTCTCCTTGCATAGGATGTAATCAAAAGTGTTGTCGTTAAAAGAAAGCTTTTCGGCATTCTCAGCAGAAAATTCCTGTATGAAACCTTCCTTGTGCGCTACACTCAAAAAATCACTGTTTAAGTCGCTCGCGTGTGCAGATTGCTGATTTCCTTGAGCTGTGATGTAATGCGCATCCATGCCATAGGCATCACCAACAGTAAACCAGCTTTGTCCGGCCTGGGCAATTAAAGGGTCAATGCAGGAGAATTTTATTTTTTGAAGCCAATTGTTAACGGTATTTTGATCGGCATCTTTAAATTTTTGTAAGAAAGCTTTTTTTGACTCCTCTGTTGGGAACAGTTTGTTATACCAATTACCGTGTTTGTTATAGCTTTCTTCTTGAAACATTTAATTTTTTTAGCAAGGTTATAAAAAAAACGACAAATTGCCAAGAGATTTAATACTAATGTAGAAAATCAAGTCGTCCGAAAAATTCAGGCAAATGAAAGTTAGGCGTATCAGAACTGATGTGATTCCATGCCGCATAATGAACTATCGGGAGGTCGTCACCGCATTTGTAAAAATTGGCATAACAGGTTGATCCGGACAATTGAGTGATTTTGTGGAAAGTAAATATGCAAAACGGAATCACAAGGCAGAGCTCCCAGGTAACGAGGTCTGTTGATTGGTCCTTTTTAAAGGATCTGGCATATTTAATCTGCTCAACCAAAGCCGGACTAAGAAATTGTCGTTCCTTAGCCGTTCCAAAGCACAGTAAGCCAGTGCCAGCATGGTTAAATTCGAAATTGTAATATTCCCAGGGACTATCAATGCCAAGGAAAAATTCAACACAACTGTCCTTATAAACAGGATCATTGGTTTGAAGGTAGGTGGCTTTACTGTGTGGTTCCCGGACATAATATTTTAGGAGCAAGCAGTCTGTACCCTGTGCAATGACAAAGTCTGCCTGTACATTTTCATCTTTAAACTCGGTCCAGGGATATTCGCCAATGTGCTGACGATTGATTTTGTCAAGCAACACGGATACCTCAAAGGGATCCGTGTTGCTGCTGACGTGTGCCAGATATTCAACTTGAAGTGCTGCCATTTATCTGGTTAATTAACTTTTTTGTAGCCGATTTTTTCAAAGGGAATATTTCTAAACCCCGGAATCTTATCCCATACGATCGCATCTTTCCGCAATTTAAAGTTTTCTGCAGCATAGTTTTCAAATCCCGGATCTTCATTGGTTTCGTAATTACTTGCTGTAAAAGGCAACCATTCTTCTTTCCCTTCCACTCTTTTGGGCATTTTTACCAATAGATTCCTGTAAAAAGTATCGCGCTTAGGTAGCTCAGGGTTATCTTCAAAATAACCCGGCAAGTGCGGATATTGCGTAGCGTAAGGTGGATTTTTATAGTTAACAGCTTCTAGTCTTTTTTGAAAAGTACCATCTTTAACCAGCATAGCTTTGGCCCAGTGTTTCAGTCTGTCGTCAATGTGGGCTGCATATTTGGTTTCAATAAAAATGTTGTTGTGATAAGGGTTGTCTCTTCCACCGCCAATAAATCCGGCAACAGTTCCTGCTTTGAAAAAAACATTGTCATAAACTTCCATTCCACATGCGCCATCATCGTGGTAAACAGCCATGGTTTTGTGTTCGCCACCAATATGATGAAAGTAGTTGTATCTAACAATCTGTCCGCGTTCTGAAGGGTTTCGCCCAAAATACAGAGCGCCCATGTCATCAGAATCCATCACCAGGTGATGAAAGTTATTGTATTCTACCACATGGTTATTACCATGTAACATGACGCCCGAAGAAGGCGCGTTGTAAATGTCACAGTTCGAAATCCGATTCCCAACACCGGTAATCCATATGCCAGGTCTGTACGAACGTTCAATGCGGTTAAAGTCGTGGATGCTGCAGTTTTTAATGTAATTGTTACCTGGCTCTAAAGTTAACCTGTTTCCGCCACTGATTAAGAAACCTCCAGAGCCGGTATTGTAGACTTCGCAATTGATGATGCCGTTGTTTTTGCCAGCTTCACGATCAAATACGGTATGGTCATAAACATATTGAACTAAACTTCCAATGCCCCTGGATACTGGTTTTACAGCAAATACACTCAGGTTATCCGATTCTGCCTCGACTCCTTTTCCCATAAAAACACCTACCATGCCCAGGTTTGTAAATTTACAGCCGTCGATAATTACATTGTCTGTTCTTTCCATGGTGATGCCAATGCCCCGGCTACAGGTAAAGTTCAGGTTGTTGATTTTAATGTTTTTGACATCGTCGATGGCCAATAATGGCGTTTCGAGTTCTGATATTTCCAGCTTTTTTAAGTTATCCGGAGGTAGAAAATAAAGCATTTTAGTTTCTGTATCTACATAGTATTCCCCGGGTAAATCTATTTCCTCCGGTAAATTGTAGGCATACCAGGCCCTCCAGGGCTTTCCGCTGCCAAAACCATAAGCATGGGGCCTTAAGGTTGTGATGGTTTTTTTAAGGGTATCGATGCTTTTTAGCGGAACGGCATCATCTGCATATCCCCACATGAAAAAGCCCGCAATCCATACTTTGGCAGGTTCTTTCCACCGGCTCGGGCGGTTGATGTCTTTGTAAGTAAATGTTCCACCACGGTTAGTCGAGTCGCCCCACCTTGGAATGGAGCCCGTGTCCAATACTGAATATATAGGTATTGAACCTTTGTTTGGCCATCTTGCTATCTTTCCTGGCTCGTCATTGGTAAATATTTCCAGTGGAGCAGGAGCAAAGGGGCGTGTAAAACCGGTCATTCTCAACTTTCCAATGCTTTTGATTCCCGCTTTTCTTAAATCCACCTGCCTGATTTTATTTCGCATTTCAGGTAAAAAGCGGCTCAGATAGCTCGGGTCGGATACCGGCTGGATTAAATTGGATGAAACTATCCTTCCGCCATGAATAACAGGCTGCTCTTTGTTATAGGCTTTAATTGTTAAGGGGACTTTGGAAGACCAGGTCTTGTCCTGTACGATTTCTAACGTATTCGTTATTGGATATACTCCGCCGCGTAAAATGATTTCTATCGGCCTGTTGGATTTCTTACTCGCTGCATTGGCTGTTTTGAGTGCCTTTGCAATATCGGATACCGGGCTTTGAAGCGTCCCGGTACCCTGTGCTTTGCCTTTTGGCGAAACATATATTTTTATGGATTGCTGAGCATAGCTGCATACAGCTGTTACGCTCAGCAAAGCCAAGCCTATCATGCCCTTTTTTAATGAATTTACAGTCATTATGTTGGTTTTAACTGGTTGGCTATTTTCTTTTGATGACGATCAGAAATCCTTTTTCTCCTTCTAATTCGATTTCCTTGGTAACATCTATTTTGCGTGCTTCCTGGAATTCAATAATTTCAGGAATCTCTGCGGTAATCTGATCCGGAGAAAGGCCCAGTGATTTCCAGTCGATATTGAGTTTGCATTTTTGCGGGTCCGAAGTCCAGTTGGCTACTGCAATGATGACCTCGTCTTTACCTTTGTAAATCGTAGCTTCTGTTTTAGGATTGTTTGTTTTTACCGGAATTTCGTCATTCCAGAAGCCAATCATTTGTTTGCGTTCAATTTGATAGTCATCCCAGAACTTCCAGATGTGCTCCGGAGTTTTTGCTTTAAACCAACCTAACCTATTGGTAATCCCAAACACCATTCCTCTCCATGGATTTCCGCCTTTATTCAGCATTTGTGACGATAAGCCGAAAGGGACACCGCTGACTTCAATCAGCCAGTAGTCTGCAGATTTGTTGTAATCTCTTGCTTCTCCAACCCATAAATGGTCAATATATGGTAGCATGTCCATGTATAAATTCAGAGAAGAAGCCCATTTCGCATACTTATTATAGTGATTCCAGGTGTGCATGTCAATTTTTCCTCCAGGTCTTTCGCGCTCCAGGATTTTACGGGTGCGCTGCATGGTTTCCCTGTCAAGTGCAAGATCATCCATATATATGCCGTCGATTTGCAATTCCTTGCACATCCATTCCATGCCACCTAAAAAGAAGTTATTTAACCTGGAATCTGGTCTTGTTAGGATTGCAAGATCCTGACGGCCCTTATATTTTCCTGAAGTAAATGTGGCTACCCATCCTGGTATGAAATTTTCTTTAAGGTTTTGTCCCAACCAGGGGTGTACGCCGTTCGGATTTACCAGTGTTCTTGTAGCCATCCCTGGTCCTGGATAAATGATTTCATCACCCAATGCACGCATTGCCCACAATTCAGGCGCATTAACGCTGATCTCACGGGTAGTGTAATAGATCTTTGTTTTTAATCCTTTGTTGTGTGTACTGTCGATAAAAGCTTTTAGATCCGGGGTATTGTCGTTCGCAAAAGGATAATCCAGGAACGGGTAGATGTCTTTTTTATGGTGCACGTTAATGATGTTTGCACCGTGTTCCAGTGCCAGTTTGATCGTATTGCTGGTGGTATCAATGTCAGAATGGTAATACCGGTCGTTGAACTGAATACTTTTATTGATCAGCTTAAATGGCGTAACCAGGAATTCAGCATCAAAAAGATAGGTTTCGCCTTTTTTCAGGATGCGCTGGCCGGAATAAGCTTTGATCATCACACTTTGGTTCTCGTCAAAAATGTCTATTCCACCCTTGCTTCCGTTGCCCCATGATTCAGGCTCGTGGAGTGGGCCAAAAGGATAATACAGATTTACCAATTGTCTTTGATAGTTTTTTCCTTTCAGTTTCAATTTCAATCCGCCATTTACAGCACCCATCCATACTTCGTCCTGGTGTTTTTCAATAACATCCCACTTCCAATGCCAGTCTTTTGGCCTGAAGCCGCCCTCTTTATCCAATCCCATCATATAGGTTGCTTTTTCCGGGCGCAGCGGTACCTGGATTCTGATGTCATCGATCGCAACATCTTTAGCCGAGCTTACTGTTGCACTGTATCCTATAAATCCATCGTAATCGGCACGTCCTTTTACAGTTACAGTAATGTCTCCATGGGTGAGTTTCGTTTCCCAATGAGTTGATGCCGGGAAATGATCTTCAAATTTAATGGTGCCAGCCTTCAGTTCCAGTTCTTTTCCATTTTGCTGAATAACGAATTTGATTGGAGAAGCAAGGATGGGCTCACCCCGGGATACGATCAATTCATTGTTCTTGTCAAAAAAGGTCTGAATGTCGGCTGGTAGGCCTTGTTCAGATAATTTGACTGTCCTACCTAATATAGAGATATCTTTCTGTGCTCTGGTTACCTGTTTAAAACCATTGGTAATGCCATCGTCCAGCCCCACTTTCGTATTTAACCAGGCTAGTCTTGCTAAGGTTGTCTCATCGTTAAAGCCATGGTTTGCCATTAGCTTTCCGCTTACGTTTACACTTACATTCACAAATGTTGCTGGCAGACCTTCGGGTTTTATTTCTACACGACCGCTAAACTCTCCCTTGTAATCCTCCGGAATTTGTACGCCAAACCACAGCGGCAATACATGTTTTGCTTTCAGTTGCACCGATTTGCTAAATGGCTCGCCTTTAAAAGAGATACCTCCGGTATTAAAGCAGGTCACATCTTTAATGCTTTGTCCATTTGAACTGCTTAACGGAGAAAAGCTTACTTTGATATTTTTTAAAGGCGTTTCATTGGCATAAACCCCAATTTGAAAAGTATAATATTCTCCGGGTTGTGCTTTGCCTTTAAAGTTTGTCTGAGCTTCAGTGTTGTAGCTCGTCCATTTCTCAGGTAAACTATCTAACAGTCTGATCGAATTTTCATGTCCTTCGGGAAATGTAAAATACTTTTTGCCTGGAAATTTTTTAAGAAAGGAGTTGGCTTGCGCAGGTGTTGCCGGTTTTGACATCACAGTTGGGTTCAACCCGATGTATCCGGTTAGTTTGGTTTCTCTGATTGCATCTACGTCAATAGGATGGGTCAGTTTGTCCTTGTTTTGTGCATAAGCCAGGGGTGCAATGAGCATCAAGGAGGAGAATAGCAATTTTTTCATAAAATTTTGATTTATTGAAACAAATCGAATGGTTTATACTTGGTTGTCGTGGTTTTTGGTAATTGTTTTATAAAACTACCAGTATTGCTTTTATAAAGATTTCGGTGTAAGCACAGTGTTTAAATCAAAAATCTTCGTATTCAAACATAGTAACAAAAAACGAGGAATAAAAAATAATTTCGAAATTGTGTTCGCACACATTAATATTTTATTATGTTTGTGTAAGTATCAAGAGGTATTTCTGTGTTCGCACACTTAACACATTTTTGTTTCTTGGCTTAAAGTACCAAAAGCACGCGATTAATCGCAAACACTAACCAATGTAAACCAAATGGAATCAATGAACCACTCTAAACTCATGAAGTATGACAAAAAACAAACTCTTTAATTGCGGTTTTTTAAATTTAAAAGTCGCAACCATGTTGATTGCTTTTGTTTTTATAGCCTTGCTGGGGACATCCGGTACGGCTATCGCAGCAAGAAAACTGCTTGCCCCCATCACTGTTACTGGTAAAGTACTGGATGAAAAAGGCGAATCCCTGATCGGTGTAAGTATTAAAAGTTCTGCAGGTGGTGGCGTTGTCACCGATGTGAACGGCGCGTTTTCTTTGAAAACAGAAAGCGATGCGACGTTAACCGTAAGTTATCTGGGCTATGTAACTCAGCTGGTTAAAATCAGTGGACGCACAAAAATTACCGTAACACTTGTTCCTTCTGCCAATCAATTGAATGATGTGGTGGTTGTAGGATATGGTACGCAGAAGCGTAAGGATGTGACAGGGGCAGTTAGTAGTGTAAAACTGGAAGGTGGACCTAAAGAGTCAGTGCCGCTGATTAACCCTTTGGAAGCCATTCAAGGGACGCCAGGTATAAACGTTGGACCTTCAACAACTGCCGGGGCGACACCTAATATTGTTGTAAGGGGGCAGAACTCTATCAGTGCGAGCTCAAATCCTTTAATTGTATTGGATGGGGTTATCTTTAATGGAGACTTGAACCAGATTAATATGAATGATGTTTCGAGCTTTGATATTCTAAAAGATGCAAGTTCTGCTGCCATTTACGGTTCACGTTCGCAAAATGGGGTGATTTTAATTACGACAAAACGTGGTAAAACTGACAA
>Ga0247805_1001746_pt1 | contig 10314 bp, 7 predicted proteins | sample UWRJL044104R1_FD_180930 | JGI IMG/M metagenome (GOLD analysis project Ga0247805, IMG submission 180930) | Plant litter microbial communities from Arlington Agricultural Research Station in Wisconsin, United States - UWRJ-L044-104R-1 | ecosystem: Environmental > Terrestrial > Plant litter >...
ACGTCGAGCACGATCCCGATGAGCAGCATGGTGACGAAAGAGGCGAGGAAGCCCCCGACGTTCACCACGCCGCTGGCGGATCCGAGGCTGCGCGCGGGATTGAAGGTGCGCGCGAAGTCGAAGCCGATCATGGAGCCGGGGCCGCCCACGGAGAGCGCGGTGAGCAGCACGAGGATGAGCCAGAACGGCGGCTGGCCCGGCCAGAGCAGCACGGCGGCCCAGGCCATCCCCATCGCGAGCACGATGCCCAGCACGATGTTGCTGCGACGGAGCGGGTACCGGGCGGTGAGCAGTCCGAGAATCGGGCCCGCCACCACAGCGATGCCGACGATCAGGGTGAGCAGCAGGGACGCCGTCGTCGCACCGTAGCCGAGCCCGATGGAGAGGAAGGGGAATCCCCACAGCAGGGTGAACACCGTGCCGGGCGACTGCAGCACGAAATGCGACCAGAAGCCGAGCTGTGTGCCGGGTCGCGCGAGGCTCTCGCGAAGTTGGCGCAGGGCGGCCGGCCATCCGCTCGCTCGTTCGACGGCAGCCGCGCCGCGCGGCGCGTTCGAGACCACGAGGATCACGAACACCCCGGCGAGCACCGACATCGACGCGGCACTGAGGAAGGCGGGCTCCCAGCCGAGCCGGTGCAGCAGGAAGGAGAAGGGGATGGCCGAGAGCACCTGGCCGAACTGGCCGATGGCCCCCATCAACTGTGTGAGCAGCGGGAGCTTGCGCCCGCTGAACCAGGAGGCGATCAGCCGCGACACCGAGATGAAGGTCATCGCGTCGCCGGCGCCGACGAGGATGCGGCCGAGGACCGCGATCCCGATGGAGGGCGCCACGGCCACGGTGACCTGCCCGGCGAACATCAGCACGGCTCCGCCCGCGATGAGGTAGCGCGGCCCGATGCGGTCGAGCACAACACCGACCGGGATCTGCAGCGCGGCGTACACGATCAGCTGCACCACGGCGAGGCTGGAGAGGGCCGCGGCCTGGATGTCGAACCGCTCGGTCGCGTCGACGCCCGCGACGCCGAGCGAGCTGCGCTGCATCACGGCGATCAGATAGGCGAAGACCGCGGCGACGTAGATGAACCAGGCGCGCTTCGAATTCACGAGGAGACGCTCGTTCCTGCTGCGACTCTCAACCGATCAGTGACTCTCAACCGATCAGGCCAGGGGGCTGTCGTCGTCCCCCGTGCGCCGGAGTGCGAGGAAGTTCTCGAGTTCTGCGGCGATGTCGTCCGCGCTCGGGAGCTCGCCGTCTTCGTCGGTGAGCGGTGAGCGCAGCGGGTTGTCGATCATGTAGCTGTCGTGGCGTGCCTCGAGTGTGCCGACCAGCTTGGCCAGCTCCTGGTTGCTCTCCACCTGCGCGTCGATCTTGGCGAGGAAGTCGCGGCCGTCTTCGCGCAGACGCTCCGTGGGGAAGATGAGGCCGGTGGAGGCGCTCACGCTCTCGAGCGCGATGACCGCGGCGGCCGGGAACTCGGTGTCTGCGAGGTAGTGCGGGATGAGCAGCACGAAGCCGGTCACCGGGTGGGCGAGCTCCTGCAGGCGGTACTCGATGAGGTGCAGCGCGTTCGCCGGCACCTGGGTCTGCGGCTTCCAGATCGACATCGACTCGATGAGCTCGGAGCGGTTGCCGCTGACGGTGACGCCGAGGGGGCGGGTGTGGGGAACCGGCATCGGGATGGCGTGCACCCAGGTGGTGGTCTTCACCTGGTAGATGTCGATGAGCTGGAGCACGGCCGCGGTGAAACGCTCCCACTGGAAGTCGGGTTCGTAGCCGGTGAGGAGCAGGAAGGGCTGGCCCACCTCGTCGGTCGCCAGGTAGAGGCGGAGTGTCGACGGACGGTAGTCGCTCAGGTGGTCGTGGTCGAAGTAGATCAGCGGCCGGCGGGCCCGGTAGTCGAGCAGCTCGTCGCTGTCGAAAGTCGCGACGACGCGGTGGTCGAGGGTGTCGAGCAGGTACTCGCTGAGCTGGGTGACCGCGGAGCCCGAGTCGGCGAAACCGGTGAGGCCGGCGACAAGGTGGAGACCCGCTGGCACGTCGGAGACATCGATGGAGAGGTCGTAGAGGCCGGCAGGATCGCGCATGTCATCCACTCTAATCGCGGTGCCGCGCGAAATCCGGATGCTTCAAGCCCCCGCGCTGATGCTCAGAGCGAACAGCCCGCGTGCGCCTCGGTACGATTGGGCAATGACTGTTGCGGCGCTGAGCGTCTCCCCCGAATCCCCCCTCTCCATCGAAGCCGACGTTCTCGTCGTCGGCGTGTCCAGCACCGACGACGGCCCGGTGCTGCTCACCGGGATCCCCGAAGTGCTCGCGCTGCAGGACTCCCTGGCGTCGATCGGCGTCAGCGGCTCGGTCGACGAGATCGTGCGTCTGCCCTTCTCTGCCGGAGCGGCCGGCAGCCTCGCGCTCGTCGGCGTCGGAGGCGGGACCGTCGATGCAGACGCGCTCCGCCTCGCCGCCGGCAGCGCCGCCCGCCAGCTGCGGGGAATCGGATCGATCGTGCTCGCCCTGCCCGTCACGACCGACGCCGAGCTCGTCGCGACGCTCGAGGGTGCGGCCCTCGGCGCGTACCTCTACACCGAGTACCGCTCGTCGACGCTCGAGGCCACCAAGCCGACCGCCGCGAGCATCACCGTCGCCAGCGACCTCGACGCGTCGAGCGCGGTCGAGCGGGCCACCGTCGTCGCCACCGCCGTGCACACCGTGCGCGACCTGGTGAACATGCCGCCGAGAGACCTCTACCCCGAGACGCTGGCGGATGCCGCTGTCGCACTCGCGGCGCACGCGGACATCGACGTCACCGTGCTCGACGTGGCCGCACTCACCGAGGGCGGCTTCGGCGGCATCCTCGGCGTCGGCCAGGGTTCCACCCGCGGGCCGCGTCTGGTGAAGCTGTCCTACTCCCCCGCGGGTGCTTCGAAGCACCTCGCCCTCGTGGGCAAGGGCATCACCTTCGACTCGGGCGGACTCTCGCTCAAGCCCGCACTGTCGATGCTCGGCATGAAGACCGACATGACCGGTGCCGCCACCGTGATGTCCGTGGTGATCGCGGCCGCCGACCTCGCGCTGCCCGTCCGCATCACGGCGTGGATGTGCCTCGCCGAGAACATGCCGTCCGGTTCGGCGACCCGCCCCGACGACGTGCACCGCATCCGCGGCGGCAAGACCGTCGAGAACCTGAACACCGACGCCGAGGGCCGCATCGTGCTGGCCGACGGACTGGTGGCGGCCAGCGAGGAGAACCCGGACGCGATCATCGACGTCGCGACGCTCACCGGCGCCTCCATGGTCGCACTCGGCAACCGCTACGTCGGCGCGATGGGCAACGACGACTTCGTCTCCTCCGTCATCGCGGCGGCCGGTCGGGTCGGCGAGCCCCTCTGGCAGATGCCGCTCCCCGCCGAGCTTCGACCGCTGCTCAACTCCGACATCGCGGACATCGCCAATGTCAAGCCCGGCAACACCGGCGGAGGGATGCTCGTCGCCGCCCACTTCCTCAAGGAGTTCGTCGGTTTCACCGGCGAGGGGGACGACAAGCGCCAGATCCCGTGGGCCCACCTCGACATCGCCGGCCCGAGCATGAACGGTGCGGGCGGCTACGGCTACACCCCCAAGGGACCGACGGGCGTAACTGTACGAACCCTGATCGCGCTGGCCGAGGAATTTTCTCGCTCGTAGTACAGTCGTTGTGGCGGATATCTCCGCCCATACGACCGTCGGCGCACGAGCCGGCGGGTCGTCCCACTACCTGAAACACCAAGGGAGTTGCGTAAGTGTCGGAACAGAATTTTGACCTTGTGATCCTGGGCGGCGGAAGTGGCGGCTATGCAGCTGCGCTTCGTGCCAGTCAGCTCGGACAGACCGTAGGACTCATCGAGAAGAACAAGCTCGGAGGCACCTGCCTCCACGTGGGCTGCATCCCGACCAAGGCGCTGCTGCACTCCGCCGAGGTCGCCGACGTGACCCGCGAGTCGGCCAAGTACGGAGTGAACGCGAGCCTCGACGGCATCGACATCTCCGCGGTCACCGCGTACCGCGAGGGCATCGTCGCCAGCAAGTACAAGGGTCTGCAGGGTCTGATCAAGGCGCGCGGCATCACGGTGATCGAGGGAACCGGTCGTCTGACCTCCCCCACCACCGTGCAGGTCGGCGACGACACCATCACGGGCAAGAACGTGATCCTCGCCACGGGCTCCTACTCCCGCTCGCTTCCCGGACTCGAGATCGGCGGACGTGTCATCACCTCCGAGCAGGCGCTCGAGCTCGACTTCATCCCGAAGAAGGTCGCCGTCCTCGGCGGCGGCGTCATCGGCGTCGAGTTCTCCAGCGTGTGGAAGTCGTGGGGTGCCGACGTGCACATCATCGAGGCCCTCCCGCACCTGGTGCCGAACGAGGACGAGTCGGTCAGCAAGCAGTTCGAGCGTGCCTTCCGCAAGCGCGGCATCGGCTTCACGCTCGGCGTCCGCTTCCAGAGCGTCGAGCAGAACGAGAACGGCGTCGTCGTCACCCTCGAGAACGGCGACACCATCGAGGCCGAGCTGCTGCTCGTCGCCGTCGGTCGTGGACCGTCGACCGCGAACCTCGGTTTCGAGGAGGCCGGCGTGACCGTCGACCGCGGCTTCGTCATCACGAACGAGCGTCTCGAGACGAGCGTCCCCGGTGTCTACGCCGTGGGCGACATCGTTCCGGGGCTCCAGCTCGCGCACCGCGGATTCCAGCAGGGCATCTTCGTCGCCGAGGAGCTGGCCGGACTGAACCCGATCGTCGTCGACGACCTCAACATTCCCAAGGTGACCTACAGTGACCCGGAAGTGGCATCCGTCGGACTCTCCGAGTCCAAGGCCGCCGAGAAGTACGGCACGGACAAGATCTCGTCGTACGACTACAACCTCGCGGGCAACGGCAAGAGCCACATCATCGGCACCGCCGGCTCGATCAAGGTCGTCCGCGTCAACGACGGCCCCGTCGTCGGCGTGCACATGATCGGCGCCCGCGTCGGCGAGCTGATCGGCGAAGCACAGCTCGCCGTGAACTGGGAGGCGTACCCGGAAGACGTCGCTCCCCTGGTGCACGCGCACCCGACCCAGAACGAGGCGCTCGGAGAAGCGTTCCTCGCACTGGCCGGAAAGCCGCTTCACGCAATCTAAGACGTAATACAGCGACCTCGCCAATCCGGCGCGGCGCGGAACTAAGCTGGCTAGAACAAGATTTTGGTTACTAAGGAGCATCACTGATGAGCGAATCCGTCAACCTCCCGGCACTCGGCGAGAGTGTGACCGAGGGTACGGTGACCCGCTGGTTGAAAAACGTGGGAGACCGTGTCGAGGTAGACGAGCCATTGCTCGAGGTATCGACCGACAAGGTCGACACTGAGATCCCGTCCCCCATCGCGGGCGTGATCGAGGCAATCCTCGTTGCAGAGGACGAGACGGTCGAGGTCGGTACGGCACTCGTCACGATCGGCACCGGCGAGACCGCGGCACCCGAGCCCGAGGCACCCGCCGCGGCCGAGGAGGCACCGGCAGACGCCGAGCCCGCCGCCGAGCAGCCCGCTGCTCCCGCCGAACAGCCTGCTGAGGTTCCCTCCGTCGAGGCTCCCGCCCCGGCAGAGGAGACCGCGCAGCCCGTCGAGGCTCCCGAGCCCGCGCCGGTCGACCCGGCTCCCGCAGCCGAGGCGCCCGCCGCCGAAGCACCCGCCGCCCCGGCCGAGGCACCCGCTACTCCGGCCGCAGCACCCGCCGCGGCAGCTCCGGCACCCTCGACCGAGGCAGCAGCCCCGGTCGCCGCCGGAACCACTGCGACCAATGCCGTCGCTCCCGCCGAGGCGCCCACCGCCAATGCCGGCTACGTCACCCCGATCGTGCGCAAGCTCGCCAACGACCGCGGTATCGACCTCTCCACCCTCACGGGCACCGGAGTGGGCGGACGCATCCGCAAGCAGGACGTTCTGGCCGCCGTGGTTCCCGAGCCCGAGGCGCCCGCCGCCGCTCGCGCCGAGGTCGAGGTCTCGCCGCTGCGCGGGACCACGGTTCCGATGTCGCGTCTGCGCAAGGTCATCGCCGAGCGCGCCGTCATCTCGATGCAGTCGTCGGCCCAGCTGACCTCCGTGGTCGAGGTCGACGTCACCAAGGTCGCGGCCTTCCGCGACCAGGTGAAGGCGGACTTCGCCAAGAAGGCCGGCGTCAAGCTGTCGTTCCTGCCGTTCTTCGCCCTCGCTGCAGCCGAGGCCCTCAAGGCCTACCCGATCGTCAACGCGACGATCGACGGCGACACGATCGTGTACCCGGCGCAGGAGAACCTGTCCATCGCCGTCGACACCGAGCGCGGACTGCTCACCCCGGTCATCCGCGACGTGGGCTCGCTCGATCTGGCCGGCATCGCCAACCAGATCTCCGACCTCGCGACCCGCACCCGCGACAACAAGCTGAAGCCCGACGAGCTTGCCGGCGGCACCTTCACGCTGACCAATACCGGTTCGCGCGGAGCGCTGTTCGACACGCCCATCGTGTTCCTGCCGCAGAGCGCGATCCTCGGCACCGGCGTCGTGGCGAAGAAGGCGGTCGTCATCTCCAACGACGGCGTCGACTCCATCGCCATCCGTTCCATGGTGTACCTGGCACTGTCCTACGATCACCGCATCGTCGACGGCGCCGATGCAGCCCGCTTCCTCGTCGCGGTGAAGAACCGTCTCGAGGGCGGCGACTTCGCCGGTGTGCTGGGCGTCTAACTCCCCGGATACGCCTCACAGGTAGTCCCTGATCCGCCAACCGGCCTCGCCCCTCATCATGAGGGACGAGGCCGGTTCGCTGTGTCCCGGCGCCTCCCCGCTCACGGGGACTCCCACCGGGTTCAGGCTCACCAGCGCCGAGTCGCCCAGACGCTCCACCAGCGCCAGCTCCCCCGCGACGATCGTGGCACCGGGCGGCACCTCGCCTCCCTCCTGGATCGAGCGGATGATCGCGGCGTCGCGTTCCATGGCCGCGGAACCGCTCTGGAGTACTCCGTCGAGGCACAGCACCGACAGGTCGCGCACGCAGCGCTCGCGCTCGGCGAGGAGCGCGCCGAGCGCCGCCACGGGGTCGTCGGAGAGCACCGGGTCGTCGGCGAGCACCGGGTCGTCGGCGACGACGGGGTCGTCGGAGAGCACGGAGTCGTCGGGTACCGGGTCGGGCGGGGTCTCGTCGGGGTCCTGCGTTCCCGGAACGTCCGGCGATCCGCTGCCGTCGGGCGCATCGGCAGGGTCCGGCGCGGTCGCCTCCTCGGCAGCCACCGAGCCTCCGGCACCGCCGCTCTGCTCGACGGTGGTCTCCGGCGGCATCAGCAGCAGCGCGGCGACGATGCTGGCGGCGACGGCCCCGCCCAGCACCCAGAACCGCGGGCGCACCAGTCGCGCCTGATGCGTCAGCCACAGCCGTGCCCGCTGGACCGAGCGACGCGCCTCGTCTCCCCTGCGTTGCGCACGGTGCACCGCGACCGCGCGCTCCTCGCCGACGCGCTGCGTCGCCACCGCACGCGCACCCACACTCCCCGCGGCGCCGGGGTCGCTCGCCGGCCCGGTCAACCGCACCGGAGCGGGGTCGGCGAACTCGAAGAGCGTTGCGGGCTCGATGACCGCGGCACCGTCGGCAAGCGATTCCACCAGCCGTTGTGCATCGCCTCCCGGTACCCGAGCGAGCACGGCCCGCGCGAGGGTGCCGAGCGCCGCCCGGTCGGCCCCGACGAGGGGATCGACCGCCAGCGCCGCCTCCGACTGCGCCTCCGGGATCAGTGTCGCGCACCCGAAGCCCACGACCACCGGCGCACCGCTGGGCCGGAACAGCACACTCGAGAGCCGCAGGCCGCCGTGGGCGACACCGTGCGCGTGCATCGCATCGACCGCATCGAGCAGGGGAACGAGGATCGTCACCGCCTCGCCGGGTCGGATGCTCTCACGGTCGGCCACGATCCCGCTCAGGCTGCCGCCTGCCAGCCGCTCGAGCACGAGGCACGGTCTGCCGTCCGGCCCGCTGGCGACGTCGAGGAGACGCACGGTGTGGGGATGTCCGCAGCGGGAGAGGGCCTCGATCTCGGCGTCGATCGACGCCTCGGGCACCGCGGAGTGGAATATCTTCACCGCGGCGGTCGCGGCGTCCGGATTGCCGCGCGGCGCATCCGCCCCGGCACTGTCGTTCTGCTCTGCCCGCTCGACGTCGGCGTGCCCCAGATAGACGGATGCCCGCCGCCCGTCCCCGAGGAGACGCACCAGCCGGTAGCCGCCGCGGCTCTCGCCCACGTGCTCGCCCGCACCGCGGGGCGGGTCGACGGCGTCGACCGGCCCGGTCTCCGGTGCGCCCCGCCTCCGCCTGATCTGCACGGCACCATGGTGCCGCCTCGGCGTGTGGTGCGGCGTCGCCAGGCGGGATCTGTGCCGAATCGCGCGCAATCGAGCCCGGTGGAGGAGATGCGACAGAATCGGGGCCGCGGTGCCCGTATCCTTGTACCCATGGCACGCAAACCCAAGGATCCGAACAAAGAACCCGGCCGCATCAAGCAGATGTGGCAAGTACTGCAGATGACCCGGCGGTACGACTCGCTGGCCGTCTGGTACCTGGCGCTGGCGTTCCTCCTCCCGGTTCTCGTGGGTCTCGCTCTCGCCTTCCTCTTCGCCAACCCCACCGACCAGATCATCGGCTTCGTGCTGTTCATCGTCGCGGGACTGCTCGGCGGCCTCCTCGCATTCCTCATCGTGCTCGGACGCCGTGCCGAGAAGGCGGCCTACTCGCAGATCGCCGGACAGCCCGGGGCCGTCGGCGCCGTGCTGAAGAGCTCGTTGCGTCGCGGCTGGACCGCGAGCGAGATGCCCGTCGCGGTCAGCCCGAAGACGCAGGACGCGGTCTACCGCGCCGTGGGCAAGGGCGGGATCGTGCTGATCGGCGAGGGGCCGCGCAGCCGCACCCAGCGCATGCTCGAGGACGAGCGCCGCTCCGTCACGCGCATGCTCCCCAATGTGCCCATCAACTTCCTCTACGTCGGCCCGGACGAGGACGCCGTGCCCCTGCACCGCGTCGCGAACCGCATGAACAAGTTCAAGACCGTGCTGCGCAAGGCCGAGATCCTCGCCGTGAGCAACCGCCTGAACTCCCTGGGTAAGAACCAGCTGCCGATCCCCAAGGGCATCGACCCCTTCAAGGTGCGGTCGTCGCGTCCGCGCTAGTCGCCGCGTGAAACAGGAAGGGCCCGTCGAGTATCTCGGCGGGCCCTTCCTCGTGCGCGGGGGTCAGCGGCGCACGAGCACCGTGCCGACGAGGCGGTCGTGCATGCCGCGCTGGTCCTTGTCCCAGATCACGGCGGGAATCGCGAGGCAGAGCAGGGCGGTGCGGGCGAGCGGCTTGACGAAGCCCACCCAGGCCGGGTCCAGCGGCACAACACGCATCCGGAAGATCAGGTGCCCGACGCTGCCGCCGAGGGTCGCGATGAACACGATCTGGAGCAGCGCGAAGATTCCGAGCGTCGCGAAGGAGTTGATCCCGGTCCAGAGCGGCACGCCCTCGACCGGCTGCGGCGGGAAGAAGAAGTACGACAGCGCGCTGGCGATGGTCCAGTCGAGCAGCAGTGCCAGGAGGCGGCGCCCGCCCCTGGCGATGGAACGCGGGCCGTGCTGGGGCAGACCGAGCGACTTTCCGGGCCAGGTGTCGTTCGGAAGCGGGGCTTTAGGCATCCGCTAATCCTAAACCGGAACATTCTCGTAACATGCCCGAAACATTTGCGTCACCGCTGCGAAACTCCCTACCTCTAGCCTCGACAGTGGCTGCGACTGCAGCCGACAAGCACCAAGCTCATTGGAGTCCCTTCATGTTCAGTGATTCTTCCGAAGTGCTCAAGTTCATCAAGGACACTGACGTCAAGTTCCTTGATATCCGTTTCACCGACCTCCCCGGTGTGCAGCAGCACTTCAATATCCCTGCCTCCACGGTCGACGAGGAGTTCTTCTCCGTCGGTCAGCTCTTCGACGGCTCGTCGATCCGCGGTTTCGCGTCGATCCACGAATCCGACATGCAGCTCATCCCCGACGTGTCGACCGCGTACCTCGACCCCTTCCGCGTCGAGCGCACGCTCATCATGATCTTCGACATCTACAACCCGCGCAACGGCGAGATCTACGCCCGCGACCCGCGCCAGATCGCGAAGAAGGCCGAGAAGTACCTCGCGTCAACCGGCATCGCCGACACCGCGTACTTCGCCCCCGAGGCCGAGTTCTACATCTTCGACGACGTGCGCTACGACGTGAAGCAGAACTCCAGCTTCTACTCCGTCGACTCTGAAGAGGGC
>Ga0247805_1001747_pt1 | contig 10312 bp, 4 predicted proteins | sample UWRJL044104R1_FD_180930 | JGI IMG/M metagenome (GOLD analysis project Ga0247805, IMG submission 180930) | Plant litter microbial communities from Arlington Agricultural Research Station in Wisconsin, United States - UWRJ-L044-104R-1 | ecosystem: Environmental > Terrestrial > Plant litter >...
AAGTATCTGGGAGATAATATTTTGCCGCTGCTAAAGCCAAACTCATATCTAAGCATGATTTCATGACTCCCTGAATTTGAAAACCTAAGGGCCGTGGTACTATAATCATAACTGTAGCCAATTCTAATTTGAGGACTTGCCTGGATTTCAATCAGACCAGCCACATCAGCGCTAGTGCGGTATTGGGCACCGATTCCGACTACATCTTTTATCCATAACGTGGCATTGATGTCTGCTTCGATCGGCGCACCCTTTACACCCTTAATTAGGAAAGAAGGCTTGAATTTGAAATCATCGTTCAAATCAAATACATAACCACTTGATAGAAATAGGTGCATTACCTGAGTTTGTCTGAAGTCAGCGTTGTTGGTAGTATAATCAGTAAGCCTGTTCTTGACGAGATCCTGAACGGATAGTCCGACGAAAAATCTATCAGAGTTATAATAAACACCAGTACCAAAGTTGAAAAGTGTTTTATTAATATTAAAGGCAAATGCAGGATCGTAGGTATTTGAATTTAAATTAACACTACTGTAGTCTGCGCGAAACTGGTTAATGTTTCCTTGCAACCCAAATGCAAGAGTACCTTCCTCTAATCTTATGCGGTAGGCAGCACTTAATACTGCACCAGTAGTTTGAGTTACACCTAACTTATCTGAAAATAGCTGCAAGCCGACTCCTAATCTCTTGTCTAGAATTGGCGCATCTATCGTGAGTGTACCTGTTTTTGGTGCTCCAGCAATTCCTGTCCATTGATTTCTAAAAAGTGCAGTTGCTGACGTAACATTCCTGCTTCCGGCATAAGCCGGATTGATAGCAAGGGTGTTGAACATGTACTGGGTGTACATTGCGTCTTGCTGAGCTTTGACGCCGAAATTAGCTAGCAGCAAACATATAATAGTTATGATTTTATTTATCTGTTTCATTTTATCTGTTGATTGTAAGGACGCCCACTTTTCTATCTTTTCCATCAATTGTAATTGTATAATAATACGTGCCTACAGGAACTTCGCTACCGACGTAAATGCCTTCCGTTGTTCTACCATCCCAAGTATTTTTGTAGTCTTTAGAGCGATAGATGCGATTCCCCCAGCGATTATACACTTCTAGATTTATGACTTTACCTAAGGCGTTTTCAATGACGAAAAAGTCATTAATGCCGTCACCATTAGGAGAGAAACCACCTGGAATTTTCATTGGCTCCTTTACCAAGGTTACTGGAGTCAATTCGGAAGGGGTAACATCACCCGGCTTTGCAGGATCAGGATCAGGAATTAATCCATCTGTCGATTGGTCCTGAGTAAGCGTTCCGGTATTTACGCCATAACCTTCGGCGATCGCAAAGTTGTTGAATTTTCCTTCTTCGGTACCTAAAACCAAGCGTAAACTGAGAACAACCCGCTCTGTAGCGTTGGCTGCCAGTGTACTTGTATTTAATAACAATGCTGTCACATTTGATCCGTTATAGGCATTGTTTATCCTTAGTGATCCGGTGGCAGATGCATTTAATATCTCTACGGTAGTGCCTGGGAAAGCAAGTGCTAGATTGTCCGACAATGCTACTCGTTCTAATGGAAAATTCCCGTAGTTTTTAATGGTGAACGTATAAGTTAAACTGTAGGTGCCATCAAGGTTACGTACGAATGTTGTAGCACTTTTAGCTAATCCAATTTTGGCTGGTGTACTCACGGTTATACCTACAGTTGCAGGTTGCGATTGATTGCCGTTTGCATCTCTCACTACGTATTCGAAATCATCCGGGCCATTATACCCGGCATCTGGTGTATATATTGGTTTACCTGTTACTGGATCAAATGTTATTGTGCCGTGCTCTGGTTGTCTCGTAATGATTACCGAGCCACCAGTAGGTACGGGTATATCAACAACAGTTGGCGTACCGGTATTTACTGGCAGAGTAATATCAGTAGTCAGCAGAACAACAGTTGGAACCTGTGGAGTGACATCACCCGGAGTATTTGGATCAGGTGTTAAGCCATTTGTTGAGATATCTGTTGTCGCTATAGTAGTACCTGCAACAAATCCTTGGGCCAAGCCAAGATTTGAAAAAGAGCCACCAGTTTGACTTGTTGCAATGCTAATTTCCAGTTCGATTTGCTCCTTAAAATTGGCAGCAATTGTACTTGTTTGAAGCAGCATTTCTTTAATTGTGCCACCATTAAATGAAGCATTAGCTCTCAATGTTCCTGAAGCATTCAACCTAGTTACAGTGAACGTTTTTCCTGGGAATGTTGAAGACAGGTCATCAATAAGACTTACTCTTTCGAGAGCTACGTCGCCAAAATTTACAATATTAAATAAATAGATCAGCCTATAGCTTCCATCAGCATTTCTGATGCTGGAAATCAAGCTTTTGGCTAGGCCTATTTTTGCAGGTTTTGTAACATTTGGGTTGATTACAACGGTCACTGTAATAGGATCAGACTCAATACCAGTTGCTGTTCGGAGTTTATAAGTAAATACATCATTTCCTGTGTAACCTGTAGTGGGTATAAAAATGGCATTTCCTGAACCATCAATGGAAACAGTTCCATGTGCAGGATTAGAAAAGATAGTAGGGTTTGTCCCCAAACTACTTAAATCATTATTTTTTATATTGATTGTTACCGTAGTATTAAGAGGTGTTGTAACGTTGTCAGCACTTCCCACTGGTTTTACGTTTACGGTGACTGTAATAGGTGTGGACTCCAGTCCCGAAGCATCTCTTAACTTATAAGTAAAAATATCCTGACCTGAAAAAGTATCGAATGGCGTGTAGACAGGAATGTTGTTTGAATTTAAAGTGACAGTTCCATTCAACGGACTTGCCACGAGAACAACGGTAGTTCCAGTTTTACTTAAGTCATTGTCTTTGACAGCGATGGTAATCGGTGTTTTAGCAGGAGTTGTTACTACGTCAGGGGAACCAGCTGGGTTTGATGTAAGTGTGACTGTAATAGGATCTGAAATTAGTCCATCTGGTGTTCTTAGGGTATAGGTAAATACATCTGTGCCTGTAAAGCCAGCATTTGGCGTATAAGTTACCATACCACCGGGATTTACAGAGACCGTTCCAGAAATTGGATTTGTATTGATGACAACAGTTGTATTTTGTTTACTTGGATCATTTGCCTTAACATCAATTTGAGTAACACCGGTAACAGCACCTACATTATCAGGCAAACCTATAGGTTTAACGTTCACAATTACCGTGATTGGATCGGATACAGCACCACCCATTGTGGTTAGCGTGTAAGTAAAAAGATCTTTACCCGAGAAGTCTGTCGCAGGAGAGTAAAGGACTTTCCCGTCTGTTCCTACAGCTGTATTACCGTAGGAAGCAGCTGTTACGATTGTAACGTTTGTTCCATTATTACTTACATCATTATCTTTAACACTTATTGTTATTGGGGTATTGGTTGGTGTGGTTACCTCATCGTTGGTGCCTATGGGCTTGATAGTGATAGTTACAGTTATAGGATCAGAATCGAGACCATCAGTTGTTCTGAGTGTATAAGTGAAATTATCAGGGCCGGAGTATCCTGAGGTAGGAGTAAAGGTAACAACCCCTGTATTAGCATTTAATGCTATCGTTCCATGTGATGGAGAAGTCCCAAGAATTATCGAAGTTCCCGTTTTACTTAAGTCATTGTCTTTAACTGAAATAGCAACAGCGGTATTAATAGGTGTCACAGCTGCATCATTGGTTCCGACTGGTCTTACATTTATCGTTACGGATATCGGATCAGATTCCAATCCATCAGCAGTCCTCAAAAGATAAGTATATGTTTCTATCCCTGAGAATCCAGGGTTCGGCGTGTAGGTGACAGTATTAGAAGCATTAACAATTGTAGTTCCGTTTGCAGGAGGCAAGACTGGAATAACGGAAGTTCCTGTTTTGCTTGGATCATTGTCCTTCAGGGTTATTGTGACAGGTACACCGGATAAAGTAGTTCCAGCATCAGCAACTCCTATAGGTCTTACACTAACACTAACCGTAATAGGATCAGATTCTACTCCGCCAATTGTTTTAAGTTTATAGGTAAAGGGATCGCGACCACTAAAACCTGCATTTGGAGTATAGGTAACAGAGTTATCTGGATTTACTACTATAGTACCATTTACAGGTAGGGTAGCTTCGATCACAGTAGTACCTGCACGGCCTGGATCATTATTGGCCACAGGAATAACTATTGGTGTGCTGGCAAGAGTGACAGCATTGTCATTTGTCCCTGTTGGGCGAACACTTACTCCAATTGATACTGTTGCAAAATTTGAAACTAAACCTTGAAAATCTTTTACGGTATAGGTAAAAGAATCTGGTCCTGTATATCCGTTATTTGGCGTATATAACGCTATACCAGTAGTCGGGTCAACAAATGCAGATCCATTAAGCGGCTGGGTAACCACAGTTACAGAACTGTGGTCAATAGTTGCTGGGCCTTCGGGATCGGTGTCATTGTCTAAAATGCGGATGTTTAAGGGTGTATTAACATTAGTATTTACAATATCATCAACAGCAGTTGGCCTTCTATTTACATTGATGATAATATCATCGCTTGTAGCGCAACCTCCACTGTTTGTAATAGTCCATCTAAAAGTGTAAACTCCTCCCATAAGATTACCAGCTGTAGTATTAAACGACGCTCTGTTTGAGAAGGTAGCTGTATTGGGACCAGAAACCTGCGTCCAAGATCCTGTAAATCCTGCCGTTGGATTATTTCCGGAAAGCGGAGTAGACACTGAAGGAGTATTAAAGTTGATAAAAATATCTGGACCTGCATCAGCTACAACTGTAGGTAAAACGTAGTTAATAGTAAAAGTGGCTGGAGCAGATAGAATTCCAAAATTATCTGCTACGGTATATGTTGCAGAAACGGCCCCGGTAAAAGATGACAAAGGCGCAAATGTAATTATCCCTTCAGCATCAGCAGTGAAGGTTCCTTTTCCAGCAACTGTTATCGTGTTTTGAAGTCCAGCAATGGAAGCATCGAGATCTATAGCGTTTTTTTGTATTGATCCTCCTGTGTTATTGGAGATATCATTTGTTGTGACATTGAAAGAAGTTGAACTACCCGGACATCCGTTTGCTATATCATTGTTAGCTGTAGGTGCTACCAAACCATTCATGTCATATACAGAGATAGCTACATTTCTAACTTCGTGAAAGTTCGTATTGTCTCCAGTTGAAGAAGCAAAACCGTATCTAAGGTCCGATGGGGCAATAGTCGTATATGGGTAACGATCAATCATCGTTATCGTTTTTAAGCCATCTGGTCCTCCTTGGGTTAATCTTACAGTTACAAAATAGCCTCCAGAAGGATTTGGCTCCAATTCAATAAAAACTTTTCTATAGGCATCAGAAGTGGTTTCTGGAAATCTTCTAGAATCATTACCTGCCAGAGGAATTCCCTTATCTACAGTCTTGATTGTGGTAAGTAGAGGGTAATTCGTAGGTGTAAGTGCCGCCCCGTTACCTTGCCCTCTAAGGGTTATTGAGCCCGGGAAAAATCCACCACCTGTTCCTTGCCGTCCTTCAATGTTATACGAAAAGTTACCATACTCATCTAGTCCAACACCTAAATAGCCTCCGCTGACTCCAACCGAAGTGGGTGAGGTATTAGTGTACTGGGCGTAACCTAAAGATCCACCGAACCCGCCAATTGTAAATGGGCTTGCCTTGGAATCAAAAAGGAAGAAACTTATACCATCAGCGCCATTTCCACCATAGATATAATATTCGAACTCTACTTTTAAACCACGAATAGAAGGGAATGATGACGTACTATAGGCATAACCCTTTTGATTTTGTGTTGCGTTTGTCAACCTTAAATAGCCATCGCCCTCTTTATCGATAGGCGTGCCTCCGCTTTCCGAGTTGCCGCCTGCAGTTAAAAATGCAGAGGGGGCACCACCCAGTACAATTCCATTTCGGCTGCTGGTTCGAAAACTTTCAAAATATGGAAATTGGGCAGATGCATCGAGCCATGTGAATGAAAAAAAGACAAAAAGTACAAGGTAATGTAGAAGTCTATTCATATAGAGAAATAAGGTATCTGTTATAGTATTAGTCTTTTAAACCAAATTTGGCGCCACTAAATACAATAGCGATAGTTTTGGTTGGAATAAGACAAAAATTCCATAAATATAATAACAATCCCGAAATATTCTTTATAGTATTAAAATAGTAATCGTGTTTTTGCGAGGTATAATTCCCCATTTTATTGACAATTATCCCCGCTGATCAACTTTCTCCCACATTTTCTTTTCAGGATTATATTGCTTGATTATTCTTGCAGGGTTTCCTGCGGCAATAGAAAAGGGAGGTACATCACGAGTTACAATAGAGCCAGCTGCTATAACGCAATGTTTTCCAACTTTTACTCCAGAGGTGATAACGACATTTGCACCAATCCAACAATCATCATCAATAGTAATTTGTCTTTTATTTATTGTCTGAGCAGAGATTGGCAGATCAATAGATTCATAGTCGTGATTTAAACCACTCATTACAACATACTGTGCAATAATAATATTATTGCCGATAGTTAAAGGACCTATTAGAACATTCCCAATACCTACCAATGTATTATTACCGATAAAAACATCGCCAACACCGTTATTAATAGTTGTAAAATCTTCGATGGTCGAATTATGGCCTAAATCAAACTTATTGAACGGTAATACATCTAATCGTGAAGTATTTCGTATAATACTGCCTTTTCCCCTACGGTGAAAAAAAGGATTCAAGAACAAGCGGACCCATAGCCTTGGTCTGGCTTGGTTTGTTCGGATTAATAGCCAATGGACTAACTTCTTAAGCCTGGGTTTACGTTTGAGTACATCGAATAAACGGTTCATTGAAAAAAAATATATAGAACAAAGTTAGTTTAATTTAAAGTTGTCATTTATATTTGAAATTTACTAGATAATCTATGAATTGCTATCAGAAATTGGTATTATCATTCACTCTGATAATAATCAGTAGTTTAACACCTTTAGTGTTAAGTGCTCAACAACAGCAAAGTATACTTCCTGAAATTTCTTATTTATATGTCGAAAAGTTAATTGCAGCTGCGAGAGAGAACTATCCAAGGATAAAATCACTAACCAGTCAGGTCGAAGTTGCTAAGCAGGATTTGAGTGCAGCAAAGATTTCTTGGCTAGATCCATTCTCTTTTCAATACGTTGGAAGAAATAATCAAAATCAAACACCACCAGTTGTAAACGTAACGAATAATGATATTCTCACAGGGTATCAGTTTGGAGTTAGTTTTAATCCAGGAACTTTGCTAGCAAAACCAAGTAATATTAAAAAAGCCAGGGAGCAGATCAATGTTGCAAAATTTAATAAAGAAGAATATTTGCTGACGTTAGAAGCTGAGGTAAAAAGGCGGTATTTTTCATATTTACAAGCTCAGAAAGCACTGGTGCCTTTCAATAGTTCATTACTCGACGCAGAAACAAATTTTAATGCCACAAAGATTGCTTTTCAAAGGGCTGAAGTTACAATTGCACAATATAATTCTGCGTCAACCTCTTATTATTCAGCGGTTCAGGCAAAATTGCAAGCGGAGATGGCATTTTTGTCTTCAAAGGCATTACTAGAAGAATTGACGGTTAAAAAGTTAGAAGAGATTAAATAGATGGAGGAATTTTATAAGTTTTTAGCAATTCTTAAAAGGTATAAGTGGGTCCTTATAGTTGTCCCAATTGTCGCCGTCCTAATTACCTATTTTCTAGTAAGAAATCAGCCCAATACTTACATTTCACAAGCACAGCTATCAACGGGTATTGCAGACGATAAGCAAAATACAGTATTTAGTCAGGTTTTACCCGGTGAACAAGTTAATCAGGAGTTTGCAAACCTGATGGCGATGGTTAAAATGAAGAAGGTACTAGATCAGGTATCTTATCTGTTAATCCTCAACGATCTTAAGTCAGATAAAGTTTTCAAAGAACCAAGTAGTCTGATGAAAACCGTTAATATTGATGCTAAAAGACATGCTGCTGAGGTTATTCAACTGAAATACGACAAAGCGGAAAGTTTAAATCCTAATGATCCAGATCAACAAGGAATGATAAATCTTATTCGTTCAATGGGTTATGATAGTGGAAATATTAGTAATAGCGTATCGGCATTCCGTTCTGGAAACAGTGATTTTTTAGTTATCCAGGCAGAATCTGATGGGCCTGAATTATCTGCATTCTTAGCTAACAATATAGCAGCTGAGTTCATTAAGAATTACTCAAACGTTGTCAAGCAAAATCAACAAAAAGCTATAAATTATCTTAGCGATTTGTTAATACAACGCACAGATACTTTATCCAAAAGGATGACCGATCTCAAAAATTATAAAAGTAGAAATCGTGTTTTAAACCTCAATGAGCAGTCCAAGCAACTTTATACTAGTATTTTGGAATATGAGACGAAAAAACAAGAAGCAGTACAGACCACATCTTCCTACGCTGGCGCCCTAAATGAAATCGATAATAAATTTAGTCCTAACGAAAGAAAGTATTTGGAATCTGCGATCTCAAAAGTAAATCAAGATATTGCTTCAATCAAAAGTGAAATTAGCTCACTTTATGATGCTCAGCTTCAATCTGATTTCGAACCAAGATATCAGGTGTCAATGGATTCATTAAATTCATTATTAAATCAGAAAATTCAGCAATCGTCCGATCAATATCTAGTAAGCCCACTTGCAAGTAAACAAGCACTAATGGCAGAAAAAATACGTCTGGAGATCCAATTAGATCTATCTAGATATAGCATGAGCGCTTTAGAGAATGAATTGAATAGATTAAATTCCCAATTCGATAACATGGTTCCAAAAGAAGCGGAGGTACAAACATTAGAGATGAATGTAGATATAGCTACCAAAGCTTATATGGATATCTTAACGAAGTTTAATGAGACAAACTTGGAATCTGCTTTTGCCGTTAAACTGAATGTTATTCAGAATGCATTACCTGGTGATTCTAAACCATCGAAAAAGATGCTCCTTATATTGTTAAGCGGTTTTATCAGCATGGCGCTATGTATGGTCTTTTTATTCGTATTGTACTATTTAGATGATACTGTCAGAACGCCTGCGGAGCTTGCAAACAAAACGGGGGTAGCCGTACTAGGGGAACTTAACTATATAAACCACTCATCTCTAAGTATACGCGAGATATGGAACGACAGCGATATGTCTCAGGACTTGATGCTTTTTAAGAATCAATTACGGTCACTAAGGTATGAGATAGAACAGGAGCCAAATGGAAGCCTAGTTGTTTTAACAAGTTTAACTGCTCAGGAAGGGAAGAGTTTTACCTGTATGAATCTTGCCGCAGCTTTGATGGTAACCTACAAGAAAATTTTAATTGTAGATGGTAACTTTCTAAATGCAAATATAAGTAATGACTTCACTTCCAAATTTTATCTGGAGGACTTCTTGAATGACAGAATCCAACTGGAAAATGGGAATGAAAAAGCTTCCATAACCATCTTAAAGAATAAAGGCGGCGACAATTCTTTGATGGAGATTGTAACTGAGGAAAAAATAAAAGATAAGCTTGCCTATGTTAAAAATATCTATGATTTAATTCTTGTTGATACTGCTTCACTAAATGACAGCAATCAGGCTAAAGAATGGATTTCACATGCAGACGCCGTTGTCGGTATCTTTCGATATGGCAAAGTTTTAAGTGCTAAGAAGATGCTTACAGTGGGGTATCTAAATGGCACAAAGATATTTAAGGGTTGGATTTTAAATAAAAAAGAAGCTTAGTAACGTTATGATTGCTCTATTGGCTTTGTGGTTCTTATTTCAATTTGTTATTGGCTTTAATCTTGTTTTTCCAGGACTACTGTATCTGTTTTGGAATGTTACCCGCAAAACTAGCGACAGTAAGGCCTTTTCCTCTCATCCTGATTATGCAATTATAGTCACTGCCTATCAATATATAAATACACTCCCAGGGGTAGTTGAATCTCTTCTAGCGTTAAATTACGACAATTATGTTATTTACATAGTGGCAGACAATTGTGATATCTCTACGCTCAATTTTCCCGGTGACAATGTAGTGCTGTTAAGGCCGCCAGAGGTTTTAGGCAGCAATACCAAATCACATGCTTATGCGATAGCAAATTTTCAAAGAGATCACGATTTCCTAACTATAATCGATAGCGACAACCTTGTTGATTCAAATTATCTGATTCAGCTAAATTATAGCTTTTCTAATGGTTTCGAAGCAGTACAGGGACTACGAGCTGCAAAGAATTTAAATAGTACAATTGCTTGTCTTGATGCTGCCAGAGATATAT
>Ga0247805_1001750_pt1 | contig 10298 bp, 9 predicted proteins | sample UWRJL044104R1_FD_180930 | JGI IMG/M metagenome (GOLD analysis project Ga0247805, IMG submission 180930) | Plant litter microbial communities from Arlington Agricultural Research Station in Wisconsin, United States - UWRJ-L044-104R-1 | ecosystem: Environmental > Terrestrial > Plant litter >...
GCGGCTCGAGTGAATCGAGTGGTTTCAGCGGATCATCCGGCGGCGGGTTCTCGGGCGGCGGTGGCGGAGGTGGTGGTGGCGGCGGTCGCTAGGCCGGTTGCCCCGGCCTGAAACGCGCTGTGTCCAGCAACAATTCACCGAGTGTTCGTCAGGCGTTCATGCCGTAGTTAGACTTGCCCGCAGTGGACATTCAGCTCATGGTCGCGCTAGTAATTGCACTGGCTTTATTTTTCGACTTCACCAACGGTTTTCATGACACCGCCAACGCAATGGCAACGCCCATTGCCACCGGCGCTCTCAAGCCAAAGGTCGCCGTTGCAATCGCGGCCGTTCTCAACCTCGTCGGCGCGTTTCTCAGCACCGAGGTTGCCCGCACGATCTCCGGCGGCCTCATTCGTGAAGGCGATGACGGCATCCAGATCACTCCCGAGCTGATCTTTGCCGGTCTCATCGGCGCAATCGTCTGGAACATGATCACCTGGCTGCTCGGACTTCCGAGCTCGTCATCCCACGCCCTGTTCGGTGGACTCATCGGCGCTGCGGTTGTCGGTGTCGGATTCGGATCGATTGATGGCGCAGTGCTGCTGTCGAAGATCGTGCTCCCGGCGCTGTTCGCCCCGCTCATCGCCGGAATCGTTGCCTTTCTTGCCACAAAGCTCGCGTATGCGATCACGCGAAAGGCGCCGCACGCCCAGAACGGCTACAAGTACGGGCAGATTTTCACGTCGTCCCTCGTGTCCCTCGCCCACGGAACCAACGATGCGCAAAAGACGATGGGCGTCATCACCCTCACGCTCATCGCGGCTGGCTTCCAGACCGCCGGATCTGGCCCGGCATTTTGGGTCATCGCGATCTGTGCCCTCGCGATCGCCCTTGGTACGTACATGGGCGGCTGGCGCATCATCCGCACCGTCGGAACGGGAATCACCGACGTCACACCGGTGCAGGGATTCTCGGCCGAGGCAAGCACGACTGCGGCCATCCTCGCGAGCTCGCACCTCGGATTCGCGCTGTCGACGACGCAGGTCGCCTCCGGCTCGGTCATCGGCGCCGGCCTCGGTCGCGACAGGGGCGCCGTTCGCTGGCGCGTCGCCGGTCGCATCGGCATCGGCTGGCTCATCACGCTTCCCGCGGCGGCGCTCATGGCCGCTATCGCCGAACTCATTGCCCGTATCGGCCCAGTCGGAATTGCCATCGACGCGGCCGTCGGATTCGGAGTAATCGTGATGATCTTCATCCGGTCACGCCGAAACCGGGTGTCGTCCGACAACGTCACCGGTTCGCGTGCCGAACACGTCGCCTCCGCACCCGCTGACGCTGCGAACAAGGAGACAACGCTGTGATCGACTGGGCAGCCTTCGCCAGCGTTGCGGCTGCATCCCTCGTCTCGGCGCTGACCGTTGTCGGCTTCTACTCCCTTGCTCTTCGCCTGCTGCCGGATGCCGGGGTGCCGAACTTTCGCGCCCGTCGTATCGGCGCGATTGCCTGCTTTGTCGTCTGCGGTATCGCCGTCGCGTTCGGTGTGTACCTGATCGTCCCCGCGTTCCACTAACGCATACCTCGCGCCGCTCGGTGGAGCCCGGTGCGAGGCGTAGGCTGGAAAGGTCGGTCAACGAGGACCGACCGAAGGAGCAGCTCGATGACTACAGAGTCAGTCACCGCCGGAGCGCCACAAGCGCAGGGCAACGACATCCGTAATTCCCGCCTCACCTCGCACCAGAACGAGGATGAACCGATCGAAATCGACAGTGAGTTCGATCCGGGAACAGCGTCAGCAACCCGCACAGAGTCGGACAGCCTCGGATCCCTCGAGATCCCGGCCGATGCCTATTGGGGCATCCATACCGCGAGAGCGCTGGAGAACTTTCCGATCACCCGGCGCGCGATCTTCAACTATCCAGACCTGATCCGGGCGCTCGCGCGGATCAAACAGGCTGCCGCTATGGCCAACGCCGAGATCGGCGTGCTGGATCCCGCGAAGGCAGAGCTCATTTCGCGCGTCTGCGAAGAAATCGTGGCCGGCCAGTGGCACACCGAGTTCTGTGTCGGCGTCATCCAGGGCGGTGCGGGCACGAGCACCAACATGAACACCAACGAGGTCATCGCCAACCGCGGCCTCGAACTGCTCGGCCACGAGCGTGGCGAGTACTCGTTCCTGCACCCGATCGACGACGTCAACCGCAGCCAGAGCACCAACGACGTCTACCCGACCGCGATCAAGCTCGCGATGGTCTTCGGCGTCCAGCGACTGCTCGCCGAGCACCGGCTGCTCGAGAGGTCGTTCCGCGCGAAGGGGCGCGAGTTCCATGACATTCTCAAGATCGGGCGGACGCAGCTCCAGGACGCCGTGCCGATGACGCTCGGGCAGGAGTTCAATGGATTCGCGCACACGATCGCCGAAGACTACGACCGCCTGAGCGAGGTGATTCCGTGGCTCAACGAGATCAACATGGGTGCAACGGCCATCGGTACCGGTATCACCGCTGACCCGCGCTACGCCGAGGCCGTGCGCAAGCACCTCGTCGCGATCACAGGCATCGAGATGGAGACCGCCCCGGACCTCATCGAGGCGACGAGCGACGCGGGTATCTTCATGACTCTCAGCGGCACGCTCAAGCGCGCGGCCGTCAAGCTCTCGAAGATCTGCAACGACCTGCGCCTGCTCTCGAGCGGACCGCAGGCCGGTTTCGGCGAGATCAATCTTCCGCCGCGCCAGGCCGGCTCGTCGATCATGCCCGGCAAGGTCAACCCGGTTATCCCCGAGGTCGTCAACCAGGTTGCGTTCAGCGTCATCGGAGCGGATGCCACGGTGACGGCCGCTGCGGAAGCCGGCCAGTTGCAGCTCAACGCCTTCGAACCCGTCATCGCGCACTCGATCCTGCAGTCGCTCGCGTGGATGACGAACGCGTGCCGCACGCTGCGCGTCAACTGCATCGACGGCATCACCGCCAACACGGCGAGGCTTGCCGCGCAGGTTGAAACCTCGGTCGGAGTCGTCACGGCGCTCACGCCCTACATCGGTTATGCGGCCGCGGCGACGCTCGCGCACACGGCGCTCACCACCAATGCGTCGATCGCCGAACTCTGCGTCGACGCCGGACTGATGCGAGCCGAGGACGTTGCGAGGGTACTCTCGCCGGAACGCCTCAGCGGAATGGTGCCGGCGACGGCGGCAATAACGCTGCCGCTCCAGCCCAGCCCACCGATAGCGCCGGGCGGCCAGGGCTAGAGCCCGCAGTCAGCGCGCAGAATTAGCGCGCGGGCGTCACGTCGTCGTCTTCGGGATCCTCGGCGTCTTCGAGGATCTCGTCGCGCGCGGCACCGGCCGACACCAGTGCGCGTCCGGCGGCGTCTTCGCCGCGACCGCGCAAGTCGCTCGCCGTCTTGACGGCCTTGTCGCGGGCGTCTCCGGCGGCGGTGCCGACCTTGTCGGCGACGTCCTTGGCGGTGTCAGCGGTCTTGCCGGCAACATCCTTGGCGGCCGCGGCGGTTTTGCCCGCTACGTCCTTCGCGGTACTCGCGGTCTTGCCCGCGACATCTTTTGCGGTGGAAGCGGTCTTGCCAGCGACGTCCTTTGCGGTGTCAGCGGTCTTGCCCGCGACATCCTTTGCCACATCGGCGGTTTTGCCAGCGACATCCTTCGCCGTTGCGGCAGTCTTCTTCGCGCCATCGGCGACGACGCCCGGGGCGGCCTTCGCGAACGACTCAGCGCGCTCGCGGATGATCGGAGCCTGGGTGCGCGCGTAGGCCTCGACCTCACGGCGGGCCTTGGCAACGCGCGGGTTCTCCCACACGCCTTCCGCCGCGCTCTTCAGGCGGTCGTACTGCTCACGCCCTGCCCTCGTACCGAGTACGTAGCCAGCGCCGAGCCCGATAGCGAAGAGAAGTTTGTTTTTCATGCGCCAAGCCTAGGGTCGTGGTGTCGCGGCGGGCTACCGATTGGTCGCCCTGCTACCGAACTCCCAGCCCCGGCTATCCCTCGCGCACGACGTCTGCCGCGATCTTGTCCGGCCGCCAGCCGCGCCAGCTCGGTTGGCGAAGACGACCGGTGGATGTCCACTCCGCGAACTCGACTTCACCGACGAGGTCCGGGGTGACCCAGTTGGCGTCGCGAGCATCCGCGGCGGGAACGTCTTCGAGGGGATTCGTTTTCCGTGATTTCCGGCGCAGTTTCGCGGCGATCTCGTCGAGCTGGGCGTCGGTGAAACCGGTGCCAACCCGGCCAACATAGCGAAGCGCCGTTCCGTCGGGAACGGCGAGCAGCAGCGAACCGATCCGATTCGCCCGCCCCCCGTTGCCCGGCCGCCAGCCAGCGATGATGACCTCCTGCGCGAAGTGCTGCTTGAGCTTGATCCACGCGTTGGTGCGACGCCCGGGTGAGTAGGACGCGTCCCGACGCTTGGCCATCACCCCTTCGAGTCCGAGTTGCCGGCTGCTCGCTACCGCCTGTTCGAGATCGCCGTCGAAAGCAGGCGGAACCTGGATCGCGCCCGTCGGATGCACGATTCGCTCGAGCAGGTCGCGCCGGTCGTCGTAGTCGAGCTTCATGACCGGTTTGCCGTCAACCTCGAGCACGTCGAAGAGCAAGAGGTGCGCGGCCGCGGCCTTGCGGGCACGCTCGACGTCGTCAGGCTTCGTGAGTGCAAACCGGGACTGCAGCAGCCCGAAGTCGGGGCGCCCCCGCTTGTCGAAAGCGACGATCTCACCGTCGAGAACGGCACGCCCGCCGGTCGTATCGACGGTTCCGGCGACCGACTGCAGCTCGGGATAGGTCGCGGTGAGGTCGAGCCCGTTCCGGCTCGTGAGCCGCACGTCATCGCCGTCGATCGTGACGATCGCGCGGATGCCGTCCCACTTCATCTCGAATGCCCAATGGGCGTAGGGGTCGGCATCCGCGTCGTCATCCCGGTCGATGTCGCGCTCGACGCCGAGGGTTGCGAGCATCGGCTTCGGCGGCAGTGGTGGCTTCTCGGCAACGGTTTTTCGAGCAGCCTTCAGCGGTGCTGCCTTCTTCGGGGCTGGCTCCTTCACTGCTGCCTTCTTCGCCGGCTCGTTCGCGTCGTCGGACGGCTGGTCCTTCATCAGGTGGATGAGCCACTGGTTACTGGTGTCGTCGCTCTTGTTCTCGGCGCTCCCGGATCGATGACCGCCGGTATGGATGAGCGCGTATTTGCGGATGCCGTGCTGCTCGCCGTGCAGGGTTGCGATGACTTCCTTGCCCTCGCGCCATTTCTCGAGTTCGTAGGTTCCCGAGTCCCAGATCGACACCGTTCCCGCGCCGTACTCGCCCTTCGGGATCTCGCCCGCAAAGCTCCCGTATTCGAGCGGGTGGTCTTCGGTCTGCACGGCGAGATGATTCTTGCCCGACTCTTCTGGGACCCCTTTCGGCAGCGCCCAACTCACCAGAACGCCATCGTGCTCGAGCCGGAAATCCCAGTGCAGCCGCCTGGCGTGGTGCTCCTGGATCACAAAACTGTTTCCGTCGCCTGCATCAGGAGCAGCGGCGGGCACCGGCTCCGGCGTCCTTGACCCGTCGCGCATTGACCGGTAGGTGTGCAGGCGGTCCCGGTCGGCCGATGCCGGGTCCGGCGCCTCGAGGCTTCCGCCGTCGCCGAGCAACGGGGAGAGCACGTCGCCCTTCGTCGCGACCCGCTTCAACACCTCGCGGTAGTCGAGCTGGGCGAGGGACTTGCTCGAGAGCTCGCGCCAGGTGCGGGGAGCGGCGACCATCGGGTGCGCCCGCCCGCGCAGCGAGTACGGCGCGATGGTGGTCTTGTTGCCGTTGTTCTGGCTCCAGTCGACGAGCACCTTTCCCTCGCGCAGCGACTTCTTCATGTCGCTGACGACGAGGTCGGGGTGGTCGGCTTCGAGCGCGCGGGCGAGTTCGTGGGCGACCGAAGCGACGTCGGCGCTGGTGTGCGTGCCGTCCAGTGCCGCATACAGGTGGATTCCCTTGCTCCCGCTCGTGACGGGCATCGCCTCGAGCCCCATGTCGGCGAGGATCGACCGTGCGAACCGGGCGACCTCCGCGCATTCCAGCAGGCCAGCACCCGGCCCAGGGTCGAGGTCGAGTACCAGCCGATCGGGGTTTCGCGCATTTCCGTCGCGCCCGAATTTCCACTGCGGAACGTGGATCTCGAGCGCGGCGATCTGGCCGAACCAGGTCAGGGTCGCCGTGTTGTTCACGAGCGGGTAGTCGTTCTTGTGGTCGGAATGCTGCAGTGTCGCCCGCGTCACCCACTCCGGCGTCGAGTCGTCGAGGTTCTTTTGAAAGAACATCTCGCCGGGATCTTCGGCCGTTCCAACCCCGTGCACCCAGCGCTTGCGCGTCGCCGGTCGATTGCGCGAGTGCGGAATGAGCACGGTCGCAACCCTCGCGTAGTAGTCCAGCACGTCGGCTTTGGTCGTTCCGGTCTCGGGGTACAGCACCTTTTCGAGATTGGTCAGGCGGATGCGGTGCTTGCCGACGATCACCGTCTGCGGCTGTGACTTACGAGAATCTTGCGAACTACCGGGGGTTTGTGCGGCCATGCCACCCATCCTGTGTCGCGCGAGCGATATTCGGTAGGGCTCCGCGGCATCCCCAGCGATCCTGCGGGTCCGCCGCCGAGTGGTAAAAAACAGTGGAATCCGAGCCCGGAGGCGAGTTCACTTGGTTTATGAGAGCAATTTGGACCGGTGCGATTACGTTCGGGCTCGTCAACGTGCCCGTGAAGGTGTACAGCGCAACCGAAGACCACGACGTCGAACTGCACCAGGTGCACAACAAGGATGGCGGCCGCATCCGCTACCAGCGCCGGTGCGAGATCTGCGGCAAGATCGTCAGCTACGGCGACATCGACAAGGCCTACGACGACGGCGAGACCACGGTGATTCTCACGGCGGATGACCTGCAGTCACTGCCGGCAGAGAAGAGCCGCGAGATCGAGGTCGTCGAGTTCGTTCCCCGCGACCAGGTCGATCCGATCCGCTTCGACCGCAGCTACTTTCTCGAGCCGGACTCGAAGTCGCCGAAGGCGTACGCACTGCTTCGCAAGACCCTCGCCGAGACCGACCGCACGGCGATCGTGCACTTCGCCCTGCGCCAGAAGACCCGGCTCGGCGCCCTGCGTGTCTACGACGACGTCCTGTTGCTTCAGTCGCTGCTCTGGGACGACGAGGTGCGGGAAGCGGACTTCCCGTCGCTGTCGGAATCGTCGAAGATCTCGGACCGTGAACTCGAGATGTCGCTCTCGCTCGTGAAGTCCTTCGAGTCGGACTTCGAGCCGTCGAGGTTCAGCGATGACTACCAGGAGCAACTGCGCACGCTTATCGAGGCGAAACTCGCCAAGGGCGACGCCGTTGATACCGAGGAGACGTTTGGGCGGGAGCCGGAAGAAGATTCCGGTGGCGAGGTGCTCGACCTGATGGAGGCGCTCAAGCGCAGCGTCGCCCAGAGCCGGGCGACGAAGAGCGGGCCCAAGAGCACCGGTACTAAGAGCACGGCTGTAAAGAGCACGGCGGCGAAAGCTAAGCCGGCGACTCGCACTACTGCCGCGAGCAAGCCAGCCGCGAAGAAGGCATCCGCACCCGCAGCAAAGAAAGCCCCGGCGAAGCCGGCTGCGAAGCGTGCGCCCCGCAAGTCCGCCTAGGCGCACCGAATTCCGAGCGCGCCGCAATAGTTCCCGCTGGGGACAACCGTTGCTGCGCGCGCGGTAACGGCCGGCCCGAACGGCAACTATCGGTCGGCTGAACCCGCAGCGGCCGCCGCGGCGATCGCGCGCTCGCGGATGGCGCGGCCGTCCGCCTCGTCGGCGGCTTTTTGCCGCGCGAGCATGAGGTTGCGGCGGGTATCGCGCAGCGGGAGTCGGATGTCGACCTCGGCTTCGACACCGGAGGTCAGCTGGCGAAGGCGCACGATTTCGGCATCTACTTCAGCGCCGAGCACGAGCACGAGGTTGGAGATGTACAGCCAGACGAGCAGGATGACCGCTCCACCGAGCCAGCCGTAGACGTGGTTGTAAGTCTGGAACGTCACGACGTAGACGGCGAAGCCGGCGGTCGCGAGCGCCCAGGCGAGGATGGCGAACGCCGCACCCCAGGACACCCAGCGCAGCCGAAGGTGACGCACGTTCGGGTGTAGTAGTAGGCGATGCCGACGACCGCGATCGCAAGGGCGAGCAGCACTGGCCACTTCACGAAATTCCAGACCACCACAACGAGCGGGTCGATCCCGAGGTTGCCGGCGATCGCATCCGCTACTCCGGGGGTGAGCAGCAGGATCGCGGTGATGCTCGCGAAGCACAGGATGAGGGCGAGGGCGACGATCATCATGAGCCCGCGGAACTTCCAGAACTGCCGGCCCTCCTGTACTTCGTAGACGGCGTTGACAGCGCGACCGAACGCCGTCGCGTAGCTCGATACCGACCAGACGCTCAGGATGAGGCCGAGCGCGAGCGCGATGCCCGGGTTCGGAATACGCAGCAGGGCGTTGAGCGGCTCTTCGAGCGACTGGGCTGTTCCGGGCTGGGTGAAGTCGTTCAGGATCGACATGATCGTCTCGGATGCCCGGTCCCGGTTCTCGACGATCGCAAACGACGAGACGACGGTCAGGGCAGCGGGGAATAGCGCAAGGGTGGCGAAGAACGTCAGCGAGGCCGCGGAATCCAGGCCACGATGCCGCACGAAGCCGTGCAGCGCGCGGCGTGCGGCGTACCGCCAGGACACCCCGTCGAGGCCGCGGCTGGTCTGCGTCGTCGGCGCCTCGCGCGGGGTGCGGCGAATGCGCTCTATGGTCGTCGAAACGACTGCGTCATCGGTACCCGTGCCGGTCATGTGCGTGGTCGATCGTTGCGGCGCGACCGTCGGCGGGGTCGGTCGGGATGCACGAGGCTCGGAAGCAACACCCACATCAGGCCGGTCACGATGAGGCTCGCGCTCGCCGCGATGATGCCGGCGGTGAGGCCGACGACGACATCGAAGATCAGCAGGATGGTGCCGGTGAGCACGAGCGCGACGCCGACGAGCGTCGCCTTGAGGATGACGTTGCCCACGCGGACGATCTGCTCTTTTGCTCCGCGGCGGAACAGCGTGCGGTGCAGGCTCACCGGGGCGAGTCCGAGGGCCGTGGTGACGGCGGCGGCGATCACGAGACCGAGGTAGATGTTGACCTGTAGCTCATCGAGGTCGGTGAATCGCTGCTGGAACGCGAGGGTGAGCAGAAAGCCGGTGAGGATCTGGGTGCCGGTCTGGGTGACCCGCAGTTCCTGCAGGATCTCGCTCCAGTTGCGCTCGAGTCGTTCTTCGCGTTCTTCTTCGAGCTCGTCGCTGCGATCGCTCGTGCTGGCGGTCTCGTCGTTCCTCTGGCTCACGCCCCCATGCTACGTGCCCGCCAGAGGTGCAGCCCGGCGTAAGTCCGCCACGGCGCCCACCGGGTTCCGTAGCTGGCGAGTTGCTTTGCATTCGCCGCTACGCCGAGGCGGGACGCCCCCTGCACCATCACGAGGTCTTCGGTGAGCAGCACATCGGGGGAACCGAGCACGCGCATGGCGAGGTAGCCGGCGGTCCAGCGGCCGATCCCGGGGAGGGCGACGAGCTTCGCCGTAAAGTCGTTGACGGGGGTTCCGAGGTCGAGGTCGAGGTCCCCGCTCGCGATCGCCTCGGCGACACCGATGATCGAGTTGATGCGCGTCGCCGGTCCCCGCAGCGACTCGCGGCCGTTGGCAGCGAACTGTTCGGCGGTCGGGAACAGCCCATCGGTGCCGAGCTCAGCGGTCAACCGGCCAAGCACAGTCCGGGCCGCCGCGACCGAGATCTGTTGGCCAACGAGGGTACGGAACAGGGTTTCCGCCGTGTCGAAGCTGCCGGGAATGCGGATGCCGGGCACCGCCGCAACCAGCGGAGCCAGCGCCGGATCGGCGCCGAGCGCGCTGTCGATCGCGAGCGAATCCGCATCCAGGTCGAGAAAGCGCCGGACTCGGGCGACGAGAGCTCCGACATCCGCGAGGCTCGTCACGGTGGCGGTGCAGAGAACGGATGCCGCAGAATCCGCCTGCAGTTTCACCCAGGCGGCCCCGCCGGGAAGGGCAATGCGGCGCTCGAACGTGCCCTCGTCACCCGTCTCGAGGCCGGCGATGGCGTGATCGGCGAAGTGTCGAAACAGGCCGGCCGCATCGAACGGCGGACGCGCCGGAAGACGAAGGGTGATCGAGCCGGGTTCGGTGCCGGCGGGGGAGGGCCGGAATCCACCGTGGGAATTGCCGCGGGCGCGCACGGCCGTCGGCGTCGACTCGTAGACCTCCTGGATCGTTTCGTTGAAC
>Ga0247805_1001753_pt1 | contig 10285 bp, 9 predicted proteins | sample UWRJL044104R1_FD_180930 | JGI IMG/M metagenome (GOLD analysis project Ga0247805, IMG submission 180930) | Plant litter microbial communities from Arlington Agricultural Research Station in Wisconsin, United States - UWRJ-L044-104R-1 | ecosystem: Environmental > Terrestrial > Plant litter >...
ATGATCGTTTTGGCTTTGATTATCATTAAAAAAGCATTGAGAAAAAATGTCGTTAAAAAGAAAACAAAAAAATTAGGAATTTTGGCCACTTTTGGTGGTTTTATGGATTCTGTTGGAGGTGGCGGCTGGGGTCCTATCGTGACATCTACTCTTTTAGGCCGTGGCAGGGATCCTCGTTACACCATCGGTTCTGTAAATGCTGCTGAATTTGCGGTTTCGTTTGCCAGCGGAATCACATTCATGCTTTTCGGAGGAATACACGGCTGGCAGGTAATAATTGGTCTGATAGTTGGCGGTGTTGCTGCTGCTCCATTAGCAGCCTATTTGGTTAACAAAATAAAAAGAAAACCAATGATGGTGGCGGTAGGGATTTTAATTATATTATTGAGTTTAAAAACATTATCTAAATTATTGTAAAATTTTTTAGAAAGGGAAAAAGAATATGAGTGCAAAAGATATAAATGTATTATTGGATATAACAAAAGATTTTTCTCTTGAAGAAACTTTGACCTTTTTAGCTAATCAATATCCGGGTAAAGTAATTTTTTCAACTTCATTTGGTCAGGAAGATCAGGTAATTACGGATTTTATTGCAAAAAGTAATACAGATATTACCATTTTTACTTTAGATACGGGAAGGTTGTTTCAGGAAACATATGATGTTTTTCATAAAACATTAAAAAAATATAAAACCCCTATTGAAGTTTATTTTCCGGAAGCAACAGCGGTAGAAAATCTGCTAAAAGAAAAAGGTCCAAATAGTTTTTATGATTCGGTTGATAACAGAAAAGAATGTTGTTTTATCCGTAAAGTAGTGCCATTAAGAAAAGCTTTGGCAGGAAATAAAGTTTGGATAACAGGTTTAAGAGCAGAACAATCAGAAAACAGAAATGATTTACAATTGTTTGAATACGATGGCGGTTTTGACATTATAAAATTCAATCCGTTATTAAAATGGTCATTACAGGAAGTTGAAGATTATTTACAGGAAAACAATGTGCCGCAAAATGCTTTGCATAAAAAAGGTTTTGTAAGTATTGGATGTGCGCCTTGTACCAGAGCAATTTTCCCAGGAGAAGACATCAGAGCCGGAAGATGGTGGTGGGAATCCAGTCACAAGGAATGTGGCTTGCACAGTGCAAAAAAGGAATAATAAAATTAGATTACCCTGTTTTAACAGGTATTGAATAAAATATCAAAATAAAATATCAAAAATGAGTTCAGTATTAAAAACAAATGCTTTAGAAAGTGAAGCGATATACATCTTTAGAGAAGTTGTTTCTCAGTTTGACAAACCGGTTTTGCTTTTTTCAGGGGGAAAAGATTCTATTACTTTAGTGCGTTTGGCGCAGAAAGCTTTTTTTCCGGCAAAAATTCCGTTTCCTCTTTTGCATGTTGATACGGGACATAATTTTCCTGAAACTATTGCTTTCAGAGATAAATTGGTTGAAGAATTAGGATTGGAATTAATTGTTCGTAACGTTCAGGATGCAATCGATTCAGGTAAAGTGGTTGAAGAAACTGGGAAATATTCAAGCCGTAACAGCTTGCAGACCACTACGCTTTTAGACGCAATCGAAGAATTCAAATTTGATGCCTGTATCGGTGGAGCGCGTCGAGACGAGGAAAAAGCAAGAGCTAAGGAACGTATTTTTTCAGTTCGTGATGATTTCGGTCAATGGGATGAAAAAAACCAACGCCCTGAGTTGTTTGATATTTTGAATGGAAAAATTGAAAATGGTCAAAACGTTCGTGTTTTTCCAATTTCAAACTGGACAGAATTAGATGTTTGGAGTTATATCGAAAAAGAACATATCGAAATTCCATCTATTTATTTTTCACATAAAAGAAAAGTTTTCTTAAGAGATGGTATGATTTGGTCACATTCTCCTTTTGTATATCAGGAAGAAGATGAACAAATCGAAGAAAGAATTGTTCGTTTCAGAACCGTAGGAGATATGAGCTGTACGGCAGCAGTTGATTCTTATGCAGCAACAATAGCAGAAGTAGTAGGAGAAATCAGAGAATCTACAATTTCTGAAAGAGGAGCCAGAATCGATGATAAACGTTCTGAAGCTGCAATGGAGAAAAGAAAACAACAAGGATACTTTTAAAATAATTATGAATTATAAATTTTAAATTATGAATTGTTTTTGAGAACATTTAAAATTTAAAATTCAACATTTAAAATAAAAAATAAAAAACTGATGGAAGTTTTAAAAATAGCAACAGCAGGAAGTGTAGATGACGGAAAAAGTACTTTAATCGGAAGATTATTGTACGATACAAAATCATTGACTACTGATAAAATTGAAGCAATCGAAAAAAGCAGTAAGCAAAAAGGATATGATTATCTTGATTTCTCTTTGGCAACTGATGGATTGGTAGCAGAAAGAGAACAAGGAATCACGATCGACGTAGCGCATATTTATTTTTCGACTGCAAAGAAAAGTTACATTATTGCCGATACTCCGGGCCACGTAGAATATACAAGAAACATGGTTACTGGAGCTTCGACTTCACAGGTTTCTATCATTTTAATTGATGCCAGAAAAGGAGTTATTGAGCAAACGTACCGCCACTTTTTTATCAATAATTTATTGAGAGTAAAAGAGGTAATCGTTGCGATTAATAAAATGGATTTGGTTGATTATTCTGAAGAGGTTTTCAACAAAATTAAAGCTGATTTTCATGCATTAAATGCAAAAAGTACTTTCAAAGAGCAAAACGTAAGTTACATTCCGTTAAGTGCTTTGACAGGAGATAATGTTGTGGATAAATTAGGTGCAATGCCATGGTACGAAGGACAGACGATTTTAGAACATTTAGAAGATTTGCATTCTTCAGATGTTTTTGAAGCTGGAAAAGCACGTTTCCCGGTTCAGACTGTTATTCGTCCAAAAACGGAAGAATACCATGATTTTAGAGGTTATGCCGGAAAATTATACGGGAATTCCATTAAAGTTGGGGATGCTGTGACCGTTTTGCCTTCTTTAACCGAATCAAAAGTGACAAACATTCACTTTTTCGATAAACAATTTAATGAAGCTGCTGCAGGTTCTTCAATAACAATCGAACTAGAAAATGATATCAATGTTACAAGAGGCGATATGATTGTAAAATCGGATGAGCTTCCAAAAATTGAAAAAGATATTGTGACTACAGTCTGTTGGATGGACAGTAAAAAATTAGTTCCGGGAGCTAAATATTTTGTACAGCACAACACGAACAGAGTTTTAGCTAAAATTGAGAGTGTTACCAATACAATTGCGACTGATTATTCAGGAACTACGCCAGCTTCTCAATTAGCAATTAATGAAATTGGAGAAGTAAGTATCAAACTAAGCAAAGCTTTGTATTTTGATTCTTATAATGAAAACAAATCAAACGGTGCTTTTATTTTAATTGATGCCGTAACCAATACAACAGCAGGAGTAGGATTTATTAGGTAAACCCGCTGTAAGCTTTAAGCTATAGGCTTTAAGCTAAAAAAATATCAGGTTATCAGGAAAAGCTTAAAGCTTATTGCCTAAAGCCTAAAGCAAAAAAATAAAAAGCTTATAGCCTAAAGCTTAAAGCCTAAAGCCAAAAGAAAATGGAAAGTTTTAGAACAGAAATAGAAAATCCGATAGTTCAAAAAGAAATTATCGATTTAGAAAAAAAGATTCATTTATTCCGTGGAGGAAAAATTGATGACGAACGTTTTCGTAGTCTTCGTTTAGCGCGTGGAATTTACGGACAGCGTCAGGAAGGTGTTCAGATGATTCGTATCAAATTGCCTTATGGTAAAGTGACCAGCGAGCAATTAGTACGTATCACTAAAGTTTCCGATGAATATTCTACAGGACGTTTGCACATTACAACACGTCAGGATATCCAGATTCACTACGTAAGTTTAGACAGAACTCCTGAACTTTGGGCAAACCTTGCTAAAGATGATATCACGTTGCGTGAAGCTTGTGGAAACACAGTTAGAAATATTACAGGAAGTGAATTGGCTGGGGTAGACGTAAACGAACCGTTTGATGTTACGCCTTATGCACATGGTCTGTTTCAATATTTATTAAGAAATCCTATTTGTCAGGAAATGGGACGTAAATTCAAAATTTCGTTCTCATCATCTGATGAAGATACTGCTTTGAGTTATTTGCATGATTTAGGATTTATTCCAAAAATTGTAAATGGCGAAAAAGGTTTTAAAGTAGTTTTTGGTGGAGGTTTAGGTTCTCAGCCAGCTCATGCGGAATTGCTTTCAGAATTTATTCCGGTAAACCAAATTATTCCAACAGCAGAAGGAATCATCCGTATTTTTGACAGATATGGTGAGCGTGCGAAAAGAATGAAAGCGCGTATGAAATTCTTGATTAAAGAAATGGGAAGAGATGTTTTCCTTGATTTGGTTGAAAAAGAGAAAAAAGCAATCGCTTTTGAAACATACGAAATTGATACAACAGATTTTGACGGACCAATTCCTGAACCTTTATTAGCTGTTCCATCAGTTACTATTGACGATACGGAAGCTTATGAAGCCTGGAAAAAATCGAATGTAATTGCGCAGAAACAAGCAGGTTATTACGCTATCGGAATCAAAGTTTTATTAGGAGATTTTTATACCGATAAAGCAAGATTATTAGCTGATTTGATTAAAAATTACGGAGCAAATGAATTGCGTTTTTCACTGCGTCAAAATATTGTAATTCGTCATATAAAAGAAGAAAATTTACCTTTCTTTTATCAGGAATTAGCCAAATTGGATATGGTAGCTTTAGGCTACAATACGATTGGTGATATCACGGCTTGTCCGGGAACAGACACTTGTAATTTAGGAATTGCAAGCAGTACCGGAATTGCAGATGAATTAGAAAAAGTAATCAAAGCAGAATACCCGCAATACAGCAACAATACAGAGATTGAAATTAAAATTTCGGGTTGTATGAACGCTTGCGGACAGCACAATATGTCGGCAATTGGTTTTCAGGGAATGTCAATCAATTCAGGAAAATTAGTAGCTCCTGCATTACAGGTTTTATTAGGAGGAGGAAGATTAGGGAACGGAGAAGGACGTTTTGCCGATAAAGTAATCAAAATTCCAAGCCGTAGAGGACCAGATGCTTTGCGTACCATCTTAAATGATTTTGATGCGAATGGAAGCGGAAAGAAGTTCCTAAATTACTATGATGCTAAAGGAGAGAAATATTTCTATGAAATTTTAAAACCTTTCGCAGATGTAACCAATCTAACAGAAGCTGATTTTATTGACTGGGGTAACGCAGACAATTATGTAAAAGCCGTTGGAGTTGGAGAATGTGCAGGAGTTGTAATTGATTTAGTTGCTACTTTATTATTAGAAGCCAAAGATAAATTGACTTTCGCACAGGAATCATTCGACGAAGGCAAATGGTCTGACGCTATTTATCATGCTTATGCAGGATTTGTAAATGGTGCGAAAGCATTGTTGCTTTCTGAAAATGAAAAAACAAACAATCACGCTGGAATTATTGATTTATTTGATACTGTTTTCATTACAACATCAAAAATAGGATTGCCAACAACATTCAGAGAATTGGTATATCAAATCAATACAAATGAACCAACTGAAGCATTTGCAAAACAATACATTCAGGAAGGAATTGCATTTTTTGCGATCATAGAAAAATACAGAGCACAGGAATTAGCAAATGCATAATATCAAACCAAAAGTAACTTTAGTCGGTGCAGGTCCCGGCGATCCTGAATTGCTTACATTGAAAGGTGTAAAAGCACTGGCTGAAGCGAATGTGGTTTTGTATGACGCTCTGGCGAATGATGAAATATTAGCACATGCTCCAAAAGATTCCATCAAAATTTTTGTTGGAAAACAAATTGGAAACCATGCTTACACGCAGGATCAGATCAATCAATTGATTGTTGATAATGCGTTAACCTATGGAAACGTAGTACGTTTAAAAGGCGGAGACCCATTTATTTTTGGACGTGGAAGCGAAGAAATAGAATTTGCAGAGAGTTTTGGAATCGAAACTGCTGTTGTTCCGGGAATTTCTTCGGTAGTGGCTGTTCCGGCAAGTCAGGGAATTTCAGTTACAAAACGAGGAGTTTCTGAAAGTTTTTGGGCGATTACAGGTACAACTTCAGACAGAAGATTGTCTTCGGATGTGGCTTTAGCGGCTCAATCATCAGCAACAGTCGTGATTTTAATGGGAATGCACAAATTGCCTCAGATTATTGAATTGTTTCAAAAAGAAGAAAAAGGCGATTTACCTGTAGCAATTATTCAAAACGGAACAACAACCGAAGAAAAAATAGGAGTTGGAACTGTAGATTCGATTTTGAAAATCGTAAAAAAGCAAAAATTAAGTTCACCGGCAATTATTGTTCTCGGAGAAGTTGTTCGCGAAAGCAATAAGCTAAAAGGGTTTTACGAAGAGTTCCTTTCAAAAGAAATCGTTCGATAAAATATAAAAAACTCCGTAGGAGTGAAACATATTGTAGCATCGAATTTTAATCCGATGGTTCGATAAAAAAAATCATCTAATTTTGGCTGTATGAAAATAAATTAAAATGGAAAAAAACGAATTATATCCGATATTCTTAAAACTTCACAATCTGAACGTACTGATTGTGGGCGGAGGAAACGTAGGGTTAGAAAAGCTTTCTTTTTTATTGAAATCAAGCCCTAATGCCAATGTTGAAGTTGTTGCTCCTCATTTTTTAGCAGAATTAGTTGAATTAGCCAATAATCATACTTCTGTAAAATTGACTTATAAAAAATTCAATCGTTGGATGCTCCGCAAACGTCACATGGTAATCGCCTGTACGGATGATTTAGCTGTAAATAAAAGGGTTTACGATTTATCAAGAAAACGTTATTTGATTTGCAACATTGCCGATACGCCGGATTTGTGTGATTATTATTTAGGTGGAATTGTAACGAAAGGGAATGTGAAAATTGCCATTTCGACTAACGGAAAATCGCCAACAACGGCCAAAAGGCTGCGGGAGTTTTTTGAAGAGGTAATTCCGGAGGATATCAATAGTATGGTTGAAAACCTCAATGAATACAGAAAAACTTTAAAAGGCGATTTTGAAGAAAAGGTTAAAAGGATGAACGAAATTACGGCTTCATTAAAAAATAAAGAGTAAAGTTTAGAAAATAAAGAATAAAGAAAATAGAATTAATGCAACTATGTCGAGTTCCAGAGGAACGATTCATTTTGTAGCAACGGATTTTAATCCGTTGAAAATTAAAGAAAGAGTGAAAAAAGCATTGAAATTAGAATAAATTCGTTTCTTTGCATTATTAAGAATGATTATAAACAACACCATAATGATTAAAACAGATATACTTATAATTGGAGCAGGACCAACAGGTTTATTTGCCGTTTTCGAGGCAGGATTATTAAAATTAAAATGTCACATTTTAGATGCTTTACCTCAAGCTGGAGGACAGCTTTCAGAATTGTATCCTAAAAAGCCTATTTATGACATTCCTGGTTTTCCGGAAGTTTTAGCAGGAGATTTAATTGATAACTTACAGGAACAAATTAAACAATTTGAACCGGGTTATACATTAGGAGAGCGTGCGGAAACAATCGAAAAACAAGAAGACGGAAGTTTCATTGTTACTTCAAATAAAGGAAAGAAATTCCACGCACCGGTTATTGCTATTGCAGGAGGTTTAGGAAGTTTCGAACCACGTAAGCCTCTTATTGAAGATATCGAGTTTTATGAAGATAAAGGAGTAAAATATTTTATCAAAAATCCGGAGAAATTCAGAGATAAAAGAGTCGTTATTGCCGGAGGAGGAGATTCAGCTTTAGACTGGAGTATTTTCTTGGCCAATGTAGCTTCAGAAGTAACTTTAATTCACCGTAGAAATGAATTTAGAGGTGCTTTGGATTCTGTAGAAAAAGTACAGGAATTGAAAACTGCCGGAAAAATTAAATTGATTACACCAGCAGAAGTAATCGGAATCAATGGTGCTGAACATGTGGAATCTTTGGATATCGAAGAAAACGGAGCACACCGTAAAATTGAAACTGATTATTTCATTCCACTTTTCGGATTGACACCAAAATTGGGACCAATCGGAGACTGGGGACTGGATATCGAGAAAAACGCAATCAAAGTAAACAACGCTTTAGATTACCAAACCAATATTCCTGGAATCTTCGCTATTGGTGACGTAAATACGTACCCAGGAAAATTAAAATTAATCCTTTGCGGTTTCCACGAAGCAACTTTAATGTGTCAGGCGGCTTACCAAATCATCAATCCGGGTAAAAAATACGTTTTAAAATACACTACAGTTTCTGGTGTAGACGGTTTTGACGGTACTCGTAAAGAAGCTCCAAAAGCAGTTGTGAAAGCAATAGTTTAATTTTAGAGAAGCTAAGATACTAAGGTTCTAAGCGACTAAAAATTTTAGATATAAAGCCCAAACTTTTTAGTTTGGGCTTTTTTATTAATGTTAAGGTAAACTTAGTCTACTATATGGGAATTAACTTTGTGGTTTAAAGTCTTTCAAATAAAAAATTTGATTGAAGTATTTTGAATAACAAAGATAAAGTACTAACTTTAAGAAAGTATTAATAAATTATCTATTATGAACAATTGGAATGAAGAACAATTACTAGAAGAAAAGTCTACAATTGACAACGAAATGGCCACGACAGATAATGAATTTTCAGATCATCAGGAAGTCATGGATACATTTCTAAAATGGGATAGAAGTTTTTAACTAATACTCATTTTTGATCAATATAATAAGCCCTTATTTTAGGGATTATAGATTAAGATTTTTAAATCAAAGCTCAAACTGTAGTAACAGTTTGAGCTTTATTATTTAACATATTTAGGCTTAGAATATCAGAATCTTAACAACTTAGAAACTTTAAAAAACACTTGCAAGTGGTAAGGCTATTTCATAACTTTGCGCCGTTCCTATTTTTATTGTCAGTTATCACGAAAGGCGGAGGGAAAGACCCAATGAAACCTTAGCAACCCTTTACTATAAAGAAGGTGCTACATTCTACTTAATACTACTGTATTTAAGATAGATAACACAAAATACATCACGTATTTCTCAAAACTTTCCTGATACACTTACAATACAATTTTACTGAATCAATTTCGGTATCATGAGCGAATCATTGACGCGTTTTCGCAGTCATGGTTCCCGCTTTCGCCTTTATCTCTCCGTTTTACTACGAGGATACCGGCTCAATCGGGGCTATTTAGCCGTCAATAGTGAACTTTTGGAATCATTAATGGGCTAAACACTTTTGTGTAGTGGCGAGAAAAGGAAAAACATGTCAATAACAATTCAGGAAGCAATCAAAAAAAATATCCTAATCCTTGACGGGGCAATGGGAACCATGCTGCAGCGCTATAATTTCTCCGAGGAAGATTTTCGTGGCGAGCGTTTCAAAGATTTTCCACATCCGTTAAAAGGAAACAACGATTTACTATCCATAACACAGCCAAAAGCAATCCGTGATGTTCACGCCGCTTATTATGAAGCCGGCGCAGACATTGTAGAAACCAATACTTTTTCAGGAACGACAATCGGTATGGCCGACTATTTCCTGGAAGATCTGGTTTACGAATTAAACTACGAATCGGCTAAAATTGCCCGTGAAGTAGCAGATGAATTTACGGCTAAAAATCCAGACAAACCACGTTTCGTCGCCGGTTCAATCGGACCGACAAACAGAACGGCAAGTATGTCGCCAGACGTAAACGATCCGGGTTACAGAGCCGTAACCTTTGATGATTTGCGTATTGCGTACAAACAACAAGTCGAAGCTTTAATGGATGGCGGTTGCGACTTACTTTTGGTAGAAACGATTTTCGATACGTTAAATGCCAAAGCAGCACTTTTTGCGATCGAAGAAGTAAAAGACGAACGTAATCTTGATATTCCAATCATGGTTTCAGGAACGATTACCGATGCTTCAGGAAGAACACTTTCCGGACAAACGGTTGAAGCTTTCCTGATTTCAGTATCTCATATTCCGTTATTGAGCGTTGGTTTCAATTGCGCTTTAGGAGCCGATTTATTGAAACCATATTTAAAAACATTATCTCAGCATACACAGTTCAACGTTTCAGCACATCCAAATGCAGGTTTACCAAACGCATTCGGACAATATGATGAAACACCGGAACAAACTCAGGCCTTAATCAAAGAATATTTAGATGATAATTTAATCAACATCATCGGCGGCTGTTGCGGAACAACTCCGGATCATATTCGATTAATTGCTGAGGTTGCAAAGGATTATAA
>Ga0247805_1001758_pt1 | contig 10274 bp, 7 predicted proteins | sample UWRJL044104R1_FD_180930 | JGI IMG/M metagenome (GOLD analysis project Ga0247805, IMG submission 180930) | Plant litter microbial communities from Arlington Agricultural Research Station in Wisconsin, United States - UWRJ-L044-104R-1 | ecosystem: Environmental > Terrestrial > Plant litter >...
AACCAATTTAGCCCAAAAATTATAAAACTTCAAACCGGAGAGATAATTCAGGCCAATATAACAGATGGTGTTTGGGAAGTAGATCATAAAATTCCATATGTTTTACTTTGGCGATTTAATCCTGATCATGCTTTACCTATTGCTAACTATTTAGGAAATATAAATAGAAAAATAATTTCGCAAGCAAATCAAAATCTTGAATTTGCAGAAATGCCAACATTATTGTTTACTAAAAACGACGCAATTGAGATTAGTAGGTCTAAAATTCCATTCTCTGCTGTTGCATGTTTTACTGATCATTGTGATTTTGATACTGCCGAAAATTTAGTTTTACAGAGAGAATTTTTTGATGAACATCAAATAAAAATTACTAAGGGATTCTTCTTAAATCATTTTTCTAAAAGAGAGGATAATGCTTCTTATCAAAATCAAGCAGAAGAGCTGTTAAAATGGAGGCAATCCGGACATGAATTGTGCTATCATTCGCTTTCACAATCCTTAAAAAAAAATGATGAAAGTTTTGAGGATTTTCATCAATTTGTGCCGCCATTAGATAATATAAAAGTATGGATTGATCATGGATTTCAGCCTTATAATTTTTCTCTTTTAAAAAATAATAAACTTAATGAGAGTGAATTTAAAACAATTTTGTATCAAAAGAAAATTAATACTCTCTGGAATTATATTGATTCAGGAACCGCAACCAAAGGCGTTATAAATCAATTTAATAAGGAGCATTTTACATTGTCGAGTTTTTTAAAGGGAAACAAAAATCTGGGTTTTATTAAAAAAACGAGGCTCATGATAAAAAATATTTTTTTTCATTATTATAATGATGATGATTTGATTTTGAGATATAGTAATACAGCAAAACATTTTAAAAAAGTTTTTTTTCAAAGGAATGTGAAATCATTTTTTTCCTTGCTAAAGGATTTTTCCAGACTTGGCTCTTCTATTGTTTCAGTTTTATTATTTTGGAATACTAAGAAAAACGAATCATACAAATTAGCAAAATATTCTCCAATTGTATTTAAGCATAGTATTTTAGATAAGGATTTTTACGTTTTTCAGACTTTAGAAATGCTTGATTTTAAAAACTCATTATCTCAGGAAAATCTTGATAACTTGATAAGTGAGAAAGGAGTTTTTATTGCACATACCTATTTTTCAGTACCTATGGACTATCATGCTGGCAAATTATTTTCATTACCCAAAACAATTGATGTTGAAGTTTCTGATAATTTTAAATTTTTAGGAAATAAAATTAAAAATAAGCAAATCTGGAATCCAACTCTTAGTGAGCTAATTGAGTATTGGGGCAATTTTGAAAAAGTAATTTTTGATATTGATATTGATGGAAACATTTTCGAGAAAAGTAATACTGCCCTACAAATGCGAAAAGCAATTTAAATCGTAATGAATCATAAAGTAAAAACCATATTATTTAAATCACTTTCTTTATTACCAAATAAAGTGGGTGATTATTGTTATCATAAAATTCAAAGTTTCTTTGATAAATCTACTTTAGAGGATCGATTAAAAAGTGTTGAATCAACATATAACAGACTTTCAAAAGTTCTGAATGATTTGAATATTGACTTAAAAGATAAAGCTGTTTTTGAAATTGGTTCAGGATGGTTTCCTAGTATGCCTTATTTCTTTAAATTTAAATTTGAAGCAAAAAAAGTATATACTGTAGATATTAATAGACATTTTAAAAAAGAAAGGATTTTAGAATTGAACAATCTTTTCTCAAAAAAATATTCTACTAACATATTGGTTAATCCTGAAAATGAATACAACCTTCCATTTGAAATTGAGTATTTTCCAAATTACAATGTTGTAAAAGAAGATTTTCCGGATGTTCGGGTTGTTTTTTCCCGTTATGTACTTTCGCACATGAATGAAAATGATATTGATATATTACATAAAAAAATGAAGGGGGAATTGAAAAAAGGAACTTATATTATTCATTTTATTTCACCAAGCGATTTAAGACAACATAGCGATCGCAGTTTATCTTCTCATGATTTTTTAAAGTATAGCAAACAACAATGGAACAATATTCATTCTAAATATGATTATCATAATCGTTTAAGATTACCTCAATTTATGGAAATATTTAAAAAATATGATTATGAAGTAATTCACCTGGATTACGAGAACTTAAATAAAGACACAATAGCATATGATTTGTTCAAAAAAGTTCCGCTTCATGATGATTACACAAAATATTCTGATGAAGAATTAACTGCCGGAAATATTTTTTTAGTTTTAAAATTATAATTTAATGATCCCAGCTTTGCGATTTTCCTTAATTGTTTGCACATATATGCGTGCTGATTCTTTAATCAATTTATTAGAATCAGTAAAAAAACAAATTCTGTATCCGGACTATATTTTAATAATTGATGGTTCAAATGATGATAAAACTAAAATTGCTTTAGAACAAAATCAATTTCGAAATTTACAATACTTTTTAGTTTCTAATGAAGACAGAGGATTAACAAGACAAAGAAACTTTGGTATATCTAAACTAAAAAAAGATATTGATGTAGTTTGTTTTTTAGATGATGATACAGTTTTAGAACCAAATTATTTCGTTGAGATCATAAAAATATTTCAAAATAATTTAGAAATTACCGGAGTAGGGGGAGTTGCTATTAATGAAAATAAATGGAAGCCTAAAAGGCATGGTGCTTTCTATAATAAAAAAAAATATTATTTATTTGAAGATTACTTTTATAAAGAAGGATTGCGAAATGTAGTCAGGAATTATTTAGGACTTGCCACTAATGTTGGTTCTGGCAAAATGCCTGATTATTCTCATGGTAGAACTTCAGGATTTCCAATTACAGGGAAAACTTATGAGGTAGATTTATTGATAGGTATGTCAATGTCATTTAGAAAAAAAGTTTTAGATCGTATTAAATTTTCTAAATATTTTGAAGGATATGGTTTGTACGAGGATGCAGACTTTAGTTTGAGAGCACTACAATTTGGTAAAAACGTAATCAGTACTAATGTCCAATTATCTCATTTTCATGCTGCATCAGGACGACCTAATCATTATAATTACGGGAAAATGGTAGTGCGTAATGGTTGGTATGTTTGGCGTATTAAAAATCTAAATCCAACAATAAAAGATCGTTTCAAATGGAATACAATAACTATTTTGCTGACTTTAATTCGGTTAAGCAATTCTATTACAGATAATAATAAGAAAAAGGCTTTTACTGAAGCTATGGGGCGAATAGTAGGATGGTGGAGTTTGATATTTAATAAACCAATTTTATAATTCTGTTGGAAAATTACCAGATTTAAAAAGTATTTATCTACAAGTAAATTTATATAAGCAAATATGAAATTAGAATTATCGATTTGGACCCATCATTTAAATCAGATTATATATGCCTATTTTTATTTTTGTAAAGAAGAAAAAGTAAAAGTTAATATAATCAAAAATCATAATGTAGGTTGTGATGGGGCAATACTTCATTTTGAAGGAAAAAGTATTTTTTTCGACTATTCTGATGCGCCAGAAATGATAGATTCAGCTGAAAGCTATGATTATTACTTTAAAAGATCCCTGCGTGTCGAAAATCGAATAAAAAATATATATCCATTAAATTTTAATCTGGCACTGACCTATAAGAGTCATTTATTGTTGATGAATCTAAAAAGAGATATATTATTTGATAAAAACAGTCGAACTGAAGTAATAAGAGCAATAGATAGATTTTCATTTTTTACAAATTCATCACATGCGATTTTAGATATAAAAAGGTATCCTAGAGATATTTGTGATTTTGGAGGTAATATAATTTTTCATACTAGATTATGGAATCCTGATAGTCATAATAATGAAGAAGAGAAAGAACGAAGAAGACTTCAAAATGAGTTTAGAATCAATGCTTGTCGTTTGTTAAAAAAAAGATATAAAAATGCATCAGTAGGTTTATTTGCCGATAAATTGACTGAGGAATTAGCACCGGATTTATTACTCGATTCTAAACATTCTAATAAAAATAATTATTTTAATATTTTAAATAATTATAATATTTGTATTGCAGACGATGGACTGAAAGATACTCCAGGCTGGAAGATTGGAGAATATGTATTATTTGGAAAAGCGATTATTACTACACCTCTTAATATTGCTGTTGATGATTTTAAAGAACATGTAAATTATGAGAAGCTTAATACACGCAGTTCATATCTAGAATTGCCTGAAAAAATTGAATATTTATTAGATGGCAAAAAATATTTAAAAATGGGAGAGGATAATTTAAAATGGAGCAAAATTTATTTACATCCAAAAAATTATATTAGGAGAATTTTGTCTATAGTTGAAAAAGAAATTTAAGATTTGAAACCAAGTAACTTTCTTATTATAAGTCATATCGCCCATATTCAGAAAAAAAATGAGTATTTTGGATATGCTCCCTACGTTTTTGAAATGAACATTTGGTTAAAATATATTGATGAGGCAATTATTATTGCTCCTTTACAAAATGTACTGCCTACAGAAATTGACGTTGCTTATCGGCATAAGAAGATTAAATTTAGAAAAGTACCGGATTTTAATTTTATCAATCTTAGTAGTGCGATAATTTCAGTTTTTAAGTTACCAATTATTTTTTGGAAAGTATTTTGGGCAATGAAAAAAGCTGACCATATTCATTTACGTTGCCCTGGAAATATGGGATTAATAGGCTGTCTAGTTCAAATTTTATTTCCAAAAAAAATAAAAACAGCTAAATATGCAGGTAATTGGGATCCTGAAAGTAAGCAGCCTTACTCGTATAAAGTGCAAAAATGGATTCTTAAAAATACTTTTTTTACACGAAATATGACCGTTTTGGTCTATGGAGATTGGAATAATCAGTCTAAAAATATTAAGTCGTTTTTTACGGCTTCCTATTCAGATTCTGAAAAAGAAAATATTCCTAAATCAAGTTTACGTAGTGCATTAGAATTCATTTTTGTTGGAAGTTTGGTTTCCGGCAAAAATCCGATGTATGCTATTAAATTAGTTGAGAAATTAATTGAAAATGGATATAAAATAAATCTTAATTTATATGGAGAAGGAATTGAAAGAAATAATTTAGAAAACTATATTCATGTAAATAATCTGAAGGACTTCATTGTTTTACACGGAAATCAAAATAAAGAGACAATAAAAAAAGGATATCAAAAAAGTCATTTTGTTGTTTTACCTTCTAAAAGTGAAGGATGGCCAAAAGCTATTGCAGAAGGAATGTTTTGGGGATGTATACCTCTTGTAAGTAAAGTTTCATGTGTCCCTTCAATGATAGATCATAATAAGAGAGGTGTTTTGCTAAAAATGATTTTGGATAAAGATATAGATCAGATAGAGTATATAATTAAAAATGAAAAAGCTTTTGTAAATAAAAGCAGATTAGCAGCAGAATGGTCACAAAATTATACCACAGATCTTTTTGAAGCTGAAATTAAAAAGCTAATTACAAAGTGAGAATTTTACAAATTATAGATTCTTTAAATCCCGGTGGAGCAGAACGCATGGCGGTTAATTATGCTAATGCTTTAACGAAGAAAATACAATTTTCAGGCTTAATTGCAACTAGAAGTGAAGGAAGTTTAAAAAAACAAATTGATCCTGAAGTATCTTATTTATTCTTAAAAAAGAAAAAAAATATAGATTTTCGAGCAATTTTTCGTTTAAGGAAGTATATTGTTCAAAATAAAGTTGAAACAATTCATGCACATAGTTCTTCTTTTTTTATTTCGGTGTTAGTAAAATTGACTTTGCCAAGAATAAGAATTATTTGGCACGATCATTATGGAAGCCGAGCTAAAGAAACAATTAAAGACAATAAAGTTTTATTTTCTCTTTCAATCTTTTTTTCTGCAATTTTTGTAGTCAATCACCAATTAGAAGATTGGAATAAGAACAATATGAAATGCTCAAGAGTAATTTTTATTCCTAACTTCGCAAACACTCAAAACAATGATGAACAAATAACTAATTTGATAGGGAAAGCAGGTAAAAGAATTGTTTTTTTGGCGAATTTAAAAAAACCAAAAAACCATATTTTAATTCTGAAGGTATTTGAGAGTTTAAAATTAAATGAGTCTGGATGGAGTCTTCATTTAATAGGTAAAGATTATTTTGATTCTTATTCAGACATTTTAAAGGAATTTATAAAAAAACATTCCTTAGCTAATAATATTCATTTGTATGGGGAAAAAAGTGATGTCAGATACATATTGTCGCAATCTTCAATAGGAGTTTTAGCATCAACTGAAGAAGGATTTCCGGTGACATTACTTGAGTATGCTTTAGAAGGTTTAGCAGTGTTATCAACAAGTGTTGGGTACTGCTCTTCACTTATCAAAAATAATTTTAATGGTTTATTATTTAATCCTTTGTCCGAGGTTGAAGCTAAAGAACAATTAATAAGGCTAATAAGTGAGCAGGATTTAAGAAATAAATTTGGAGATAATCTTAAACAATCAGTTCTTAATAATTATTCTGAAACTTTAGTAATAGAAAAATTAATTTTAGAGTATAAAAAATAATTAAATGAAAAACACAAAGTTGTCATATGATTTTCTGCTTATAATTCATGCGGTTATTGCTCTGGCTGTTTTTATTTTGCCTTTTTTGTCAAAGTTATATGCGCTGTTAATTCCTATTGTTGGTTTTTTTATTGTTTATCGAACTAAAAATAGAAACAATGAAGTTCTTTTAGTTGCCGCCTATTTAGTGGGTGTTGAAGTTTTTTTACGGATGACAGGTGGGAACTTTAACAATGAGTTTGTTAAAGTTAATGTGATTTTTTTCATGTTGCTTGGTATGGTTTATAGTAATTTTTCAACAAATGCATTTATATATTGGTTCTTTTTGATGTTATTAATTCCGGGGATTTTAATTACATCAACAATTTTTAATCCAGCTATTGATATTAAAAAGTCATTGGTTTTTAATTTATCTGGTCCGGTTTGTTTGGCAATATGCTCGATTTACATGTTCAAAAGAAGAATTTTGTTTTTGGATCTTCAAAATGTATTAATTACAATGGCCTTACCAATAGTAAGCACGACTGTATATCTGTTTTTATTTAATCCAAGTGTTAGAGATGTCGTAACTGGAACACAATCTAATTTTGAAACTTCAGGAGGGTTTGGTCCAAATCAGGTTTCAACAACATTAGGTTTAGGTATGTTTATTTTTTTTGCACAGCTGGTATTGTTCTCAAAATCAAAAAAAAACATTATATTAAATAGTACTTTGTTAATGTTTTTAACGTACAGAGGTATTGTTACTTTTTCAAGAGGTGGAATTATAACAGCAGTGGCGATGATTGTTTGTCTGTTGTTTTTGTTGTATAGATTTTCTAATTCAAAAGGTAAAAGTAAATTTGTTTTGGTTTTTATTCTGACAGGTTTTATGGCAGTTGGAGTATGGACGTATTCTTCTTTTCAAACCAGAGGACTTATCGAAAAAAGATATGCAAATCAAGATGCTCGTGGTAGAGAGAAGAAAGACAGATTAGGAGGTAGGGAGCAAATTATGAATGAAGAAATATCACTTTTTTTAGAAAATCCTATTTTAGGAGTTGGAGCGGGAATGGGGAAGCAAATCCGGAAAGAAACATTTGGAGATGAGGCAGCTTCACACAACGAGATTACTCGTATGTTTAGCGAACATGGTTTATTTGGCATTTTTGGACTACTGATACTTTTTGTAACTCCTTTTGTTCTTTATATAAATAACAGACAACACTTATATTTCTTATCCTTTTTTGTCTTTTGGCTCTTGACTATAAATCATGCCGCGATGCGAACGGCAGCGCCTGCTTTCGTATATGCCATGTCGCTTTTGTTAGTTCAGGTTAGAATTCCGGAAAAAGCAGAAAATTCTGTAGACTAATATCTGTTTTTTATAATACATTTGCCTGAAGTTTAAGCCCCTAAACAAAATCAAATAAATGTTTCCTACTAATAAAATGCATTTCGAAATTTCGGAAAGAAGATTATTGCTTCTTTTTTTTGATACTGTTTTTATATTATCGGCTCTCTTTATATTAAGTCTGATATTTGATTATAATTACTTTGCTTTTAATACAAGTAATTTACTTAGTATTATTTTACTTCTAAGTTACTTGTACATTTTTGGATTAATATTCGAAATGTATAATTTGCAGGTGGCAAGTAATCAATTGCAAATTCTTCAAAGTGTAATATTTACTGGAACTGCTTCTAGTTTAGCTTATTTATTTACGCCTGTATTATCTCCTGAATTGCCCAAGCAGCGTTTGATTATATTGATCTTTTATTTTACTATAATAGGCACATTATTATTGTGGCGCTTATTTTATGTTTATTTTCTGGCTTCACAACGATTTTCTCAAAGTGTTATTTTAATATGCGATCAAAATCAGGTTGAAGAATTGGTTTTAGGATTAGAGAATGTTGACCCGCATTATAAAATTATTGGCTTTGTCAATTCAGATTCTTTATCAGAGGAAGATTCGAATTTTCATTATGTGAAAGAAATAAAAAAGAAGGATTTAGAAGATTTTGTATTCAAAAATCAAATTTCTGAAATTGTAATTGCTTCTCAAAAAACCGACGGAATTACTGCAGATTTATACCAGCAATTGCTTCATTTATTAGAATCGGGAAATGTTATTCGTGAATACACGCAGGTGTATGAAAGTAAAACACAGCGTATCCCAGTACATTATATCGCAAGAGATTTCTATAGGTTTTTCCCTTTTAGCCGAAGTAATAGTAACAGACTTTACTTGTTTTTGGTGCGTTCTATGGAGTTTTTATTTTCTTTTATAGGGCTATTGGCTTGTGTTATTTTTATTCCTATAATTTATATTGGAAACCTTTTTGCCAACAAAGGATCGCTATTTTACACTCAGGAACGTGTTGGTAAAAATGGAGTTATTTTTGAAATATATAAGTTCAGAACAATGGTTGAAAACTCTGAATCCAACGGGGTTGTTTTTGCAACGTCAAACGATAGGCGAATTACTCCCTTTGGAAAAATGATGCGCAAATCAAGAATAGATGAATTGCCACAGTTTTTTAATGTTTTAAAAGGCGATATGGCAGTGATTGGCCCAAGGCCGGAGCGACCATTTTTTGTTGAGGAAATAGCGCGTGTAATGCCTTTTTATGAAACACGACATGTTATAAAGCCAGGTCTTACAGGCTGGGCTCAGGTGAACTATTCTTACGGAGAATCTATCGAAGAGAGTTTGATAAAGCTGCAATATGATTTATACTATATCAAACATCGAAGTATATTTCTTGATTTAAGTATTACTTTCAAAACAATTACTACAGTTTTATTTTATCGCGGACAATAATTTTTAGATGATAATCGGGATACGTTTTTTGTTTCGAATAGCAACTCTCACTAAAACAAATCCACTTGTAATGATCATGGGCAAAACAATTAAAAAATGAGCTTTGTTGATCATAAAAATAGCATAAACTACTAAAAAAAGTAAGTGCAAAACTGCAGATCGATAGGTCCATCTTTTGTTTTTGATAACTGAAAAAAGAAGTAAAATCAATAATAATGGACTAAATAAAAGCACATTATAATTCATCGCCAATTCGTGGTGAAACGAATAAAATCCCATAAAAACAAAAAAGTTTCCTATTAGCGATAAGATTAAAAGATAGATTTTGTCAACGATTTTATTGTGAGCTAAAACAACAAAGGCAAGAATAAAAAGATAAGTATAGATGTTATTCCACCAGGAACCCGGAGTTTCTTTTTCAAAGCTTAACAATGTACTTGTTTTATTAACTAATGAATTGTTTTGATAAGTAGTTTTCTCTAGACTATTTTTCAATTCAAAAGGCAAAAAGATCTTCGTTCCCAATTGATCTACTTTAGTTCCAAAAATAATACTGGTTCCTAATTGATCATAAAAATGACCGTTGAAATAGGGAAATAAAATAGATCTATAGGTGATATCTGTATCTCCTTTTTTTGTAATAACTGTACTATTCAAACTTTTATTGATGATATCCACTACCATCGAAGTACAGTTTTTGTCAATAAATTTATAAGTGTAAAAACGATCTTCAGAAGCTAATGTGGTATTTAAATTATCAAAAAGCCTTTGTTTTGCATCCTGAGGAATAAGAAGTTCTTGCTCAAATACACTTCTTTTTTCATTATTATATTCTTCAATAAACTCCGGAAACGAATGTACAATTACGAAATATTGCAAATCTCCTTTTGCAAATTTTGCCAC
>Ga0247805_1001759_pt1 | contig 10274 bp, 5 predicted proteins | sample UWRJL044104R1_FD_180930 | JGI IMG/M metagenome (GOLD analysis project Ga0247805, IMG submission 180930) | Plant litter microbial communities from Arlington Agricultural Research Station in Wisconsin, United States - UWRJ-L044-104R-1 | ecosystem: Environmental > Terrestrial > Plant litter >...
TATGTGAATTATTTTGGTATGAATAATGGTATGCCTATAAACTCTGTAAGCAGAGCTGATGTTGATGATGCAGTTTCAGGTTATACTACACATTATCCATGGAAAAATAGAGATCCTCGCTTTTATTTAAATTTTGGTTTTGATACGAGAAAGATGGTTAATTCAACTGCTACAGCTGAAGCAAAAAGATTTACCTATGCCAATTTATATGATGGAGTTAAAGTAGGAAATTATAGAGTTGAAAGGAATAAGGGAAGTAATACGGGTTATTTATTAATGAAATTTAATCCCCTTGGATATAATATGTATGATAATGCTTATAATGCTCATCAGGTTCACATTCCATGGATGCGTTTGTCTGATGTATATCTAATGTATGCAGAGTCAATTGCTATGGGATACAATAATATTCATGCTACTGCAACAACTTTCAGTCAGGATGCTGTTTTTGCTATCAATAAAGTCCGTAACCGTGTATTATTACCTAATGGAAATCCATTACCGGGAGTTCATGCTAACTTTTTAACTTCTGCTGATGTTTTTATGTCAGAAGTTAGACGTGAACGTGCTGTAGAACTGGCATACGAGGGACATAGATTTCATGATTTACGCCGTTGGCTTTTATTTACTAAAGCTCCTTACAATGTAAAAACGGGTATTAAATTTGATCGTGATATTCCGGAAACAGATGATACTACTCCTACGAATGTTTTCTTAGATAAGGTGAATCCTGAAAATAATAAAATCAATAATTTGAAGGAATATGTTGTTTTTGAGCGTCTTTATTCAGATAAACATTATTGGCTTCCACTAAAACAAGCGGATGCTAGTATCTATTTAGAATTTAATCAGAATCCTGGTTGGTAATTGCAATATATAATCGAAAAAAATAAATAATAATGAAATATATCAAAATAGTTTTTTTTATATGCGCAATACATACTCTTTTCTCATTGAAAATGAGTGCTCAGGATAACAAAGTAATTGTATCTGGAGTTGTGCTTGACAATAAAGGGAATCATATAGGAGGAGCAATCATAACTGGTAACAATGACCAAATGAGTGTTGCTAATAATGTTGGCGAATTTACTTTGTCAGTGGAAAATAATAGTCCTTTGACTATAAAAGCGGCTGGATATAAAACCACTTCTGTTGCAGCTAAATCGGATTTAAAAACAGTAGTACTAGAATCTAGTGAAATGGTGAATGTTGCTTTTAATACTATAGATAAAGCAGATTTACTTGGAGGTGTTTCTACTGTAAATATTGCCAAGATGTTAGGGAGTAATTATACCACTTATAGTTTAGATAATCTATCCAGTTATATTCCAGGTTATCAACAGCTTAATAATACTAGTGGTACTAATGGTAATATATGGGGGATGAATGGAAAATTAGTATTGGTTGATGGTATTCCACGTGATGAATATAATGTTACTCCTTCTGAAATGGAGGAAATTACAGTGCTAAAAAGTGCTGCTGCTGTAGCATTGTATGGGAGTCGCGCTGCAAAAGGCGTTGTCTCCATAACTACTAAGAGAGGTACTGACAAAAAGAATAGGTTTGATGTGCGTTTGAATACTGGTATAATGGCTCCTAAACGTTATGCAGAGTATTTAAGTTCTGCAGAGTATTTGAGTTTGTATAACGAAGCACTTAGAAATGATAAGGTTCCACTAACTGATGCTGCTTATACTTCTGACGAAAATTTAGCAAATTATGCTTCAGGTACAAATCCTTATAAATATCCTAATGTTGATTTTTATTCCTCTGATAATTTGAAGAAGTTCTCTACTCGTTCAGAAATAGTAACTGAATATACTGGAGGTAATGATAAAGCTCAATTTTATGTAAATGTAGGGAATTACAGTACTTCAACTTTACTTGACATAGGAAATGGAAAAAAAGAAGGAGAAAACCGTTTTAATATTAGAGGGAATCTTGATATTAAATTGAGTGATATGATTACTAGTAAAATTAATACGAGTGTTACTTTTTATGACAGTAATTCTGCTCAGGGTAATTTTTGGGGAAATGCAGCTACTCTTAGACCGAATCTAATCTCTCCTTTAATTCCAGTTAGTTATTTAGATAAAGCAGATGCTACATCTTTAGCTTATATTGCCAGTAGCCCTTTTATAATAGATGGTAAGTATTTCTTAGCAGGTACTTCATCACAAACTGCAAATCCTTTTGCTGATATATATACAAAAGGTATAATTAAAGGAACTACTCGTAAGTATCAATTTGATGCTTCATTGAATTTTAATTTAGCAAAAGTGTTAAAAGGATTGACTTTCGATACTCAGTTTGGTATTGATTACAATACGTCATATAGCCAAAACATTGATAACAATACTTATGCTGTTTATACACCAACCTGGGCTTCAGATGCTGACGGAGATTACATTTCAAAATTGACTAGAATAGGTGCAGACCTTAATAACAACTTCCGTACTCTTGATAATTCTTATCAGCGTCAAACGCAGTTTTTTTCAGGAGCACTTAAATACAAATTTAATTTTGATAAGGTACATAACTTCTCTACCATGTTGGTGGCTCATGGTTATACACTAGCTGAATCTCAAGTGTATCATGCGATTGGAAATGCTAACTTAGGTTTTCAGTTTAATTATAATTATAAAAACAAATATTATGCAGATTTTACCCAAAATATGGTTCACTCTGCTAGATTTGCTCCAAAACAGCGTGATGCATTCTCTCCAACGGTTTCTGTAGGATGGAGAATAAGTAATGAGAAATTCTTGTCTGAGTCTGATATCATTAATGATTTAAAATTGACTGCTAGTGCTGGTGTAATAAATACCGATTTAGACTATGATGCCAATACAGGATACAATTTGTTTAGAACGTCATACAGTAGTAACAATGGATCCTATTTTTCATGGCAAGAAGGGCGTCAATTAAGAACTACTGATGTTCTCCGTGGAGATAATTATGGTTTGGGATTTGAGAGAAGAAAAGAAATTAGTTTAGGATTAGAAGCATCTCTTTTTAGAAATATGATTCAGCTAAGTGCATCTTACTTTTATAGTAGATTGCTTGGAATTCCTGTTCAGGATGTAAATGCTTATCCAAATTTCTTATCAGTAAGTGGTCCATCAATATCATCATTTGTTCCTTATACTAACTATCAAGCTGATCAACGTGAGGGATATGATTTAGGTATATCTTTTAATAAAAGAGCAGGAAAAGTGGATTTTAATATTGGAATGACTGCTACTTATTATGATACTAAAGCAGCAGTTAGAAACGATGTTGCCTTTAGAGATGCTTATCAATATCGTCAGGGAAAACCAATTGATGCACTTTTTGGATTAAAAAGTGATGGATTTTTTACTGCGGCTGATATTACAGCCATGGCTAATAAGACTCCTGGAGCTCCTGCACCTCAATCTTTTGGTAATGTAAAGCCTGGTTCTATAAAATATGTTGATGTTAATAATGACGGTGTAGTAGATAATAATGATCAGGTTTATTTGGGTAGAGGAGGGTATTCAGGTTCTCCACTAACTGTTGGACTTAATGTGACTGCTAAATGGAATAATTTCTCTTTATTTGTATTGGCTAATAGTACCAGTGGTTCTTATGGATTTAAAAATAGCTCTTACTATTGGGCATCATCGGGTAATAGCACTAAATACTCTGCTGCTATGCGTGATCGTTGGACAGAAGCTACAGCTGCGACAGCTACTTATCCAAGTTTATCTACAGCCAATAATGGAGATAATAACTTCCGTAATTCTGATTTCTGGTTGTTTAAAAATGATAGAATTAATTTATCCAGAGTACAATTATCTTATGATATTCCTAAGACCTTATTAGCCAGAACTTTTATGAGTAACTTAGGCTTTTATATTAATGGAAATGATTTATTGATGATTTCAAAAGAGAGAAACCATTTAGAAACAAGTTTTGGTAGTTCTCCTCAAATGAGATATTATAGCGTTGGTTTAACAGCTGCCTTTTAATTTTAAAAATTTAGAATAATGATAAAGAATAAAAACATATTTGCAATTTTAATTCTATCCGTCTTATTTGGAAGTTGTACTGATCTTATAGATCCTGCACAAGAGAATATACGCGATAAGAATACTACTTATGTAGAACCTAATTTTGGGTTAGGTCTTCTTACACAGGGCTATGCGAGAATTCCAACTAATGGATGGTCTTTCAACGAAGTAGCTACAGATGATGCAGTGACAAATGTTGTTAGTAATGGTTATTTAAGATTAGCTACTGGACAATGGAGTGCATCTAATAATGCTGCAGATCGTTGGTCATCCTGTTTTTCAGGTATTCAATATATGAATATCGTTCTGTCTGAATTAGAGAAGATGAAATTTTCAGACGATCCTCTTGTAGATAATCTTTTCAAAAGCAGAATGAAAGGAGAGGCTTATGGACTACGTGCCCTTTTTATGTATAGTCTCTTGCAGTCACATGCAGGTTGGGCAGATGGAAAATTACTTGGTGTCCCAATTTATTTGACAGAATTGTATCCAAATTCAAATTATAATGTACCTCGTGAAACTTTTAATGCATGTACAGCACAAATTTATAGTGATCTTGATAATGCGATAGCACTTTTACCTGTGGATTATGTTGATCTTACTAATGACGCTAGTATCCCTGTTAGATATAATACGATTGGTATGACTTTTGGAGTGTATAATCGTGCAATGGGAGTGAGATTTTTAGGTCTTGTGAGTGGACGTGTTGCTATGGCAATTCGTGCTCAAACGGCTTTATTAGCGGCAAGCCCTGCTTTTGCTACTGGATCCGTTAACGGTTCTAATGGAACATGGGAAACTGCAGCTGAATATTCTGCTCAAATCATCTCTCTTAAAGGAGGCCTTGCGGGATTACCATCAACTTTTAATAATGGTGTAGCTTGGTATAGAAATACATCAGAGATTAATGCAATGTCTGCTGGATCAAATTCTCAAGAAAGTTTATGGAGAGGTGGTACATCTAATAATAATGATTTAGAGCGTGATCATTTTCCACCTAGTTTATTTGGAAACGGAACTATAAATCCAACTCAAAACTTAGTAGATGCTTTTCCTGGAAGTAATGGTTATCCTATTTCTAACCCTCTTTCTAATTATAGTGTAGCAAATCCTTATGCTAATAGAGATCCCCGATTGAAAGAGTTTATTGTTTATCAAGGAAATACAGCAGGTGTCACTAATGCTCCAATAAATTTAATTCCTAATACTAATCCTGTTAATCAGGATGCTGTAAATGCAGTTGCTACTTCTACTCGTACAGGGTATTATATGAAAAAATTATTAAGACAGGATGTGAATTACAATCCCAATGGTAGAAATTCTCAGCTTCACTACAAACCTCGTATTCGTTATACTGAAATGTATCTTAATTATGCAGAAGCTGCTAATGAGGCTTGGGGTGCAGTTGCTGATCCTAGAGGCTATGGTTATACGGCTTATGATATAATTAAGGCAATCCGTAAAAGAGCATTAGGAATAAATACAGATCCGTATTTAGAATCTATAAAAGCAAATAAAGCCGCTATGCGTGAGTTAATTCATAATGAACGTCGTTTGGAATTGTCTTTTGAAGGTTTCCGTTTTTGGGATTTACGCCGTTGGAAAGTGGCACTTACAGAATTAAATACCCCAGCTAGGGGAATTACAGTATCAGGAACGCAAAATGCTCCTGTGTATAGTGCACCTAATGTTGTTGAGGAAAGAGTATTTCAACCTTATATGTACTATGGTCCAATTCCTTATGTTGAAACACGAAAATTTAGTAATCTTATTCAAAATGATGGCTGGAATAATTAGAAAAAACACATTAATAATACAAGATATGAAAAAACTAATTTTATTTTTGGTACTATTGGCATCTATTACAGCATGTCAAAATGATCCAATAACTTTCGAGGATTATGATTATTCTTCGGTATATTTTCCTTATCAATATCCAATAAGAACTATTACTTTAGGAGAAGATTTATTTGATAATACCTTAGATCTTCAGCATAAATGTAATATTATGGCTGCTTTGTCGGGTGTGTATGATAATAAAAAGGATGTAACGATTGATGTTGTTGTTGCAGACAGCTTACCCAATCGTTTTAATTTTGTTTTTTCACCCCAACAATCAAATCCTGTAAGAGCAATCCGTCCTATGCCACGTAATTATTATACGTTGGCATCTAATCAAATTGTTATTAAAAAAGGTACCATTTCTGGTGGGGTTGAAGTACAATTAACCGATGCTTATTTTAATGACCCTTTATCTTTAGATGCGAATTATGTTATTCCGTTAATGATGACTACCGTTGTTAATGCAGATACTATCTTACAAGGTAAACCGCTTAATCCAGGAACCAGGCCAAGAAGATTAAGAGCTAATCAGTGGGATGTACTTTCAAAAGATTATGTATTATATGCTGTAAAATATATCAATACATGGCATGGTTATTATCTTAGAAGGGGTAAAGATATAGTTACTGGAGCTGTTAACAGTACTATTGTTAGACGTCCTAAAGATGTTCAGACTTATGATTCTGGAATTACTAGTGCCTCACAATGGCTTGTTCAGTTAAATTCGACATCTCTTAAAGCATTGAAGTTTCCTGTTGTTTTAAAAGATGCTGCTAAAGTTGATTATACATGTAACTTAAATATCACTTTTGATGATAACGGTAATTGTGCAATTACTTCATCTGATCCAGCTACTTTTACTGCTACAGGAAGTGGTAAGTTCGTGAAAAAAGGGGAAAAAAATAGTTTTGGTGGTCTTGATAGAGATGTTCTTTATCTGGATTATACTATTAACCATCCAGGAAAAGGTATTACTACACAAACTAAAGATACTCTTTTAATGAGAAATAGAGGAGTAGTGAAGGAGACATTTAATGTAGTAGCTCAGTAAAGAATAAAAACAAAATATCTTGAATAAGATAAACTTATTTGCTGTTTTTTATTTGTGTATATCTTGATCATTAGTTAAGGTTACTTTATGATATAACAGTTACTTAAGTTAACAACCATATTTAAAATTTAAATAAATTATTATGACTAAAAATCAAATCAATAAAATTAGTGTTATATTGGCAATTGTATTTATAACTTTGTTTAGTTCCAATGTAAAAGCACAAAGTTATGTACATGGGCCTACTACGGTAACAGTAGGAGAAATGAACTATTTTTATATTATACCTTCTGGTGGTACTATTGCTCCTGATGGTTATTGGTTTACTTCAGATGATTCAACCCATCGCGGTTTCCTTTACGGTAATGAATTGTCTTACCGTGTTTATCCTGAGGGGCAACCAGAAAATGGGCAAGATAAAGGAATAACATTTTCTACACCAGGGATATATTATATTCATGTTTATTATGGTGGACCATCTAATGTTTATGATTATGCCTCTTTAAAGGTAACTGCAGTAGCACAGTAATTTTAAAAATTGTATTTCAAAAATCATAAGATTGTATAAAAGAAAGAGCCGAATTTAGATTCGGCTCTTTATGTAAAAAAAAGAGTCATCGTGCTAAACTAATGAATAAGCATTGAAAATTATATCATATACAAATAATGCTAGTTCCAAACAGTCCATAAAGTCCCATATGGACTAGCTCTGATGGTAAAGAGTGAAAATGGCAAATATGAATATTCAGTAAAATAGATAATAATTGTGCACCAATGAAAAAACACACTTTCTTACTTTTAATTTTAGTATCATTTACTTTAATGAATAATATTGAAGCTCAGACTGCTACAGCAGGAGCTTCAGTCCCATCTGAAATAGAAAATCCCGAATTACTCGGAATAAACAAAGAACCCTATCATACTACATTAATGCCTTATGCTAATTTGAAAGAAGCTTTGGTTGCCAAACGACATGCCTCTTCATTTTCTCAAACTCTTAATGGTGATTGGAAATTTAATTGGGTTTCAACGCCTGAAAAACGTCCTGTCGATTTCTATAAGTCTGATTATGATGTTTCTGGTTGGAAAGAAATTGCTGTGCCTTCTAACTGGGAAGTAAAAGGATATGGAACACCTTTTTACAGAAATTTAGGTTATACTATCAAAAAAGATTTTCCACACGTAATGAGTGAGCCAGAGAAATGGTACACATCATATAATGAACGAAATCCTGTGGGAAGTTATCGCAGAGAATTTACAGTTCCTGCTGAATGGGAAGGTCGTCGTAATTTCATCACTTTTGATGGGGTAGATAGTGCTTTCTTTTTATGGGTTAACGGTAAAAAAGTAGGTTTTAGTGTAAATAGTCGTAATGCTGCCGAATTTGACCTTACCAAATATCTAAAACCAGGTAAAAACATGATTGCTGTTGAAGTATATCAATACAGCTCAGGAACCTGGTTAGAAGATCAGGATATGTGGCGTTTGCACGGAATTTTTCGTAATGTCACGCTTTGGAGTGCTCCTAAGGTACATATTCGTGATTTTTTTGTGAAAACAGATTTGGATAAAGATTATAAGGATGCAACATTAGATGTATCTGCAAAAATTAAAAATTACAGTGATAGAACTGGAAAAGCGCAAACATTTACAGCTACACTTTACGACAAAGATGGCAAAGAAATAGCCAAAGCAAGTGCAAATGGTTCTCCACTAAAATCAAACACAGAGCAATCTTTGAATGTAAAAATTAAAGTAACTAATCCATTAAAATGGACTGCTGAAACGCCTAATCTATATACGGTTGTATTAACAAGTTCTGAAGGAGAAATACTTTCATCGAAAATAGGTTTCCGTAAGATAGAAATCAAAGGAAGGGTTTTTATGGCTAATGGTGTACCAATTAAATTAAAAGGTGTAAATCGTCATGAACATTGGTCAGATGTAGGCCATGCGGTTACTGAAGAGCAAATGATACGTGATTTGGAAGTTATTAAACAAGGAAATTGTAACCACATCCGTACCAGTCATTATTCTAATGATCCACGTTGGTATGAGTTGTGTGACGAATGGGGAATCTGGTTGGTTGCTGAAGCTAATATGGAATACCATGGTTATGATACCCGATTTGATGAAGAACCAACAATAAAAGCAGCTATTATTGATCGTAATGTGGCGAATGTTGAAAATTTTAAAAATCATCCATCAGTAATCATCTGGTCATTAGGAAATGAAGGTGGTGGAATTAGCACGAATTTAAAAGCTGCTATGACTGAGGTAAAAAAGATTGATGATACCCGATTTGTACACTATGAAAGATTTGGTACTGGTAAAAATAATCCTGCTGATCTCGATGGTCGAATGTATGGAACTGCAGAAGATTATGCCCGTATTGCTCAGGACAAAAACCTTACTAAACCCTTTTATATTTGTGAGTTTGTTCATGCTATGTTTAATTCTATGGGTTCTCTTGATCAATACTCTCGAGTTTTTGATGAAAATCCTGAAATTTTAGGAGGTGCTATTTGGGAATTCCAGGATCAGGGATTGTGGAATAAACGGGATCCTAATCATCCTATTTTAGCTTATGGCGGTGGTTTTGGAGAAAATCCAAATGACCATTATTTTATTCATAAAGGAGTGATTTCTTATGATCGTGCCACAGAAGGCAAAAATGTAAAACCACATTATCCTGAAATGAAAAAGGCATTCCAATGGATTGATACAAAACTTGTTGATCCAGTTAGTGGAGGAATTCAAATTAAAAATAAATATCAGTTTATTTCTCTGGATGGTTTTGACGCCACATGGAGCCTGACCGAAAACGGTCAAGAAATTGATAATGGAAAAATTAGAATACGCCCTACATGGGGGAAAGGTAATTTTACTGGCAATATTTCTTATAAGGTAGAGCATCCAAAAGCAGGTGCTGAATATTACCTACGTGTTTCGTATAAATTAAAAGAAAAGACACTCTGGGCAGATAAAGGATTTGAAGTTGCAACAGAACAGTTTAAACTTCCTATTAATACACCACCAGCGGAAGAAATAAAAGTTACTCAACCCGTAAAACTGGTGGAGAATTCTCAATCGGCAATTGTTTCTGGAAAAGATTTCTCTGTAAGTTTTGATAAGAAAACCGGCTTCATGAGTCAGTTAACTAAAAATGGTATTAATCTGTTAACAGTTGATGGTGCTCCTAAATTGCATTTATGGCGTGCTTCTCACCGTAATGACGATGACTGGGCTTATAGACAATGGGAAAAGTATGGTGTAACTGCGCTTCAATATAAACTTGTGGATTTTAAAGTAGAAATTATTGACAAAGCTTAGTGAAAATAACAGCT
>Ga0247805_1001760_pt1 | contig 10273 bp, 7 predicted proteins | sample UWRJL044104R1_FD_180930 | JGI IMG/M metagenome (GOLD analysis project Ga0247805, IMG submission 180930) | Plant litter microbial communities from Arlington Agricultural Research Station in Wisconsin, United States - UWRJ-L044-104R-1 | ecosystem: Environmental > Terrestrial > Plant litter >...
CAGACAAATATACCACAATGACACTTTGCCCGGTCAACTATTCATTAGCCAACAACCAGGATGTATTTGAACTGATGAAATTCGATATCCTCACCGAGCTCATCGTCCATCATCAGGAACAGCTCCCATCCATCCAGCCTGAGGAATTCGCACTTGCGTTGAGGGTCAACGCTTATGTAAACAGTCCAAACGGACTAACCGGCTTCGTCAAGAAATTAATCTCTTCCACCGGAGAACTTGGTAAATCAGCAATTACCGTGTTGGAATCACTGGAAAAGCTAAAAATAGATTTCTCGAAATTTTCGACTAATATTAGCGAAAAAGAAAAAAAAACCATTAATGATTTCGTCAAGGAGATGCAATCCGCCAAGGGCTCACCCTACGAAATGGATGACGTCTCCACAATGATTACCAAATGCATCAACGATCTGAAATCAAACCAGTTAGAACCCGAATGCATACTCATTATTGAAGACCTGGACCGACTTGACCCTGAGCACATTTTCAGACTATTCAATATTTTCAGTGCCCATTTTGGTCAAGAAGACGGACAAAACAAATTCGGTTTCGACCGGGTCATATTTGTATGTGATATCCATAATATACACCGCATGTATATTCATAAGTATGGCGCAGGAGTAGACTTCACTGGCTATATGAATAAATTCTATTCCAGCGAGCCTTATGAATTTGACTGCAGGAAATATCTAAAAAAGGCCGTTGGAGAGCTGCTGGCCGGAAATCCGTGGGAAATGGACCATTCGCTTAAAGAAAAATTTAATAAAGGATATTTCCGCCAGTCACTAAAATCCTTGCTGACCATTTTTATCATTGAAAACATTTGCACCCTAAGGATGCTTGACCAGGCGCCGACCTACAAGCTATCCCATGAAGAAACGTTTCAAGATACCACAGGTAGCGCGAAAGGTTACCGGAAGTTCTTCTTTGATTTTATCATACTGATTGATTTTCTGCGCAGCCTTTACCCTGATCTGAACACGCTTGAGTCGCATTTTAAAACTCTAGCCAATAAGTTTTCGCGGGAATACCATCCACTTGACATCCTCGAACGCTCTCCGGAGCTACTGCACAGATATATCGCTAGCATCTGCTTAGAATTTCTGCTGCCTGTTAAAACCATTTTCAATGATGAATTCCCCCCTGATGATGACATCAAAATTTATCCTTACGAAGACGTATTTATCCACTATCGCCTGGATTTGAGTAATACGAAACCACCTTACCGATACCCAAAAGTTATACGCATCACTTCTGATAACGAAGCAGATTCAAGACAGATTAGCAGTCTGAATGTTCACAAAATCCTTCACGATACTTTAAAACGTTGTCTAGAAAATGGTTACATCATGAAGTAATAACCATATCATCTACATACATTTATACATGCATGCTAAAAAGAATCATTCAATTAACTAGAGAGATCTTCTCACTATACCGCCGTATAATGTCCATTAATATCGTTGATAGCTGATCTTCTACCGCCCGCCGAAAAGTAAAGGGCTCATCTTCGTCTAAGGGAGTTCTTGCCTTATCGAAAAGATTGGAGATAAAGCCATATTCAACCCAGCTGGTATCTTCAATATAACCGTATCTGGATTTAATAAAATGGTTGAACTCCATCACATCACTAGTTTGCATCCCTTTAAACACCTCAAAAAAACTGGAAAAATCCCAGGTATCAAACACCGGCTTTTGCACATAGTCACGATTACAAGCATCATAAAACTTTTCCGGGTCTTCGCTGAAGAGCGAAAACAAATTCCTTCTGCGGAACATAGAGTCCCTGACCCCAATGGCGTTATTAATTTCCCTAATGGTCTCATCAATTTTTTTCTCTTCTGAGGTATATGAACTCCTATCGATATGCCGTTTAGGAAACTCCATTTTGGGATCATGGGCAAAGTTGTCTTTATTACGCTGCATCGCTATAATAAGATGATCAGATATCTCCCGATTGTCATAAGCTTTGATTTTAGGGTAGCTGGTTAGCTTGATATAGACCTCTCTATATCTTGCCAGTGGGTACTCACCCTGCATAGCATAATTAAACATTCGTTCAGACAGCTCAATATATTCCTGGTTACTGAGATTAAAATAGTCTGGATAATTCAGTCTTTGATAAACCAACTCCTGCTCAGTCGGTTTGAAGATCCTGTCAGTCACATTTTCCTGCAACTCCTGACCCAACAATTCCGTATTCAACTCATCCCCTCCAGTCACAAAATCAAAAATGGATTTGTAGAAATAATAATAGTTCTTTCTATTGAAATTCTGAGCGAAAAGCTCGATGTAGGGAACTTCCCTTACTACCTCTTTCTCAGCTGTCTTCTCCTGCTGCATTTTTTGCGCTATCCTGAACATTTCCCTCTGCATTCTGGAAGTTAAATAACTATTTACCCTGCCAGGGTCATTCACCCCCTGTGGCGTACTGAAACTAATCAGCCCTTTGGAAAACTCAATGCAAAATAACATGCAGTACTCGGCCGCATCCCGTAACTTGCTCATTCGAAGGGCAGGCTCATCCTTCTGAGAGTCAATAAATCGATAAATCTGCTGGAAGTGATTCAGAAAATAAATGAAAGTTCTCAGGTTATCACTTTTCCAAACCTTAAATACCTTTAAAATATCCGGTTCCAGCTCAATGATCAGATCACGGAACTTAAGTTCATCCTTAAACCTCTCGTTAGTAATTTGGGAAACAGCACGTTGGAAATCATTACGAAAATCCACAACCACACCAATAGATTTCTCCCTTGCCGCCGTATAAAGTTCCTTCTGTTCAATCTGCAGCTCATCGGCAATGATCATGACTTTATTATTCTCATGCTCAACCATTGAATTCACAAAACCAATGAACTCATCTATAGATAATCCGTTGGAAATTCTGTCTAAATCATCAAAGATCATTACAAAATTGCCAGCCTGCACATTATCCTTGGCGGCATTCCTAATGCCACCTATATATTCCTCCAAACTACCGGCACCACTTAGGTTCATGAGTCCCCTGGCGAGAATACCAGCCAAGACAGAACCGGACTGCACCGTAAGATGCTTTAAATAAGGCTTGATATTCAACGCCAACTGGAAATAAAGGTCATCGATACTTTTCAATCCATACAAAGAAATAAATATCGTTTTATAAGTCTCCTCCTGCTGTCCGCTCACAAACATCTTATCAATCATCGGCTCAATCGTATTTTTCATAAAATACGTTTTGCCAGTACCCCTCTTCCCATTGATCAAAAGCGCATAATTAGTCTTTTGATTCAGGTAGTTTTTAATGACACTTTGAGCAGCGCTGTTCTTGCTGCTGAAAATTGGCTGAGTTTGCTTGCTCCCTCTGACCATTGATAACACCAAATACAACAACCCCACCATAAACATAAGATCCGCATAATTCAACTCTGGAAGGATAGAAAAATCCGCAAAAATATACCTGGAGCCCACAAGACGATGATAAGCATAAACAATCATCAGTGCGGCAAGTCCTCCTTGAAGTGTATAACTCGCACCCGATGTCTTATACTTCCATTTGAACAAAGTAATAACCAACAAGACAGTAAGTAAAACAAAAGAGATGTCCGTCCAAATACTTTTCTGAATGGTTGAAAGAACAGGCGCAACAAGCAGCCAATTCCATATCTGATGCAATAAATCCGAGAAAATCACACTCAGCACTAGCAAAAATGCCACAATAGCCAGAGATTTCAGCAGTCGTTTATTTTTTATATTCATTTGACGCGTTTTGGTTGTTACAATTATATCTAAAGCCGAGACAGGATGCAAGTTAATTCAGTAATCTGGGCGGAGCGGTTCTATGCCCTTCAAGGCTGGACTCAGGTTGGCAACTATTCAAACGGTGACTTTAAATTTGAAATAAGCCATTCCGACTGTGTCATGTCAACTCATAGAAAAATGAGTAATTCTACGAAGGCAACAAAGCCCTAAAATGGGCGAAGATCTATTTACAAATGTTTTTTACTTTTTTTCTAAATATTAGAAATTCTAGAATAGAACATATTAAATAAATTATGGAGAAGCACAACGGTGTTTTCAGTGGAGCAATTGTAACGTTATATTGGTAAATATCTATCAAAATATTAACAGCCAAAAAAACAACGCAAACTAGCGGAATTCCAGAAAATGTAAGAAAAGACAAAAAATAACGATTCTTAACCTTTTCAATTTGATTTAGAAAAACAGAGAAAGAACCAATAACCATTATCACAAGATAAATCATTGAAAAACCAAGGTTTAATAATATATCCAGAATATTAAAAAACCTTTCTAAAAAACTGGTACCAGCAGGCTGCAATCCTGCAATAAAAATTCTGTACAGAACGAACAGCACAATACTTAGCAGAAGGTTAACCAGCCAAAACCTAAATACAATTTTCCTCATATCTAATCCATAACATTCCGAACCGAATCCCCGTAAGAGAGAGAAGTATACCACTTTATTATTTACGGCAACGACTTAAATCTTCTTATCTTCCCACTTGATATCTAGCAATTCTTTTGGATCTATCCCTAAACCCTTAGCAAGGTCAATGATAGTCAGCAATGTGGGGTTAATTTTCCCATCAACATATCGTTTGATATCACTATGTTCGACATTACAATTGGCAGCAATTTTACGATATGAAAGTCCACTAGCCTTTTTCAATGTTTCCAACTTCTCACCGAACTTCTTCAAATATATATCGTCTTTCTCGCCCATTGTTTTCATTTAGACGAAAGGTCATAGAAAACAGCAAAATTCATGTTGTGTTTTAACACAACAATATGTATATTAGTTTAATTTTAAACTTAAAAATGAATTAATAGATTTGTAGCATCATATCGAAAATAATTTATGGTGCTCACACGAGCCTCAAATCCGCACAAAGCTTAGGAACTTTAAGGACAAAACGAGGATAGGTGAGCGCCCGGATTCCCTAATATACACCTAGGGGGCCGGGCCTACTTATGGTTTGTCCTGGTGCTACTTTGGTAGTAGTTCATGCTTGCATGAACACCGTCCTAAGCGGTCCGTTGTGCGGATGACCAAATGGTAGCCCGGCTCCTTCGGGAGTTATAAAGCGCATTGGCTGAGGTTTTAATATAAACTACATGCTATGAAACCCAAGTGCGACTATTCCAAAACGTTACATTCCTTTTTAATAGAATCTAAAAAAGGTCATTTAAGCAAATTTCTGATCTCAGTTGTCATCTGTCCACCGGACTAATTAATTTCCTGTTTAGTAGCTGACATTATTCCAATTTAAGGGAATCGTTGTCGCCTAGCTCTCCTACTACTCCAAAAAACCAATAAAACTAACTTACTCATATCTACTGCTAAACCTAAAATCATGGAAAAGAATTCATCCTTGACAAATGAAGGCCTCATACTTACCTTCAAAAACAAGGAACAAATGTATTTAAAAACCCTTTACGATGACCATTCATCTAAGCTCCTGGGTATTATCTCTTTGCTAGTAAATGATGAAGAAAGAAGGATGGAGATACTGGAAAAAACATTTACACGAATATATCTGGAAGCGAAAAAGTATGATCCGATTCATTCCTCCGTATTCATTTGGATGATGAGGGTCTCCATATCTGTATCATCAGAATACATGGAAGTACAATTATCTGAAATACAGAAAAAGTTTTGGGAAGTATACAAAGAATTGAGAATTAAAAAGTCCTAAAACGTAAAAGAACTAATCAATGATCAGTAGCGTAAAAGCAAGACTTCATCTTTCGTACTGATCAACTTAACTAATTTAATCATGAAAAAAATTATACTAACCGTATTACTGGCCATGCTTTGCCTTTTTTTTAAGGTCAAGACACAGGAAAAGCACACGAACATTTCAGGCAAAATAATCGACAAACAAGGCTCAGGATTACCCGGAATTACTATTAAGGTAAAACATACAAAAGATTTCGCCCAAACAGATACTAAAGGTGATTTTACGCTTATCTCTAGCCAAATCTCCGGAATTCTGGTCATCTCCTTTCTTGGCTATCAAACCCGGGAGATTCCATTTTCCGGCTCCGGCATCATTCCAGCTATCGAATTAACCGTAGAAGAAAATATGCTTAACGAATTGCAGATCATCGGATATGGTAAAACCACAAAACGGCTAAATACAAGTTCAGTTTCAAACCTTGATGCCAAGCAGATTGAACAGCAACCCGTCACCAATGTATTATCCGCTTTATCCGGCAGGATGCCAGGCGTCTTTGTACAAACCACTAATGGCCTGCCCGGAGGTAATATCAACATACAAATCAGGGGAAAAGGATCAATCCAGGCCGGAACAAACCCACTCTATATCATTGACGGAATTCCCTTTGATGCCAGCCCCATCGCCTCAGAAACCTCACTCGGCTATACCGCTATATCGGGAAATGTCAGCCCTTTAAATAGTATCAACCCCAACGACATTGAGTCCATAAGCATATTAAAAGACGCAGATGCAACCGCCATTTACGGAAGCAGAGGCGCCAACGGAGTCGTACTCATCAACACCAAAAAAGGCAAAACTGGAGCAATAACAACAGATTTCAACCTGTATCACGGCATCAACCAAGCAGCAGACCTACCAAAAATGATGGATTTAGACAGCTACCTCCAAATCCGCAGAGAGGCCTTTTCCAACGATGGCCTAACACCCTCAGCAGACCCCAACTCCTTTGAATATGCACCTGACCTGTTGGTATGGGACATCAACAAATCAACAGACTGGGTAAATTACCTATTCGGTGGTTCAGGTCGATTGACCAATGCACAACTGAATATTAAAGGCGGTAGCAACCAGACAAATTTCAGCATTAGTGGAAATTACCGCAATGAAAAATCCTATTTGAAAGCCAGCAACAATTATCAGCGTGGCGGCCTCCACACCCAGATCAGCCACAATTCAGCAGATGGCAAATTTACCCTTTCCTCCTCCACTTCCATTTCTGCGGATAACAACAGATTGGCCAACGCACAAAACATCAGCCTTTCTACCCTACCATCCCCCAATTATCCATTGTATGATGCCAATGGAAATTACAACTGGTATGCAGGAAGTAACCTGCTTGCCGAGATGCTGGCCACCAGCAAAATAGCTACCAACAATATCCTTTCAAGTGTAGCGCTAAGCTATAAACTGCTCCCTGAACTGAACATCAAAGTAAATACAGGTTATAACTGGATCAATATCAAACAAACCCAACTTTACCCTGCTGCTTCCCTATATCCCGGCACTCCTAACTACACCCTGTTTGGAACAAATGTCAACCAATCCTTTATTATAGAACCCCAAGTTGAATATCAGGTTCCAATAAAAACAAACCAGCTGACCCTGATGGCCGGAGCCACCTATCAATATAAATCAGGAGAAGGCAGTTATCTAGAAGCCAGAAATTTCAGTAACGAAGGTCTCATGGAAAACCTCGCCTCTGCTGGTTTAATTGATGGTAGACGCAGTAATTACGTGGATTACAAATTTGCCTCAGTGTTCGGCAGGGCAGTCTTTAACCTACAAAACAAATACATATTTAACACAACAGTTCGCCGGGATGGTTCCAGCAGATTTGCCACACGAAATCAATTTGGCAATTTCGGAGCCATTGGTGCCGCATGGTTATTCGGCAGCGAAGAATGGCTCAACAACCAAATTCCATTTTTAAGTTTTGGGAAATTAAGAGCCAGCTACGGCATAACAGGTAATGATCAGATTCCCGACTACCAATACCTTTCCAGCTATGGCAATTCAGGACTGACCTATCAAGGCGTATCAGGTCTACAAGCTTCCAGAATAGCAAATACCAAATTTCATTGGGAAAGCACCAAAAAGCTTGAATTTGCACTAGAACTGGGATTTTTCAAAGACAAGCTGCTGCTGAATGTTAACCGCTTCCTCAGCAGAAGTAACAATCAGCTGGTCAATTACACCTTACCTGAAATTACAGGCTTCAATAGCTATCAGGCCAACCTGCCCGCTGTTGTAGAAAACAGTGGATGGGAATTTGAAATCAATTCCAAAAACATTAACCACAAAGATTTTCAATGGTCAACTTCCTTAAACATCACCCTACCCAAAAACAGGCTGAAAAGTTTTGAGCATTTTGAATCGTCCAGTTATGCCAGAACCCTGGAGATCGGCTATGACATTACCCGGATCATTGGTTATGAATTTTTAGGTATCGATCCACAAAATGGAACTGCGAAATATGTTACTGAAACCACCGACCCCAACTCAACGCCAGATTATTACCGTACTATCGGAAAACAAACGCCTGATTTTTATGGAGGTCTGGGCAACACCTTTAACTGGAAAAGGTTTTCCCTCGATACTTTCCTACAATTCGCTGGACAAAAAACAATAGGTGGCATCTTCTACACCCCCGGCTGGATGTACGGAACTTATGCCATTCTGGAAAAACGCTGGCAACAACCCGGAGATATCACCAGGATTCCCAAGTCCAGCACCGGCCTAGATTTCTATTACAGCCAGTCATCCGCAAATTTCTTTAATGCCTCCTACCTTCGGTTAAAAAACATCAATTTTTCCTACCGCATTCCAATAAAAGGAGGATCGACCTTGCGGATCTACTCACAAGCCCAAAACCTGCTTACTTTCTGGAACAAGGATGCCGCCATCATTGATCCCGAGTCAGGGGCACTATCTGTGGCTCAAAAAAACCTCCCGCCAGTCAAATCTTTAACCCTGGGCATCCAAGTTATCTTATAAACTAACCTATCATGAAAACACCATTTGTAAACCAAAAGTCCAGCCTGATCCTGGCACTAACCCTCCTACTGACATCAGCAGGATGTAAAAAACTCATCACTACCGATAGCCCTAAAAACCAGCTTACACCCGACAAAGTGTATACTGATAGCAATGCTGTTGAAAACGTACTGATAAACATTTATGCAAACTTTGAACGCAATATTTATCCAACCCTGCAGCTTTCTTTAAGTCTGTATTCGGATGAACTCAGTTACTATGGTTATGATTCCAATACCAATGAGTTTAACCTTAGCAAGATTTCCCCCGGAAACCAGCGCAACCTGAATATCTGGTCTAGATTATATGGTATGATCTATCAATGTAATGATATACTGGAACAATTGCCCACAGCAGCTCAACTTCCATCCGCATTTAAACAGCGTATTTCCGGTGAAGCTTATTTCCTGCGAGGCTTTGCGTATTTTCATCTGGTCAATCTTTATGCGCATATCCCGCTTATCCTGCAAACTGATGTCAATCTAAGCTCTAAGGCAAGACAAGTTAATGCCGAAAGCATTTATACACAGATTGAAAAGGATCTTATCGCAGCCAAAGAATTGTTACAGCCTTATCCACAAGCGCCACAAAAAACAAGAGCGGACAAGTATACTGCCACTGCATTTTTGTCAAAGGTATATCTGTACCAAAAGAAATGGCAACAGGCCAGCTCAAATGCCAATGAGCTAATTAGTTCTGGTATCTTTCAAATGGATGACCCAGAAAATGCATTCAAATCAACCAGCAAAGAAAGCATCTTCCAATTCTGGACGCCTCAAGGATATAATTATACCAGCCCTGAATTGATATTAAGCTCATCCAATACACCCCAATATGCCCTGAATATCAAATTTGCAGATGCATTTGAGAATAATGACTGGAGAAAACTGTACTGGACTGGTTTAAAAATCATTAACGATGGCAGCAAAGACATCAAATATATTTATCCTACCAAATACACCAATGTCAATCCAAACAACGAAGAACCCGAATATTTGATTGTTTTAAGACTGGCAGAGCAATACCTGATACAGGCAGAAGCAAAAGCTGAACAGGAAGACTTTGAGGGTGCTGTAACCGCTATTAACATCGTCCGTAAAAGGGCAAACCTGCAACCATTACCCCAACTAAATTCGGTTCAGTACTATCGGGATGCCATCCTGAAAGAACGCCGTCTGGAGCTGTTTATAGAAGGTGCAAACCGTTTCTTTGAGCTGAAAAGAACAGGTCAGCTGAACACAGTCATGGAGGAACTAAAGCCTTCCTGGCTTCCAAGAGCAAAAGATCTCCCTATTCCAAGAAGCGAACTGTTAGCCAATACCAACCTTATTCAAAATCAAGATTATTAAGCTAAATACAATTATGATGAAATTTAATATACTCGTTCTTACTCTACTTACAGGCAGCATTTCTCATTTCGGATTTTCACAAACCAGGCAAAACGCTGTTATTAAAATCGGAGATACACTCCCCAATTTAAC
>Ga0247805_1001761_pt1 | contig 10272 bp, 10 predicted proteins | sample UWRJL044104R1_FD_180930 | JGI IMG/M metagenome (GOLD analysis project Ga0247805, IMG submission 180930) | Plant litter microbial communities from Arlington Agricultural Research Station in Wisconsin, United States - UWRJ-L044-104R-1 | ecosystem: Environmental > Terrestrial > Plant litter >...
TTTCTAAACTCATTCGGGAGCATCGGGTCGCACGCTTGAATGCCGCTCGTATCGTTCGTCGCTAGCCATCGTGAAGTTGAGGCCCAACCATGCGGATTATCAAAGCCACACTGGAACACCTGGACCTGCTGGCACCGCTGTTCATCAAATATCGGGAGTTTTACGGGGAGCTGCCCTACCCCGACTCTTCCCGGGAGTTTCTGGAAAAACGCCTGACCCGGGACGAATCGGTCATCTATCTGGCGATGCCGATTGATGACGACAAGAAGGTGCTGGGTTTTTGTCAGCTTTACCCCAGCTATTCCTCGCTGTCGCTCAAGCGGGTGTGGATCCTCAACGACATCTATGTCGCCGAAGATGCCCGCCGCCAACTGGTAGCCGACCACCTGATGCGCGCGGCAAAAAAAATGGCCAAAGACACCCAGGCCGTGCGCATGCGGGTGTCCACCAGCGCCAACAACCAAGTGGCGCAGAAGGTCTATGAATCCATTGGGTTCCGGGAAGATACCCAGTTCAAGAACTACGTTTTGCCGATTAACGAGGACTAATACGACGGACGCTGAAGGAGCTGCTGCCATGAGAACGCCTTCGCAGCCTTCGGCAGCTCCTACAGAAATCGATTAGCACCCGCTCATTTTCCATCAGTTCCGACTCCGTACCCTGTGGGAGCGAATTCATTCGCGAAGGCGGTAGCGCGGCCGACAAATATTTAGCGAATGTCCCGGCTCTTCGCGAATGAATTGGCTCCCACAGATTGCGCGCCAGCCTCCAGCCTGACTGCCGCCATACCCTGTAGGAGCGAACTTGTTCGCGAGACGATCAGGCAGTCACTTTCAAGACGGCTGACGCACTCAAGCTCTAAATACTGCGTCGGGTGATCAGCTCCTCGCCAACAAGTTGGCTCCTACCGGGTCAGCATTCCCCCACCCAACCGTTCTGCTTCTATAATCCCGCCGCAACCTCTCAAGTAGTTAATTCCGCACGCGACCCGGTTCTGGGTCGCCGCTATTGGTGCCTTACATGGATTTCAACCCGCTCGACCTTATTCTCCACCTGGACGTCTACCTCGACCTGCTAGTTACCAACTACGGAACCTGGGTCTACGCGATCCTGTTTCTGGTCATTTTTTGTGAAACCGGCCTGGTGGTCATGCCCTTCCTGCCGGGTGACTCGCTACTGTTCATTGCTGGTGCAGTCGCAGCTGGCGGCGGCATGGACCCGGTACTGCTCGCTGGTCTATTGATGGCTGCCGCTATCATCGGCGACAGCACCAACTACATCATCGGCCGTACTGCCGGCGAGAAACTGTTCCGCAATCCGGACTCGAAAATCTTCCGCCGCGATTACCTGATGCGGACTCACGAGTTCTACGATCGCCATGGTGGCAAGACCGTTACCCTGGCGCGCTTCCTGCCGATCATTCGCACCTTCGCCCCGTTTGTCGCGGGGATTGGCCGGATGAATTACCCACGCTTCCTGGGCTTCAGCGTGTTGGGCTCGGTGTTGTGGGTTGGCAGCCTGGTCACCTTGGGCTACTTCTTCGGCAACGTACCCTTCATCAAGAAAAACCTCTCGGTGCTGGTGCTGGCGATCATTCTGATTTCCCTGCTGCCCATGATCATCGGCGTGGTCCGTGGACGCATGGCCCGCTCGGTAAGCGCGCGCTAAGGGATGTGGTCGTTCAGCCACTGGCGTAGGCAGCGCAGGCTCGCGAAAAACCCGGTCACACCCGAGCTTTGGCAACGGGTGCGGCTTGGCCTGCCGATTATTGATGGCCTGAGCGTCGAGCAGGATGCGCTGCTGCGGGAAAACAGCGTGCTGTTCCTGCAGGAAAAACACATCACCTGCTTGCCCGGCGTGGAGCTTGACGATGAAAAGCGGCTGCATCTGGCCGCCCAGGCGCAATTGCCGCTGCTCAATCTGGGCGATCTGAACTGGTATCAGGGTTTTCACGAAGTGGTGATCTACCCCGACGACTTCGTCAGCCCCCAGCGCCACCGCGACCCCAGTGGGGTCGAGCACGAATGGGATGGCGAGCACAGTGGCGAAGCCTGGGAGCGAGGCCCGGTGATCCTTGCACTGCCTGGCGTGCTGTCCAGCGGCGACTGGGACGCCTACAACCTGGTGATCCACGAATTGGCGCACAAGCTGGACATGCTCAACGGCGACGCCAACGGCCTGCCGCCGCTGCACAGTGATATGCGGGTCAGCGACTGGGCCAGCGTGATGCAGCACGCCTACGACGACATGAACCGCCAGCTGGATGAACACCCCCACGCCGAAACCGTCATCGACCCTTATGCTGCCGAAGACCCCGCCGAGTTTTTTGCCGTCACCAGCGAGTATTTCTTCTGCGCCCCCGATTTACTGGATCAGGTCTATCCTGCGGTGTACGAACAGCTCAAAGCGTTCTACCGTCAGGACCCGCTCACCCGTCTGCGAACCCTGCAGCGTGATGAACCTTCCTACCAAAACCGGGACTAACGCCAGCAGGCTGCCACGCATGGCAACACCAACAGAATATGCCTATAATCCGGCCCACTTTTTGGCGTAACCAGCCAAAGCCGTCTGGTCAATCAAGGGGGGCAATGCCCAATGAGCTACAGCAAGATTCCGGCTGGTAAAGACCTGCCGAACGACATCTACGTCGCGATCGAAATTCCGGCCAACCACGCGCCGATCAAGTACGAAATCGACAAAGATTCCGATTGCCTGTTCGTTGACCGTTTCATGGCTACGCCGATGTTTTACCCGGCCAACTACGGTTTCATCCCTAACACCCTGGCTGACGACGGTGACCCCCTCGACGTGCTGGTTGTGACCCCTTACCCGGTGTCCCCAGGTTCGGTGATCCGCGCTCGTCCAGTCGGCATTCTGCACATGACCGACGACGGCGGCGGCGATGCCAAAGTCATCGCAGTCCCACACGACAAGCTGTCCCAGCTGTACGTCGACGTGAAGGAATACACCGATCTTCCTCCCCTGCTGCTGGAGCAGATCAAGCACTTTTTCGAGAACTACAAAGACCTCGAAAAAGGCAAATGGGTGAAGATCGAAGGTTGGGGTGATGCTGAAGCTGCCCGCGCCGAGATCACCAAATCGGTTGCCGCCTACAAAGGCTGATCGATAGCTGTCTCCAAAAGGGGTATCTGCCAGCAGATACCCCTTTTTTATTGCCTCTGCCCGACCTTTTTTATTGAAGCTTATGAGGCAACAATAATATTTTTTATTAAACACAAGTTGAATGATCGGCCCGAACATAAAAACTCATTAAACAAGCCGTTACGCAGTTGATATGGGGTTAAACATAAAACCCATGTTTACACATGAATTACGTATTACAGAATAGGCCTACAAATCAGCCAAAACCCCGTAATCCATGGGGCAAGCGACAATCGGACCCACCACTCATTTGAACACCTCGTTTATTTAAACAAGTTCACGACCGCCGTAAACTTGTTGCCATGAATACATCAGGTGATCGACTCCGCGCCCTCCTTCGGGAGTGCCACCTCTCAGCCACGGATTTTGCCGCTAACCGGAAAGTCACGCCTCAGCACGTGAACAACTGGTTTAAGCGCGGTATCCCCATGGCGCGTCTGGAAGAGGTGGCTGAACTATTGAGTGTCAACGCACGCTGGCTGCGCTCGGGCGAAGGCCCGAAACACCCCAGCGAATCTGCCAACGAAAACAGTGGCGGCGACTCCATTCAGATGCAAAGCGGAAGAAGCTTCTCCCGTGGCGACGTGGAAGTCCCGATCTATAAAGAAACCGAATCCGACACCGGTCAGACACTCATCGCCGAGGCCCCCGGCAAGAAAATCCGCCTGCCTTTGCAGGTCCTGCAGAGCATGAACATCAGCGTTGATAACGCCATTTGCGTGGCCATGATCGGCAACAGCATGGCCGACAAAATACAGGCAGGCTCACTCATCGGCCTCGACCGCGGCCTGACCCGCATCATCGATGGGGAAATGTACGCCCTGGAACACAGCGGCATGCTGCGCGTGAAATACCTCTACCGCCTACCCGGCAATGGCCTGCGACTGCGCAGCCACAACAGCGCCGAATACCCCGACGAACTGTTCACTGCCGAACAGATCGAGGAACAAGGCATACGGGTTCTGGGCTGGGTGTTCTGGTGGTCGACGCTCAATATTCAGCGGCCGACGTTGCCGTTTCGGTAAGGCAAACCAGCGCGCAGCAAACACTGGCCCTGTAGGAGCGCGCTTGCCCGCGATGCAGCCGACGCGGTCTGCCTGCCACACCGCGTCATCGTTAATCGCGGGCAAGCGCGCTCCTACAAAGAAGCATTCAAATTCAATCAGTTAATTTATTTAAATTAGAGCTGCCGAAGGCAGCCTGTGCTTGTCCAGATGAGATCGCGCAGGCACGAGCAACACAGTGACAAGATATTTCAACACTGGGCAATCGCTCCGAACATCAGTATCCTCCCCGCCATCCCGACGCAAGGCACACCCGCCTTGAAGTCGACGGTCACGCGAAGCTGCAACCGCGTCGCCATCCTCTTTAGCGCCACTCGCTGAGCGCACCTGTTAAAGGCGAGCACGGTTTGCCAAAAACAAACCAAGCTCGTCCTTGAGAAGCCGGCCACAAGCCGGCTTTTTAGTGTCTTCAGATTAGTGTCTTCAGATTAGTGTCTTCAGATCAGTGACAGCGCATGCCGCAGTCCGGCAGCCTTCCAATGCAAGACAGCCAGGCAAACGAGCGCCCGGCTGCTCCGGAAAATAATCAGATACTTTCCATCATCGCCGAAGCCTCTACCTCAGCCTCCCGATACTGCAACAGCGGGATCTCCAACAGCGCAACCTGCATCGGCCAATAGTGGTTTTCTTCTTCGGTGTCGGTGGTGCTCAGGCAGATGCCCATGGGCATGCCGGCGTGGGCGTCGAGGACGAGGTTGTAGAGGTCGGCGTTGGCTGCACGGATTTTGTTGACGGTGCCGGTGCCTGAATAGATGAAGCAGCAAGACATGAAGTCCATGGTGTGGTCATCTTTGAGCTGAAACTTGTTCACCACCTTCTGGATGAGTTCCTGGGTCGAGACGGAGTTGCAGTGTTCAAAGGTGAAGCCGTCCCAATGGTATTCGGCCAACGCTCGATACAGCTCGGGCACCATGGCGGCTTCGTAATCCCAGCCCAGCTCCCACGTATCGTCTTCTGGTGGGCCAGCGGCGTCGTCCACCAGTCTGATGCGCTGGATCAATTCAGGGTTGATCAGCAGCTTTCGATTATTCAACGTGCTGACCACCAGCCATTGCGGCTCATCGCGTTCGGTGCCCAGCGCTTCTCTGATGCTGGAGTGCTCGCCCAGGGTGATGGGATACCAGTTGCAATTGCTTTGACCGGGGAGCAGTAACCCAAGGTGCCCCCAGAAACCGTCGAGGATCGGATGTTCGCCGGCAAACCAGTGGCGGGAGGCCATTTTCCGGCCGCTGCTTTCAAAGTCGATCAAATCGTCAACGCTGGTCCCCAGCAGTGTGGCAATGTCGCGCATTGACTGGGTGTCAGGCTCGCTGCTGCCCTGCTCCCATGAATGGACAAGTTGCTCAGGCATGTTCAGCTCCCTGGCAAGTTCGGCCAGCGATAATCCCAAAATGGTGCGAAGTTCTTGTAGTCGCTGCATCCATAACTCCAACAATCAAAATCATCAAAAACGCAACGAATGCTGGGCGCGATCTGCGCAGACAGGCGGCTCAAGCATCGTGGCAATTGCCGGCACAAGGTATCGGGCACTGGCCAAGCTGGTTCTCGGGGACTGCTACAGGAGGAGTAGCGGATTACGCAAACGACTGAAGGACATTTCCTACGAGCCATCTAACGAAAGGACTTTGCCGGACAGACGAACGGATAGAAAAACACAACTTTTATTGATACCCAGAGTCCATTTAACACCCTGGCAATTTGCCCCAGAGCCCACGCTCTGCTAGTGTCGCGGCGGTTTAACCTCTACCGGAATAGCGCTCATGGCCCGCAAGAAAGCTGCACTGGATTTCGAACAATCCCTCGCTGATCTGCAAACGCTGGTAGAGCGTCTGGAGAATGGCGAGTTGTCGTTGGAAGACTCGTTGACCGCCTTCGAGCAAGGGATTCGCCTGACCCGCGACTGCCAAGGCGCACTGGCGCAGGCTGAGCAGAAGGTACAAGTGTTGCTGGAGCGCGACGGCGAGCTGGCTGAAGAGCCTTTCGACGCGGAACAACCCGAATGATCGCGAACTATCAGGCGTTGAGTCAGAACCGTGTCAATGCGGCGCTGGAAGGTCTGTTTGCTGCACCCGCCCCTGAGTTGAACCGCCTTTATGCCGCCATGCGCTACAGCGTGATGAACGGCGGCAAGCGCGTGCGCCCGCTGCTCGCTTATGCGGCTTGCGAAGCGCTGGGCGGTAAAGCCGAGGACGCCAACGGCGCAGCCTGTGCGGTGGAGCTGATTCACGCTTACTCGCTGGTGCACGACGATTTGCCGGCCATGGACGACGATGATTTGCGTCGTGGCCAGCCGACCACTCATAAAGCCTTTGATGAAGCCTGTGCGATTCTGGCCGGCGACGGCCTGCAAAGTCTGGCATTCACGGCTCTGCTCGACCCGCACCTGACCTCGCAAGACGCCGATACGCGCCTGCTGATGGTCGACGCGCTGGCGTCGGCGGCAGGTCCTGCCGGTATGGTCGGCGGTCAAGCCATCGACCTGGGCTCGGTGGGCCTCAAGCTGGATCAGGCAGCACTGGAATTCATGCACCGCCACAAGACCGGCGCGCTGATTGAAGCCAGCGTCAAACTTGGCGCTCTGGCCAGCGGTCATGCAGATCAAACCCGGCTTGATGCCCTGCAGACCTATGCCCGAGCCATTGGTCTGGCATTTCAGGTGCAAGACGACATTCTCGACGTGGAAAGCGATACCGAAACCCTCGGCAAGCGCCAGGGTGCGGATATCGCCCGTGACAAGCCGACCTACCCGGCGCTGCTGGGGCTGGAGCCTGCGCGGCAATACGCCCTGCAGTTGCGCGATCAGGCGATAGAAGCGCTGCGACTTTTCGACGCATCTGCTGATCCGTTGCGAGAATTGGCGCGGTATATCGTTGAGCGTCGCAACTGAACCGCTTCGCCTCTGAAATACTCCGAACCGGCCTCGTTTCAACGGGTCACAGACTTGTGTTTGACAGGTTTGCCTGCGCATCAGCCACTGCACTTCATGGGCAGCCTGCGTTGCATCAGGTAAACTGCCGCCTCTTTTACTTATAACGATTCGCCTGATGCCCACGACGTTTAAAGAGATCCCCCGCGTGCGCCCGACCACGCCGCTGCTCGACCGCGCTGAAACGCCGGACGGCCTGCGTCGCCTGGGTGAAGCCGAGCTGGAAGCACTGGCCGATGAACTGCGCCTGGAGCTGCTCTATTCCGTTGGCCAGACCGGCGGGCATTTCGGTGCCGGCCTTGGTGTCATCGAGCTGACGATCGCCCTGCATTATGTCTTCGATACCCCGGACGACCGCTTGGTCTGGGACGTGGGCCATCAGGCGTATCCGCACAAGATCCTTACCGGTCGTCGCCAGCGCATGAACACTCTGCGCCAGAAAGACGGTGTGGCCGCCTTCCCGCGTCGCAGTGAAAGCGAGTACGACACCTTTGGCGTCGGCCACTCCAGCACTTCGATCAGCGCCGCACTGGGGATGGCGATTGCCGCCCGCCTGCAAGGCAGCGATCGCAAGTCCATCGCGGTGATCGGTGACGGTGCGTTGACCGCCGGCATGGCTTTCGAAGCGCTGAACCATGCGCCGGAAGTTGCCGCCGACATGCTGGTGATCCTCAACGACAACGACATGTCGATCTCGCGCAATGTGGGCGGGTTGTCGAACTATCTGGCGAAGATTCTTTCCAGCCGTACCTACACCAGCATGCGCGAGGGCAGTAAAAAAGTTCTGTCGCGCCTGCCGGGTGCCTGGGAAATTGCCCGCCGTACCGAGGAATATGCCAAGGGCATGCTGGTCCCTGGCACGTTGTTCGAAGAGCTGGGCTGGAATTACATCGGGCCTATCGACGGCCACGACCTGCCAACCCTGATCGCGACGCTGCGCAACATGCGTGACCTCAAAGGCCCGCAGTTCCTGCACGTGGTGACCAAAAAAGGTAAAGGCTTCGCGCCTGCGGAAGTCGACCCAATTGGCTATCACGCCATTACCAAACTCGATCCAATCGATGCTCCGGCCAACGCGCCGAAAAAAGTCAGCGGTCCGAAATACTCCGGCGTTTTCGGCCAGTGGATTTGCGACATGGCCGAGGCTGATTCGCGCTTGGTGGGCATTACGCCGGCAATGAAAGAGGGCTCGGATCTGGTCGAGTTCAGCGAGCGCTTCCCGGAGCGTTACTTCGACGTCGCCATTGCCGAGCAACACGCTGTCACGCTGGCGGCTGGCATGGCCTGTGAAGGCGCCAAGCCGGTGGTGGCGATTTACTCCACCTTCCTGCAGCGCGGCTACGACCAGCTGATTCATGACGTAGCGGTGCAGAACCTTGACGTCTTGTTCGCCATCGACCGCGCCGGTCTGGTGGGTGAAGACGGCCCGACTCACGCGGGTAGCTTCGATCTGTCTTACCTGCGCTGCATCCCCGGCATTGTGGTGATGACGCCGAGCGACGAAAACGAACTGCGCATGATGCTCAGCACCGGCTATCAGCACCCGGGGCCAGCCGCTGTGCGCTACCCAAGAGGTACCGGGCCCAATGCAGTGATCGACAGCGGCCTTGCGCCTGTCGAGATCGGTAAAGGCGTGGTCCGTCGCAATGGTCAAGGCGTTGCCATTCTAGTGTTCGGCGTGCAACTGGCCGACGCACTGAAAGTCGCCGAAAAGCTCGACGCCACCGTGATCGACATGCGGTTCGTCAAACCTATTGATGAAGAGCTGATCCGCGACGCAGCGGCCAATCACGAACTGCTGGTGACGCTGGAAGAGAACGCGATCATGGGCGGTGCCGGTGCAGCCGTCAGTGAGTTCCTGGCGCGGGAAAACATCCTCAAATCCGTGCTGCATCTGGGCTTGCCGGATGCTTACGTCGAACACGCCAAGCCTGCGCAAATGCTGGCTGAGTGTGGTCTGGACGAAGCCGGGATTGAAGCCGCGATCAATGAGCGACTGGTGTTGATTGGCTGATCGTTGAAAGAATCAAAAAAGGCGCTCATAGAGCGCCTTTTTTATGTCTGAAATCGTACAAAGGACAGTTTTACCTTGTTGTGCCAATAAGCTTTTTTTGAAAGTCCTGATGAATTTAATCCTTCAGCCTTGCCCGTTTCAACCTAAGGCTACCCTTGATGCTCTCAACAAGCATATTTCTTTCAGCATCCACCATTACTAGCAAACCGCACCGACCTGCGCAGCCGGAAAACCTGGCGCCCCCTTCGAACACCTTGGTTCTTGAAAGGGCTCACAACACTAACAGCAACTTTAACCCCATACCTAACGCTCCACGCAACTGTGAGGGGCTGTTCTCGGGCGGTAGCTCATTCGCCGCTCCGGCCGGCCGGCAAACCAACGCCTCTATCCCTACTCAAATCACAAACGTCAAAGGAGTCCTTGAGTTACTTGCGGAACAACTAGAGCATGTCCACCCGCAGCTGAAATTGCAGCACCCCATCGATACGCGCAAATGTGAAGGCATCCGCTCTAATGTTTTAGCAGCAATAAAAACGCACGATACATACCAATTAAATCAACTGAGCGAGCGTTTCCCTGTCGCGAAAGATTCCATTAAGCACTATCTGAGCACCTATGAGCGTGCGCAACGATATTCAACCGATCCGCAACTATCGTCGCAGGAGAAATCAAGCAAAATAGCCGATCTATTCACTGAACCCAGTGGATTCCTGGAAACTGTCCAAAACATTGCAGCCAACAAAGCACTTTTCCACAACACCCCGCATTGAGCACACGACCGGCCCAAGCTCGACGATGTACTCAAGAGTTAGATAGACCCGCCAAGGCAAATTAGCCCAGCTGGCGGGGTATCCTGTACAGATACAGCAGCACCACACTGGAAAACCCCAACAGCAACAACGGCACCAGCTCCAGGCCAACGAACACGCCCAGCGCGGCGATCCACGCGGGCAGTCCGGCAGCCAGAAACGCAGTGCGGCGAGCATCGGCCAGGTTGATCCAGGCGGCAGGCTCTTCGGGGGTATCCCGGGCAGCGCCGGTGGCGATCAGAGCATGTTTATAGCGGCCGAATGGCTTGAGGCTGAAGAACATCGAGGCGAGGCCAA
>Ga0247805_1001762_pt1 | contig 10271 bp, 8 predicted proteins | sample UWRJL044104R1_FD_180930 | JGI IMG/M metagenome (GOLD analysis project Ga0247805, IMG submission 180930) | Plant litter microbial communities from Arlington Agricultural Research Station in Wisconsin, United States - UWRJ-L044-104R-1 | ecosystem: Environmental > Terrestrial > Plant litter >...
CCAGAATCTCCATCGCCATCGCCATCGCCATCGCCATCGCCAGAATTGTTTGAGTCGCTGGGAAAAAAGAACTCCTTCCACCAGTCATAGCCCTTGTCCTGACTTTCCCCCGAAACTGACGTGTCCTCCTCAGGAGGAGCTGTCGAGGCCGCCTCCGGGGAAGCAATCACCACACCGCCCTGCGCGATTTCGGAGGCTTCGGCTTCGGTAGCAACAGCACGCTGCCAGCACCAAAAAACTGCCGCGATCATGCCGACGATGAGAATCCAACCGCATACTCTGCTGACAGTTTCATCAGTGGGTCCGGAGCCAGGTACTCGCGATTCCGACATTGTGGTCTCACTTACTTGCGATGAACGACTGCAGCATCCGACGGCGCTCCCACACGGATCTCGCTCGCATGTTAGAGCTCAGCTCAGTCGCCAGGTCGAGGCTTAGCTCGCCGAGTCTTACCCGCCCACGCTGTTGTTGTTTGCCCCCGGTTGGCCTCGAGACAGAAAGGGAGTTGGCATTGAGTTCGATGGAAGCGATACCGACAATGAGCTCGAAGAGGTTTTGACGGAGCACAATGGGCCACTCAATTTCGTAATACCAAACGACCGCCGTAGTGCGGATCAGTAGCCCACTCGTTTGTTCGACCCTTCGTGTACGCACGACGATGACAGTGGTCAGCCATCGAAGCACCGCCACCAGCAACAGGACGGCGACGAGCGGCCACAGGAGAGCGTCAGTCGCACGCCAAGCCTGAGCTGCCGCTGCGCGGAAAGCGCCTGCTGGAAGAGCAATTGCAAGTCTGTGGAGAAGAGTGCTGACGGTAAGGCCCACCACGAGAGTGCAAATCAAAGCCCATGGAAGCCGTGGCCACGGGCGACCTTGCCAAATCACCGCCCCGGCCAGGTCGTTGTCTGATGGAGACGACCGCTCCTTGTCATCAAGCACTTGCGCAAGGGAGAGCCGCTCAGTCGGGTCGACGTCGCGAAGCTCGTCAAGGAGCTTCTGTGCCTGCGAAAAATCTGGGTTGATCGCGAGCGCGTACTCGGCCGCCTGAATCGCCTGCGTCTTCTTGTCTTGCCGCTGAAATGCGGTGGCGAGGTTGAACGCCACATTTGCGTCCCGTGGAAAGTCCTGGAGCAACGATTGGAATGCGTCGTGTGCCCGCGCAAAGTCGTTTGCTTTGAAGTACGCGCGGCCCAACTGAAGGCGAGGAGCGCGCCCACCAGGATCCAAATCCACGGCGCGGCGAAGTGCTGCGATTGCATCAGAGAATCGTCGCTCGGTCATGGCCCGGCTTGCGGTGGCGAGAAGCTCATCCACTGTGCTTTCCACGATGCCAACCTTCCGACTCACGCGGGGCGCTGCGCCTGTTGCACTTGCTGCATCTGCTGCTCAAGCTCCGCCGCCCGAGCTTCAGGGCTATGGGCCTCCTGAAAAGCCGCGTGCGCAGCGGCGTCTTGAGTTCTTGCAGGGGTGCCGACATCAGGGGTGGCGATTGGCCCAAAGCCAAACCCATCCTCATCGTCATCCCCGGATTCCGCGTCCGTTGTCAATTCACCCTGTGAACTTTGCGAATCAGCATCATCGGTCAACTCGCTGCTGAACAATTCGCTTGCTTCGTTGTCTGTCGTCAGCTCGTTGCGAGGCGCACTACCTCCGGCGTTGTCGAGAGTCATCTCGGTTGACTGACCTTGTGCGCTCCCTGCGGTCGCCTGGTCCTGTGTCGACTCCAGCGATATCGACGACTCCGCGTGACTGACCGCGTCGGGACTGGGCGATCCGTTTAGACCGTCACCGCTTTCCTGTTCGGTCAGGGTCTGCTCGCTGCTATGTGGATCGTCGATTGCCGCCGAAGGGGCATCAGTCGCTGAATTGCCTGAACCGTCAGCGGGAAGCACTTCCTGCTGGCTGGCACCGTCGCCATCTTCGGTCTGCCCATCGGTCACTGACTCAGGCCCGCCCAGTTCCTGATTAGGAGTGGGCGATTCCTCATCGCGCTGAATGGCATCGGGGGTCCCGTCCGCGTCGGCGTCCCCGCCAGCGATAGCGGTTCCTACTTCTCCCTCGCCACCATTTGGGGCGGTTGCGACGTCTTCGCGCTGGATTGCGTCCGGGATGCCGTTTCGATCACTATCGCTGTCACCGCTATCCAGTTCTTCGGCACCTGGCTTCGGCCCCCAATCGGTTAAAGTGCGCTCTGCATCTCGAACGGGCGGCTGGTCTCTCACGCCGCCGATCATGTCCGTCACGTCGCCTATGAAGTGGACCGAGCCGATCCACATCGCGCCTGAGATTTCCCCGACCCCTTCACCGAAGTCTGCCCCCGCATCAACAACGAAATCAACAACCGCGCTCGCGAGCCCTCCTGCCGCTTTCATTACAGCCTGCGCGCCATCACCGGCAGCCCTGTATGCGTTCTCCGTATCCCCGTCCCGCAGGAAATCTGCGCCACGGTCTACATGTCCCGCCGCTTCGCCCACGCCAAGAATTGCTTCGCCGATAAATCTCATGATCGAGCCGTTGACCGCGTCGGAAAACTCAGAAAGCATCTCGGTCGATTCACCTACTACGGCGGCTGCATCGTTGCTGAGTCGCCCACTCTGGCCGTACTCGTCCCGTATTCGCTCGCCAGTCCCTTCCATGTTCGAACCTTGAAGCGCCTTGCCGTCCTCGATCAACTGCCTGCCAACATCCATAAAGACCTGGGCAGCAAAGGGCGGGCCCGCGGTGACTGGATGATCATTTGGCTGCTCTGGCATGACCCTTCCCCTTCCCTAGACGCCGGAAGCGGATGACGACCAGCACAGTTTGGAATTAGATTCCGGTCTACTCCCGATCGATGAGCCCGTCTATGGGTTCGGTACATATTTGCGAGAGCACTTGCCGTCTCATAACGCCTACTGGATATGAATCGTTGGTGACGAACACATGAAGTCCCGGGACATCCAAGCCAAACCACCTCCGAGCAATACTCGACCCGCACTAGCGTTGCCCCATCTGTCCAACAGACATCCGATGGTGACGAGAAGTATGAGTTCCACTGCAAAGCGCGTGATCGGCCTTGGCCTTGCGGTGCTCCTGATCGTCGGGATCGTGTTCGCCGTGTTCTGGGGCCGCCTGTTCGGAACCGCGGACGAGCCGGGCATCGTGCAGGGACCGAGCAACCTCACCGTCGTCAGCGGAGTCATCGGCTCCGAGAAGAAACCGTTTTTCGAAGACCCCGATGTCAAGGCGATCTTCGCCGAAGAAGGCCTCGAAGTGGATGTCGTGACCGCCGGCTCCCGTCAGATCGCCACGAGCGTCGACCTTACGGATGTCGACTTCGTGTTCCCGTCGTCCGCGCCCGCCGCGGAGAAGATCAAACGCGAGACGAAAGCATCCACCGTCTACGCTCCCTTCTACTCCCCCATGGCGATCGCGACGTTCACGCCGATCGTGACGCTGCTCGAAGCGGCGGGGATCGCAAGCAAGGACTCCACCGGAACCTGGCATCTCGACACCGCGAAGTACCTCGCGGGCGTCGACGCGGGCACGCGGTGGAGCGACCTGCCCGGCGCCAAAGAGGCCTACCCGAGCACGCGGAACATCCTGATCTACGGAATGACCAACCCGGCCGCGAGCAACTACGGTTTCAGCGCGCTCGTCGCGGTGGCGACGGCACTGTCGGGCACCGGATCCGCCATCACGGATGCCGACATCACCGCCGTCACGCCCGGTATGACGAGCTTCTTCTCGGGCCAGAAACTCACCGCCGGGTCGTCCGGATTCCTCGCGGACACCTTTCTCTCAAACCCCGACGCCGCCGACGGCATCATCAATTACGAGTCCGTGCTCATGGGCCTCGACACCCCCGAGCCTCTGACGATCGTCACCCCCCAGCGACGGTGTCGTGACGAGCGACTACCCGCTCACGCTGCTGAGTTCAGCGGATGCGTCCAAGAAACCGCTGTTCACCACACTCACCGACTGGCTCACCTCGAAAGACGTGCAGGAGCAGATCGTCGAGCGGACGAACCGTCGCCCCGGCGTGCCCGGGGTGGATACCGGTACGACGTTCCCGGACGGCATCCTGTTCGAAACGCCGTTCCCCAACACGCTCGACGTTGCAAACACCCTGATCTCGACCTACCTCGAGTCGGTGCGCTCCCCCGCGCAGACGCTGTTCGTGCTCGACACGTCCGGGTCAATGGAGGGCGACCGTCTCGCCGGCCTCAAGCAGGCGCTCGAGAACCTCGCCGGCGCCGACGCGTCGACCGCGGGTGGATTCGCGGCGTTCCGCTCGCGCGAGCGGGTCACGCTGATTCCGTTCAACACTCGCGCTGAGACCCCGATCGTGATCGAGGTCCCGGACGGCGACAAGACCGCGTCGCTGGGCGAGATCCGGGACGAGGCCGCGAGCCTCGTCGCCGACGGCGGCACTGCGATCTACGACTCTCTCGAGGAGGCCTACACGCTCGCCCTGCAGCAGCAGGATGAGCGTCCGGACACCTTCGTCTCGATCGTGCTGATGACCGACGGCGAAAACACCGACGGTGACGACCTCGGCGAGTTCACGGACTTCTACAACTCGCTGGGCGGCAGCAAGGCGAACATCTCGACGTTCGTCGTACTTTTCGGCGACGGCAACATCGACGAACTGACCGAGGTCGCGACGCTCACCGGCGGCAAGGCGTTCGATGCCCTCAACGGCGATCTCGCCGGAGCCTTCCAGGAGATCCGTGGCTACCAGTAGCGGCGGCTTCTGGAGCACGGCCGCCGGGAGGTGGGTCGGCTCGAGCAAGAACATCCTCGGAAGCGTGCTCGGTGCCGCGGCCATCGGGGCGCAGTTGCTCTTCGGCCTCGGCGCGCTCTGGCCGCTCGTCGTCATCGCGAGCTATGGCGTGGGAGCCCTCGTCGCACCGCGCGACCGGGTGGACGCGATTCTGACCCACATTCTCACCTCGCTCGACGAGATTGTGGCCCGCTGGAGCGACCTCGCCGCTGCTCCCGACCAGGCACACGTGGTCGAGCAGATGATCATCGACTACCTGCCGACATCGATTCAGAAGTACCTCAACCTGCCGCGGACTTTCGCGCTGCAGTCACGCGTCGAGGGCAAGAAGAGCGCACACGACGAACTCATCGACCAGCTGACGATCCTGCAGACCGAGAGTGACCGCATCCGCACCGCGCTGTATTCACGCGACCTCGAGGCGCTCGGCGACCAGGGCCGGTTCCTGCGGGAGAAGTTCGGCAGGTCGGACCTGCAGCTGTAGTCGGAAACCCTTCGCTCGATCGAAGCAGCGCTGACCTACCCCAGCAACGACGGAGCGAATCTCGTCAGGATCAACGCGGCGAGCGCCGCAGCCCCGAACAGCAACAGCCCGATCGTCCATAGCCGGCGGCTTCTGAACCGCCCCAGTCCGCGTACTGGCAACGGACGCTGGTGAACAGGCTCCATCCCGCGCCGTAACTCAATCGAGTGCAGGCGTCGAGCGTCAGCGAGTTCGAAAGCGGAATGCCTCGCCATAAGCTGCACGCTCAGGAACGCGATGACCAGACTGAGGAAGCTCGAAATGAACCGGGAGATATCAGCGGTTTCTGCACCAAGCGCGATTGACAGCAGGAAAGCCTGGGCTGTCAAAGCCAGAGCAGGGGTCTGCCACATCAGTGAGTTGTGACCGATCTGACGAGCATTCAGCGCTTCATAGGCCACGAGATTGTCCGGATTCTCGCCCGTGAGTAGATCGATAATTCCGCTGGTACCGGGCCACATTTCAGCCTCGTCAGGAAGCTGGTCTAAGCGGAACCAGCGGAAATCGAGTGCTTCATCGCTGTCGGGTCGAGCAACTGTCTCTATGGGTAGCCAGACCTTGAAACATGCCGAGACAGCGTGCTTGCGCGGGTCGTATCCGTAACCCTCGCGCTCTTCTCGCAGGAACTCGTATGTCGCTTCCGGGCGGTCAGCGACAACACTCGGGTCGAGTTTCTTGAGCTTTCCGCTCGCAGTCTTTCGAACAAGACTCGATGCCAGATGACGCCGGGCAGCATCCGCCTGGGTCTCATCGATCGCTTGACGTCCGCCCACGTGGCACCAACGCGCTCCACCGAAAGGCGTCGTCCGGGAGATGAGTCCGATGTACAGGAAATCGTCTTCGCCGATACGGACCGGGAGCACGTCGGACCCCGCAATCGGAAGGCTCTCCGAAAGCGTTTGCCATTCCTCGGCCGAAAATTCAGAACCGCTGCCTGCCATGCTCTCGTGCCCTTCGTCGCGGGAAGTGCGTCGCTCGGCACTCCCTCATCTGCTGGCGAGAGGAGCACCCCGAGTGCCATGCTCGCACACAGAATTACCGGCGGTGTGTACGCAGAACTTGTTTCGCGATTGTTGTTCACCTTTTTCTCTGCCGCTGCTAGTATCTGGCTGGCTGGCCACCCGAAGGGCAGCAAGGCAGGACTCGACGGTGACATCCTTTTCTACGACTCGACGACGGTCCACACTTTCGTCAAGCGCTCGCAAACTGGCAGCGACCCTGACTTCGATCGTGCTCGTCGCAGCCGGACTTACAGTGCTCGAAGCCTCCCCCGCGTCGGCAGTCGCTACTGCAACGGTCAAAGCAACGACGCAGCGGATGACTGAACCACGACTTGCGAGCACGCAGGTCGGCACCTACGCAGCCAATACGACCGTCACGCTTGTCTGCCACCTCAGAGGTCAGGCGGTGAAGGGCTACTACAGCCCGTTTCTTCCCAATGGCGGATGGGACGACCTGTGGTATCTGGTCCAGGACGGCTACTTCGTAGCCGACGTGGACATCGACACCGGAAACAACAACCCCGTCGTCGCGCAATGCCCGCTCGATTTCACGTCCGCACCGACGCCGTCGGTGAACGGTAATGCCCGCGTCGGGTCAACGATTACGGCCGCGACAGGCAACTGGTCACCAAAACCCAATCTCTCCTATCAATGGAATGTGAACGGCACCGCGGCCGCCGGTGCGACCGGAGCGTCGTGGACAGTTCCTGCGACAGCGGCCGGCCGCGCCATCTCAGTAACCGTCACTGCTTCCCAGATCGGGTACAAAACAACGCAACGCACGTCGCCCACGGTCACGGCCGCAACGGGCGTACTCGCCTCCAAGAAGCCTTCCGTCACGGGCACGCCGTCGCCTGGATCCACACTGTCCGCCAAGGTCGCGGCGTGGGGGCCCGCCCCGGTCAGCCTGAAATACGAGTGGCTACGAAACGGCACCGCGATCTCCGGGCAGACCAAGTCGACGCATGTGGTGACGAGCGGCGATGTCGGCAAGGCTCTTAGCCTTCGGGTTACTGGTTCGAAGCCTGGCTACACCACCCAGTGGACCACCAGCGCTTCCCTCACCATCGGCAAGGCACTGACCAAGAAACCGGCGCCGACGATCAGCGGCACAGGCCGGGTTGGCAGCACTCTCACTGTCGCAACGGGAACCTGGGCACCCGCACCTGTTACGCTCACGCGCCAGTGGTACCGGAACAACTCCGCAATCACCGGGGCCTCCGCGGCGAAATACGTACTTAAGCCGGCGGATGCCGGAACCTCGATCACGGTACGCGTCACCGGGGCGAAAACTGGATACACGCCGGTCACGACAAAGTCGGCAGGGAAGGCCATCGAAGGGCAGCTGAAAGCCAAATCCCCCACGATCGCGGGCGCACCAACCGTCGGTCAAAATCTCACGGCGAAGCCGGGAACCTGGGCGCCAGCACCCGTGACGTTGAAGTACAAATGGCTTCGAAATGGCTTTGCAATCAGCAAAGCAACTGGAGCCGTCTACCGGCTGACATCAGCCGATGCCGGCAAGCAAGTCGCGGTCGCGATCACTGGCACGAAGCGGGGGTACACCACCGTTTCGCTCAAGAGCACAGCAGTGAATGTCGGATATGCGCTCACCGCAACTCCGACCCCTACGATCACCGGAACCGCCAAACAAGGCCAGAAGCTTTATGCCAAACCCGGTACCTGGGCTCCGGCACCGATTGCACTTTCATACCAGTGGTATCGCGGCAAGGTCGCGATCATCGGAGCAAAATCTGCGAGTTATGTGGTTATAGGCACCGATGTTGCTCAAGCGATCTCAGTGCGGGTGACCGGCACCAAGACGAAATACACGACCGTTGCCCGGTGGAGCAAACCGGTCACTCCCATCGGTCTTGCCATCGTTCCCGCAACCCCGTCGATCTCGGGAGATGCTCGCGCTGGCATCACGCTCACCGCGGTGCCAGGATCTTGGTCACCCAGTCCGCTCTCGTACGCCTACCAGTGGAATGTGAATGGTTCGCCCTTGGGAGGAGCGACCGGGCCCACCTGGGCAGTTCCGGTTTGGGCAGCCGACAAGACGGTGTCGGTGACCGTCACCGGGTCGCGCAACGGATACCCCAGTGCCACGAGAACCTCCGGCGATGTGCGGATTTCCAACGTCGTTGGTTCCAGCGTCGGGCCGGGTAACTCTATGCCACCGAATACGCTCCTGCGTTCAACGAACGGAACGTACACGTTTGTTGTCCAGGGCGACGGAAACCTCGTCGTCTATCGAGACGGCGCTGCGACGTGGGCGAGCGACACAGCGGGCCAGAGCATCCGCGAATTTGCGATTCAGGGCGACGGCAACCTCGTGGCATACAACAACGGCGGAAGTCCGTTCTGGTCTAGTTCCACCGGCGGCAAGTCAATTAGCGCGCTCGTCATGCAGGACGATGGCAATCTCGTTCTTTACGACGGCTCGGGAGTCGCAACTTGGGCGACGTCCGGCGTCGGCGGCAGTGGCTCCGGCGTCAACGGTTGGTCGTATCCAATCAAGCCGCATTCGAGGCTCACTACCTACTCTGGCCACAACGGCGACGACTTCCCGGTTGGAGTCGGAACTCCGGTGTACTCGATGGGTGCCGGACCCGTTTCGTTCAATAGCTACGGGATCAACAGCAGCTGGTGCCCGGTGTCAGCAGCGTGGGGCGGGCAACAGACCGATCTGCGCGTCTCCACGAACCGCGACGGCCACACCTATCTGATCACCTACGCACACCTGAACAGCTATGTAGTCAGTTCCGGCCAGAACGTCCAGGCCGGACAGCTCATCGGATACTCAGGGCAGAAGGGATGCGCCGACGGTGCCCACCTTCACGTTGATATCAAGGTGGATGGCCGGGCGAACGTGCTCTATCCGCGAAACATCTTCGGGACGAGCTACTAGCCAGATGGGTGTGCTGCCGAGCGGTACTTAATTTGGTCCGCAAGCGCGCAGTTGGAGGCTTTAGCGAACCGCGCCGAGTGCCGCCAACTCCGCCCGCGACGTCGTTCCAGTCTTTCGCAGCACGTTCGCGACGTGGAATTTCACGGTGTTCTCGGTGATGGTCAGTTCCTGACCGATCACCCTGTTTCGCTTTCCCGCAACGAGCAGCGCGAGAACGTCCCGCTCCCTTCGCGTGAGCCCATCTACCGCGGGAAGCGTCGACGACGGGCTTGCGTCGAGCGGCAGGACGATCTCGAGCTGCGATCCCCACCCTGCCGTCGACTGCACGGTGAACGTGCCATCGAGCACGGCGACGCGCGCGGTCAGTTGCGCAAGACCCGGAGAGGCCAGCTGGATGTCGCCAGCACCGTTGTCACGGATGCCAATCAGCAGATTCGAACCATCGCAGTCCCACTGGATGCGCACTCGGTCGACATCGTCGCTGTCGGAGAGCGCAAGCACCGCACCACGCACCACTGCCCGGGCTGCGAAAGCAATCTCGCCGGGCAGCGGGCGTCCCTCCGTGGGCGGCGGCACGAACTCCACGGCGAGCCCGCCGTGTTTGACCAGCGGCGCAAGGTCGTCGCGCAGCCGCTCGAATGCGCTGTGAACGGGCTCTTCGGACAGCATTCGGTCGCGGTCGGAAACCGCACGCAACTGCACCATCGCTGCGGCGGCGATATCGACCGCACGCTGCCTTGCCGCAGCATCGCCGTGGCTGTCCGAGCGCAGTACAGCGAGCAGCGATTCCAGGGTCGTCGCGTGCGTATCGGTGAGATCGGCGATGAGGCTCGCGCGATCGCGCGACGCAGACCGCGAGTCGGCGATGTACGACGGCGACGCCGCCATTACCTGCTGGCGGATGCTCAGAGCGATCAGCTCCCACACCTCCTGCACGAGAGCTATTGTTCCGGGCGCAATCTCGGCGGAGACATCCACCAGCACGAGGATCGCCGACGTCTCAGCGCTCCAGACTGCGACCCGATGCGATGCTCCACCGATCGTTGCGTCGGCGGCGAGCGTCGATCCGCC
>Ga0247805_1001763_pt1 | contig 10267 bp, 11 predicted proteins | sample UWRJL044104R1_FD_180930 | JGI IMG/M metagenome (GOLD analysis project Ga0247805, IMG submission 180930) | Plant litter microbial communities from Arlington Agricultural Research Station in Wisconsin, United States - UWRJ-L044-104R-1 | ecosystem: Environmental > Terrestrial > Plant litter >...
CAGGTGGTATTTTTCTTTTAAAATCGGGTATACCGATGGAATGACAGCCTGCAATAAATCGTTGAACAAATGCGCAAAGGCGATGGCGAATAAGATCGAGAAAACCGTTTTTTGTGCGATTTCTTTGGTGTCGGGAATGGGTGTTGTTTGTTCCATAAAATTAAAAAGTCATTAAAATCCAGTACCAGAAAGCCAACGTTACAAATGACAGCGGAATTCCGATTCCGATCATCATCGTGCTTAATTTCGGCTTTAAGCCATAACTTGTGGCTAAAACCGAAGCTGTGATCATGGGTGCCGTCGCAGCTTCCATAATTGAAACGTCGATTTGCAGGCTGCTTTGATTGAATATTAATTTGTATAAAATGTAGAAAAATGCAGGCGTGATCATCAATTTAAAAAATAATCCGAGTGCGAGAAAATGGTAATGTTTGCTTCGGCGGTCGAATTTCAATTGCAAGCCAACGGCGACTAAAGCGATTGGCGTTACGGTATTTCCAAGTTTTTGAAATACTGACTGCAAGTCTGAAATAAAATCAATTTTTAAAATATTCATTGCAATAGAGATAAAAAACGCGATAAATGGTGGAAACGTAATAATCTTGAAAAGGATCGTTTTGGGTTGTGGCGTTCCGCGTGAAAATAAAGCCGCGACTATAATTCCGAGTGTTGCCATGACCATGAATGAGCCGGGCTGGTCAACGATGATGGCCGTTTGCAAACCTGGTTTTCCATACAACGCCTCGATTACAGGAAAGCCGACAAATGATGTATTTCCGAGCCCGCCCATTAAGATCAGGCAGCCGGTTAATTTTCGGGACCAGCCGAATATTTTTCCAAGAATCGAGAAAAACACATACGATAAGATAAATCCGATCCATGCAATTCCGAGCGGAAACAGCAATTGAGAATTGATCTCGATTTTCGGGATGTAGTATAAAGCCAGCGCAGGGAGCGAAATGTGAATCACGAACTGGTTCAGCGCCACATAACTATTGGCTGGAAAGGCTTTAACATATTGCAAAGCAACGCCAGTAACCATGCACATAAACAATAAAATAATGCTGTCCATAGGATTGAATAGGCTACAAAAATAAGCCTAAAAATCTGGACGAAAACCCGCTTAGATGTTTTAACTATTATTTAAGATTAAAAAAACGTACCTTCGGAATAATACTTTTAAATTTGTAATTTATTTTATTACAGTATGATTTCAGGGAAATTTGCCATCACGCTCCACATTCTGACCTTGCTGTCGAAAGCACCTGAAGATTTTTTGTCGTCGGAATATATTGCAGGCAGCATGAATATGAATCCCGTGCTGGTGCGGAAGGAAATTGCGAACCTGAAAAAAAATCATATTGTGGAAAGCAAGGAAGGAAAAAACGGCGGGACGCGGTTGTTGAAACCGGCTGCTGAAATTACGCTTGACGACATTTTTAAAATGACATTTGAAACGGTGACTTTGGGTTATTCGAAAAACGAACCCAATCCGGACTGTTTGGTCGGAAAACAAATCAATCAAAACCTCGGGAATTTATACGACGACATCAACCAGAAAATCAGCAAGCAGCTCAGTGAAATTTCATTATTGAATTTTGCAGATACGTTCTGATTTTTTTTAACTAAAACTGTAACATTTTTTATCACATTAAATAACTATATTATGAAAATTGCACTTATCGGAGCCACCGGATTTGTTGGCTCGGCATTATTGAATGAACTGATAAACCGCGGAAACAGCATCACGGCCATCGCGAGAAATCCGGCAGGAAATGACAAAGCAAACTGGGTCAAAGCAGATGTTAGAAAACCGAACGAACTTGCAAAAGTTTTAGAAAACCACGACGTTGTGATCAGCGCTTACAATCCGGGCTGGGAAAATCCAAACATTTATGAAGATTTTATTGCGGGTTCGAAAGACATTCAGGAAGCTGTAAAAAAATCAGGCGTGAAACGTTACATTACCATTGGCGGAGGCGGAAGTTTGTTTGTTGCCCCGGGCGTACAAGCGGTTGACACACCGGATTTTCCGAAAGAATACTATCCCGGAGCATCCGCTGCACGAGATTATCTGAACATCATTCGCGAAGAAAAAGAATTAGATTGGGTATTTTTCAGCCCGGCATTCGAAATGCATCAGGGAATTACCACCGGGCGAACCGGAAAATACCGTTTGGGACTTGAAAACCCGGTTTTTGATGCAGACAACAGAAGCATTTTATCTGTAGAAGATTTAGCGGTCGTGATCGCTGATGAAGCGGAAAACCCGAAACACCACCAACAGCGTTTTACGGCAGCATACTAATTTGCGATTTAAGATTTAAGATTTCTATAAACAGTTTCTGGAAGCGATTCGCTTTTTGAAACTGTTTTTGTTTTGTGTACTTTTACCTGAGAAATTCAAACCGTGGATCAGGAAAAACCAAAATCATCAGCATTGAGCGAAAAATCGGGTGTTGAGCAGCCGGAAATTATCAGCAAAACTGCTGCTAATCATATCATTGCGCTGCGCAATAAAAACGTGGCTGCAGCCGATCTGATTTCTGGAATTTTATCAGGAAATATCACAGCGCTCAGCCGCGCGATTACGTTGGTGGAAAGTACAAATCCCGACCATCTGGCAAAAGCCAATGAAATCATAAACGGTTGCTTGCCGTACGCAAATCAATCGGTCCGCATCGGAATTACCGGCGTTCCGGGTGTTGGAAAAAGCACGTTCATTGAGGCTTTTGGAAAACATCTGACCCAACTAGGAAAGAAAGTTGCCGTTTTGGCAGTGGATCCGAGCAGTACCATTTCACATGGGAGTATTTTAGGAGATAAAACCAGAATGGAAGAATTGGTCAAAGATCAAAATGCGTTTATCCGACCTTCAGCTTCGGGCGAAACTTTAGGCGGCGTAGCACGAAAAACCCGCGAAACCATTACGCTTTGCGAAGCATTCGGATTTGATACTATCGTGATCGAAACCGTTGGCGTGGGCCAAAGTGAGACCGCCGTTCATAGCATGGTCGATTTCTTTTTGCTTTTGAAGATTTCTGGTGCAGGAGACGAATTGCAAGGCATTAAGCGCGGCATTATGGAAATGGCCGACGCGATTGTCATCAATAAAGCTGATGGCGACAACATCAAAAAAGCGAGACTTGCGAAAACCGAATTCAACCGCGCGTTGCACTTGTTTCCAGCAAAAAAATCGGGATGGACGCCGAGAGTCAATACGTGTAGTGCGATTACAAAAGACGGAATCGATGACGTCTGGCAGATGATTTCTGAGTTTTTGGAACTCACGACCTCCAATCATTATTTTGAAGAGAAACGCCGCGGGCAAAATCAATACTGGATGCTTGAAACAATTGATGAACGTTTGAAAAATCATTTTTACAATAATAAAAACACCATTGCTTTATTGGAACAGAATAAAAAAGCGGTGCAAAACAATGAAATTTCACCGTTTGCCGCCGCTCAGATTTTATTGGAAAACTATTTTAATTCTTAGGAGTTACTCTTCATAACGCTGCACTTCGCGATCGTAAAAATCGTTGGCTTCAACAATCAAACCTTCCATGACTTCGTTTAATTCGGCTTCATCAAGGTCTTCGGCTTCTTCCATAAATTCAACTTCATCATCTTTAAGGTTGATGATAAATCTTGGATAATCCATATGGATGATAAAAATATCGTCCGGAAAATCGGTGTTGTCTCCTAGTAAAAATTTTGGTAATTCCATATTATAATTCTTTTTCTGCTGGTGTTAAATCGCGGTTTTCCGCAACCATTTTCCGAGTGAGTTTGTTGAAGCGAAGATACAAAAATATTGCAGCCGCGGTCAATCCGGCCAAAAGTCCGATCCACACGCCGACAGCTTTGAGCTGGGTATATTTTCCGAGGTAAAAAGACACCGGAAAACCGATGACCCAATAGGCTATAAAAGTGATATACATTGGGATTTTGACATCCTGCAATCCGCGTAAAGCGCCTAAAACCACAACCTGAATTCCGTCTGAAATCTGGAAAACTGCTGCTACCAAAAGCAATTTTGCAGCAATGACAATAACTTCAGTATTGTCGAAAAATTGCATTTCGTTATCCATATTCAGAAAAAAATGCGGCAGCCATTGGTGGAAAACGATAAAAATTAAAGCGAAAATGATTTCTAAAATAATGGCCAATAAAAAGATCGAGCGCGCCACAACGATCAGGTTTTTGAAGTCATTCAAACCCTTTTGATTGCTAACACGGATCATCGCGGTAACGCTTAAACCCATCGCAAACATAAATGTCAATGTTGCCAGGCTTAAGGCAATTTCGTTTGCTGCCTGGCTGGTTTTTCCGATGCTTCCACAAAGCCAAACCGCCGAAGTAAACAACGCGACTTCAAAAAGCATCTGCATCGATGATGGCAACCCGAGGTTGATAATTTTCTTCAACATGGATTTCTTGATCTCGTCGAAACTGAATCCCTTAAAATAAGTTTTTAATTTTTCGTTTTTAGATAAGATGATATGCAGGAAAAGTACCATCGCTATTCTGGAAATCACGGTTCCAATGGCAGCGCCGACAATGCCCATTTTCGGGAAAATCCAAATTCCGTATATCAGTACATAATTGATCGGAACGTGTATAATGTTCGACATGACGATTGCATACATCGAATATTTGGTCATGGAAAGTCCGTCTGCAAATTGCTTGTAACCTTGATAAATAACAACCGGAATTAACGAAAATGCAACCCAATCCAAATACGGCAAAGCCAGTTTAATGACTTCGTCTGGTTGTCCCATCGCATACATTAATGGTTTCGAGAAATACACAATTGTGAAGAGCGACAATCCTAGAATTGTACATAGAAACAGTCCATGATGAAACGCGGAACGCACTTTTAAAACATCTTTCTCCGCATCGGCTTCAGCGACAATTGGTGTAATCGCAGTTGAAAATCCGATCCCGATTGAGACGGCAATAAAAATAAAGCTGTTGCCTAATGAAACTGCTGCGAGTTCGGCCGAGCCTAGTCTGCCAACCATCAATTTATCTACGATTCCAATCAACGTATGGCCGAGCATTCCCAAAATTACGGGATAAGCCAACTTTAAATTGTATGAAAACTCTTTCTTATAAGTTGAAAAATTCACGGCGTTTATTTTTGGCAAAGATAGCATTCCGGATTTGCTTCGCAGTCTTTGAAAAATCATTTCAATCAAAAATTAAACACTTTTTCTTAAAATATGTTAAAAAATCAAATGCGACGTGGCAAAAACTGACAAATCAATAAATTTCGAAGTTTCGGATAATCAGAAGCCTAACACATTAAAAAACAATAAACTATAATCATATTTTATTCCTTTTGGCTGATGAAAATTCAACAAAAACTAAAATTATGAAACATTGCCTGCAAATTATGTAACCCTTTCAAAAAACTGCCATGATACATTTACACCGTTATTATTAAGCATTAGCCTTGAAATAACCCTCAAAAATCACAAATAAAAATTAACATTATGAACACTACAGCAAAAATTAAAGGGCTGTTTGCATTTGGAATTTTGCTTTTGGCAGGAACTCATGTAAACGCCCAGGAAACGACGACAACGACAACCACAACGACCACTTCAGTAATTGGAGATACGAAAAATTACGACCAGGGATTTCGCCTCGGATTCGGACTAAATGCAGGTTATGTTTTAGACGATGATTATTTTGACGGACTGGCATTGGGTGCCGATGTCAGGTTGCAATACGATTTGTCGAAAAGAACTTCGATTACTTTAACTACAGGTTACGACCACTTTTTTGTAGATGACAATTTGCAGGAATATTACGACGCGAAAGACATTGGAATGATTCCGGTAAAAGCTGGTTTTAAAGCATTTTTCTGGGGTGACAGCTTTTACGCCTTGGGTGAAGCTGGTGCCGGATTTGTCGTAAGCAAACAAAATCCATACACCGAAAACACCACTGTAATCTTATCTCCGGGAATTGGATACGCCAATAAATGGATCGACATCAGCGCACGTTATGAGCATTACACCGAATTTGAAACCGGACAAGTGGCATTACGCATCGCCTACGGTTTTAAACTCTAACGCCATTGGACAGCGACACACAACTAACTCAAAACCTTGAAAAGCCCAGATTTATTCGGGCTTTTCTTCTTTCTGTAAAACGGCTTTGTATTCTGAAATGTGTGACTTTACGTCGTCGTCCAATTCCGGTTCTTTAATATCCGGATGGTTTTCAAGTGTTTCCAATATGATTTTCGCAACGATCAAACGTGCCGTTTCTTTATCATCGGCAGGAATAACAAACCAGGGCGCATTTTTCTTAGATGTCTCATTGATCGCTTCTTCATAACAATTTTGGTAATCGTCCCAAAATCCGCGTTCCTTTAAATCGCCAGGCGAGAATTTCCAGTTGTGCTTGGCTTCTTCCAACCGGCGCAGCAGCCGCTGCCTCTGCTCCTCTTTGCTTAAATGCAGGAAAAATTTCAGGACAATGGTTCCGTTCTGGAAAATATGCTTTTCAAAATTGTTGATCTGATCCATTCTTTTGTCCCAGAAATCTTTCGGAATATCTTCGACTTTCCGAATTCCGGGCAAATTTTCATTCAGAATATATTCCGGGTGAACGCGCGTCACCAATACATTTTCATAATGTGTGCGATTGAATACGCCAAACTTTCCGCGCTCGGGCAAAGCCACATAATGGCGCCACAAATAATCGTGTTCGAGTTCAGTCGAATTTGGCGTTTTAAAACTATTCACGACCACGCCACGCGGATTAAAATCTTTAAAAACCTCACGAATAAGGCTGTCTTTTCCCGATGTATCCATTCCCTGAAGGCAAATCAGCACGCTATACCGATTGTCGGCATACATGACATCCTGCAAATCGCCAATTTTTTTGCGCGTCTTTTCGAGTTTCTCCTCGACCTCATCTTTGTCGATCCCAATATCAAAAGTCGTTGGCATTTTTGAAAGCTTTATATTTTTTCCAACCTTAAAATCGTCGGCGTTAATTGTAGTCATAATCAAATTTTATGTAAGTAAATATAAGTAATTTTAGGAGCTATTTCCGGCTGTGCGCTGTATCTTTTTTGTTTGGAAATTTTTAGCCGAAAATCAAATTCCGTCTCAAACAAAAAAGGATGCCGCTGCCATCCGGGCTAAAACAAGACCTCATGCAAAAATTCACCATTGAGTTATTATTCCAGATCATCGGCATCGGATCGGCGTCCGGACTGTTCTATAAAGACAATTCCGTCTCCGTAATTGGCGACAACAGCGGATTTTTATACGATTACCACATTGGAACCAAAGACTTGAGAAGTTATTCGCTGGTTCCGAACGCCGCCGCAAACATTCCCAAAAAACAAAAACCCGATTTTGAAGCGATGGCTTTTGACAATGATAATTTCTACATTTTCGGTTCCGGCTCGACCGAAAACCGCAACAAAATGGTGCAATTCGACAAAGCATCCAAAACCGCTGTTAAAACCACCGATTTAACCGATTTGTATTTATCGATGCAAAGTTTCGGAAACATCAAACCCGAAGATTTCAATATTGAAGGCGCCGCTTTATCCGGTGAAACCTGGTATTTCCTACAACGCGGAAACGGCTCCAAAGGAAAAAACATCTTGTTTACCGTTGAAGGAAAAACACTCGAAAACGGTTTTACAATTTTATCGAATGATTTCAAATTACCGAAAATCAAAGGCGTGCGCTGTTCGTTTACCGATGCATTGTTGATTGACGATCATCTGTATTTTCTGGCTGCCGCCGAAAATTCCAAATCTACTTACGAAGACGGCGAAGTGCTTGGAAGCATCATCGGAAGAATCAATATCGACACGATGAAAATTGAATTCACGCAGCAAATCTCAGACAAACACAAATTCGAAGGGCTGGCATTGTATTCAAAAACGGATACAGAAATCACATTCCTGCTCTGCGAAGACAACGACACCGATGTCCAGCAATCGGATTTCTACAAATTAACGTTAAAAAAATAATCTTGCGAACGGCTGTATTTGCTGGGTTTTCAAAATTATTTCAAAAAATTTTGACTGGCGTCCCAACCTTTTGCCCACTTTTTTACTCTTAGTATAAACGGAACCTTGTGATCAACGAAAATCTCATATCAGCCTGCAGGAAGATGCAACGGGACGCACAGCGGCAAGTCTATGAGTTTATGGCGCCGAAACTTTACCATAGGTGCAAACGCTACCTCAAAAAGGAAGAAGAAATTGAAGATGTTTTAGCCGATTCTTTTTATACCATTTTCACAAAAATCGACAAACTCAAAGAAGTTGATGCTTTTGAAAGCTGGGCACGAAAAATCACGGTCAACCAATGTTTAATGATGATCCGGAAAAAAGTAAATTTCAATATGTATCTCGATGATGTCGAATTGGCTTCACAACCACTTACTCCTGAACTTACCGATCTCGAAGAAGAAGATTTGCTCAATTTGCTTAATTTAATTCCGGAAGGCTGCCGCACGATCTTCAATTTGTTTGTCATCGAAGGTTACGCGCACAAGGAAATCGCCGAAATGCTACAAATATCTGAAGGCACATCCAAATCGCAGCTCAATGTTTCCAAAACGAAGCTAAAAGTTTTAGTCAATAAAATATATTACCAAAAAGCACGATAGTCATGGACAATCACGATAAATTATTCAACCAGATCAAAGATGCCGCGCAAAAGCAGGAAGCGAAGGATTTTGCGGCATTTGATAAAGTCTGGTCGCGCGTCGAGGACAAACTTGACCGTAAAGTGCTTCAGAAAGAAAATAATCTTTGGAAAAAAATTGCCGTTGCCGCATCATTTTTATTGCTGTTTACTGTGGGTTATCAATTGTTCAAACCGAAAGAAAACATAGTTCCTCCGGCAAATGAAATCACGGTTCAGGATACAATCGTCAAACACAATCTTCAAATAGAATCTGTTGAAAAACAAGAAATCACAGCTACTGAAGACAAAAATGCAAGCCTGCAAAGAGCAAATCCGGTCATAAAACCAGAAGCATCCGCAATTTTAAAAGAGCAAATCAACCCACGAACGGAAGTTGCTATTGGAAATTCGTTAAAAAAACCACTGCCAAGTGTCATCTCAATTCAGAAAGCAAAATCGGAACAATTTCCTGAAAGTAAAGCTGCATACGAAGCTGGAAACAATGAATCTTATGATTTTATCAAACGCAGGAAAAATTCGGCCTTAAGCGTTACCAGAGAGGATGAAGTTTCCAACGCAGCGAAGCCGCAGGCAGGTAAAAAAAGCGAGCCGCTGGTGGTCATTGATGGAAATGTCAGCAAAAAAGGATTAAGTGACAAAGAAAAATTAAATTCCGACGATATTGAAGACATTGTCGTTTTAGACGATCCATTGTACATCATCAACGGGCATTATTATTCTGAACAGGAACTTTTCGGACCCAATCCTACAAGCCCGTATGCGCCGCTGAACAAACAAGAAATCGAAAGCGTTTCAATCCTGCAGGGCGAAAAGGCAATCGAAGTTTACGGAAAAAAAGGCAGCAAAGGCGTTGTCATCATTTCCACCAAAAACCAAAAGCCTGTGAACCAGGCTGCCGACAAAGGCAAATAAATCCAATACTAACCTCTTAAATCCAACATCATGAAAAATTTGAAAATCTTTTCATCGGGCATCGCCATGCTTTTACTTTTCGGTTCATTCAATGTAACGAAAAGCGCATTGCAAACTGCAGAAATCGAGAAAACCATTACCGGCGTTGTAACTGAAGAGCAACTTCCAGTTCCAGGCGTAATGGTATGTATTAAAGGAACGAAAATTTCAACACAAACAAATTACGATGGAAAATATACCATAAACGCAAAAGAAAATCAAACGTTGGTTTTTAGCTTCGTGGGAATGAGAACCAAAGAAGTCGCAATTGGTAAACAAACCATCATTAATGTGGCACTTGAAGGAGATGCCGAACAACTTGGTGAAGTTGTTGTAACAGCAAGTGGCATGAGAAGAGAAAAGAGATCTTTGGGATATGCCACTCAAAAAGTTAGTGCTGACAAAGCTTATAAAAGGCAATTGTCTGGAAAGGTTGCTGGAGTTCAGGTTTCGAATGCCAATGCAAACCAAAATATCATCATTCGCGGCTATGCTGGTGTTCAAAGGTCAGAATCTGAAACAAAAAACCGTCATTACGACACGATGGTTCCGGCTCCCGTTACCAATGAAGATTACGATTCATTCGTAGAAAATCCTTTTGAAACGCCTAAAAACGC
>Ga0247805_1001764_pt1 | contig 10259 bp, 9 predicted proteins | sample UWRJL044104R1_FD_180930 | JGI IMG/M metagenome (GOLD analysis project Ga0247805, IMG submission 180930) | Plant litter microbial communities from Arlington Agricultural Research Station in Wisconsin, United States - UWRJ-L044-104R-1 | ecosystem: Environmental > Terrestrial > Plant litter >...
TCATTTCCTTTAAACAGAACCATGACTACTCAGCTGCTTGGCTTTGAAAGCTTGAATTACAACGTAGTTTATGCACAAATGGGACGTGGTAAAACAGAACGGATTCTGGCTCAGGCTATGTCATCTATAGCGGCTTCTTTAGCAAAAATGGCTATGGATGTGTGTTTGTTTATCAATCAGAACTTTGGCTTTATCAGTTTTCCTGACGAACTGACTACTGGATCGAGCATTATGCCACATAAAAAGAATCCTGACGTATTTGAACTGATCCGCTCACGCTGCAATAAAATACAGGCATTGCCGAATGAAATTGCCATGATGACCACCAATTTGCCTTCTGGCTATCACCGCGATTTACAATTGCTCAAAGAAAACCTGTTTCCGGCAATTACTTCTTTAAACGAATGTCTGGAAATGACCACTTTTATGCTGCAAAACATCAGTATTAAAGACGATATCCTGACCGATAAGAAATATGCTTACCTGTTTAGTGTCGAAGTGGTGAATGAACTGGCTTTGAAAGGAACTCCTTTTAGGGAAGCTTATAAGATTGTCGGTGAAACCATTGAAAATGGAACATTCTCTCCAGAAATGAAAGTCAGCCATACGCATGAAGGTAGTATCGGAAATCTTTGCAATGAAGAGATTACATCGATGATGGAAGAAGTGCTTGCCCAGTTTAAATTTGAAAGAACTAACCAGGCTATAGCTGAACTGCTGGCCTAAATATTTAATCATAATCATAAAAAAAGAAATGAATGTATCGGTACTAGCTGGCTCACTTATTGGTTCGGAGATCATTAAAATTGGTAATGAAGTCAATGAAATGAAGCGTAAGGGAGCGAAAATTGCCAATTTAACGATTGGTGACTTCGATTCTTCAATCTATCCAATACCCTCAGCGTTAAAACAAGGTATTGTCGAAGCTTATCATAACAATCAGACCAATTATCCACCTGCAGATGGTGTATTGGCTTTGAGAGAAACAGTTTCAGACTTGCTGAAAGACCGTTTCAATCTGGATTACGCGACCGATAGTATTTTAATTTCTGGCGGTTCCAGGCCATTGATCTATGCAACGTATCTGGCGCTGATTGATCCAGGTGATAAGGTCATTTTTCCTGCTCCATCATGGAATAATAATCATTACTGCCATTTGACATCAGCTAAGGCCGTTGCTGTGGAAACGGATGAAGCCAATCACTTTATGCCAACTGCAGCGCAATTAAAACCGCATTTTAAAGGAGCGACCTTATTGGCCTTGTGTTCCCCATTGAATCCTACCGGGACGATGTTTGGTAAAACTCAGCTGGAAGAAATTTGTGATGCTGTTCTGGAAGAAAATAAAAGCAGGGCAGCCGGCGAGAAGCCTCTGTACCTGATGTATGATCAAATGTATGCTTTACTGACTTTTGGAAAGGAACACGTAAATCCGGTAAGCTTACGCCCGGAAATGCGTGATTATACGATATTTATTGATGGCAGTTCAAAATGCCTTGCTGCAACAGGTGTACGTGTTGGCTGGGGTTTTGGACCGGCCGATATCATTAATAAAATGAAGGCCCTTGTTGGACACATGGGGGCTTGGGCACCTAAAGCTGAGCAGGTTGCCATGGCGGAATATTTTAAGGATAAAACTCAGGTAGACGATTTTCTAAATAGCTTTAAACAAAAGATTCAGGATAGCTTGGATGCTTTGTATAAAGGTTTTAATGATTTAAAGTCAGAAGGTTTTAATGTTGAAGCTGTAGAGCCTATGGGTGCCATTTACTTAACCATTAAGATTGATTACATTGGTAAAACTACACCTGAGGGTCAGGTTTTAAAAGACAGTGCTGATGTGAATTTTTATTTGATTAAAGAAGCTCAGGCGGCTTTGGTGCCATTCTCTGCCTTTGGTAATGAAGATAGCATGCCTTGGTTCCGCGCATCTGTAGGAGCTTGTGCCTTACAGGATATCGTTGATATGATGCCCAGAATTAAACTGGCGCTAAGTAAATTGAAATAGTCAATTTACTTAGCATAAAAAACCGCCGGTCATACAAATGGCCGGCGGTTTTTTATGCATTTATTTAAATTCTGAAGTCTTATGGAATTCAATATCTGGATAATCGCGCATGGTCATATTGATCATGAAATCATTGTCTGCCAGGAATACCGGGTTACCATCTTTATCTTCACCAATATGTTGTTGCTTACGTTTCAGAAATTCTTCAAGTTTCTTTTTATCCTTTGAGGTCACCCAGTTCGATCTGCCATAAGATAGGGTTCTGAAATGTGCTTTGGCGCCATATTCGTGTTCTAAACGGAAAGCAATTACTTCGAATTGTAGTTCTCCAACGGCACCAATGATTTTCCGGTTACCAGGCTGAGCAGTGAACAGCTGTGCTACACCCTCCTCTGTAAGCTGTTGGATGCCTTTCTCCAGTTGTTTTGTTTTCAGTGGGTCTCTATTCTCTACTTCCTTAAATATTTCAGGAGAGAAGCTAGGAATGCCTTTAAATTGCAATTGTTCTCCTTCTGTAAGGGTGTCGCCAATTTTGAAATTTCCGCTGTCGTATAAGCCTACAACGTCGCCAGGCCAGGCTTCTTCCACGATACTTTTCTCATTGGCCATGAAATCCATTGGATTTGAGAACTTTAGTTTTTTACGCTGGCGGGTATGGTAATAAAATTTGTTGCGTTCAAACTTACCAGAGCAAATCCTTAAAAAAGCAATCCTATCGCGGTGTTTTGGATCAAGGTTGGCATGTATTTTAAATACAAAGCCAGAAAAGTTTTTCTCTTCAACCAATACTTCGCGCTCTTCCGCCTCGCGGCTCTTCGGGCTAGGTGCGATGTTAATGAAGGTATCCAGTAATTCTTTGATTCCAAAATTATTGATGGCACTTCCAAAAAATACAGGAGCAAGTAAGCCTTCAATGTACATACTTTTGTCCAGGTCACCATATACGCCATGAACCAGTTCCAAATCGCTTTTTAAGCCGTCCAGTTCTTTAGGCTTTAAAAAGTTATTCAGGTTATCATCATTCAGGTCGCTCACCTCGATAACCGGGGCGCTGATTTTTGCCTTATCTGGTTCAAAAAGATTTAAATGTTTGTTATATATGCTGTAAACGCCTTTAAAAGTATGTCCCTGTCCGATAGGCCAGGATAGGGGGCATAAGCTGATGCTGAGTTTACTTTCAATTTCATCCAGTAAATCAAAAGCATCTTTACCTTCCCGGTCCATTTTATTGACAAAAATGATCACAGGGGTATTCCGCATGCGGCACACCGCCATTAATTTCTCCGTTTGCTCTTCTACACCTTTCACACAGTCGACCACCAGAATTACACTATCTACTGCAGATAAAGTACGGTAGGTATCTTCTGCAAAGTCTTTGTGACCCGGAGTATCCAGGATATTGATGCGTTTACCACTGTACTCAAAGCCCATAACTGAGGTGGCAACAGAAATACCACGCTGCTTTTCAATTTCCATGAAATCTGAGGTATTGCTTTGGTTGGCCTTATTTCGCTTTACAGCTCCGGCCGTATTGATTGCCCCGCCAAACAAAAGAAATTTTTCTGTTAAGGTTGTTTTTCCTGCATCGGGGTGACTTATAATGGCGAATGTTTTTCGTTTTTCTATTTCTGGATGGATCATAAAGAATTAAGCATCTGTGCTTGATGAAGCTGCAAAGATAATTATAAATATATAAAAGAAAACCGGTCAATGATCTGACCGGTTTTTATATGCAAATTATAAATCTTTAACGTCCTCCGCGCGTCGGCCTGCCACCACCTTCAGATGACCGGGATCCTTCAGATCTGGATCCACCTTCACTTCTTTGAGCAGGTGGGGCACTTTGTTGTATCCGTTCAGGTCTGGATTGTTGAACCGGTGCCTGACGTGGTTGTTCCTGTTGTTGCGGCTGCTCTTGCCTTTGAGGCCTTTGCTGAGGTTGTCGTTCCTGACGCTGTGGCTGTTGTTGTTGCCTTGGAGCCTCATAACTACGTTGCGGGCGCTGTTGTGGTTGAACCTGTTGCTGTGGTTGAACCTGCTCAGGTCTCTGTTGCCTTTCCGGGCGGGCTTCACGTACAGGCTGAGTGGTTCCGCTGCCTACATTTCCGCGGTCAATTCTGCCAGGTCTTGCAGGATTTTGGTCCGGATCGTTACTCATTTGCGTAGGTCTTGGTGGCCTTTCCATGTTTCCACCGTTGTTGTTTCTTGAAGGAATGTTTGTGTTTCCCGTATTTGTTTCTCTCGATGGACGTCCGCTTGTAACTCCGCTTCCATTATTTCCACGATCGGGCATCGATGTTCCACGATCAGGTCTCGGACTGGCGTAACCTTCACCCCTGATGGCATCTCTAGGTGCCGGGTTGGTATTGTTATTGCCACGGGTTGGCCTAGGTGTATAGATATTCAAATTATTGCCATTGATGCTGCTTCGGCTTGGCCTGCCAGAGTTATTTACATTGTAAACCCGTACGTCTCTTCCGGTAGCACGTCTGATGTCATCGGCTCTTGGTCCACTGTAATACGTATGACGATTATTTACATAGGTATTGTTAATGATTGTTGTATTATTAATGTATACGTTGTTTCTCCTTGAATAGTAGCGTGGGAAATTATCGTAATAAATATTTCTCTGTGGAACAAATACCCACCATAGTGAAGGAATATTAATATTGACGTTGATGTTCATGCCCGGTCCCATAGGTGCCCAGCCATAATATCCACCACCACTTCTCCAGTTTACCCATGCCGGTCCCCAGGTTGTGTCCGGAATCCAGACCCACTGACCGTAAGTGTTATATACCCATCTTCCATAATGAAATGGAGCCCAGCCCCAGTCGTAATTGGAAACCCAGGTATTTCCGTATTCAGTCATTGCCCAGCGGCCATTCGAATAATACGGTCTGAAATCCGCCTGATCTACGTCAGGACGCCATACGTATCCGTACTGCGGATCCTGTATCCAGGTGCCATAAGGCGACAGTTCATCATAAAATGATTGAAGCGATACGTCTTCGCCCTGCGCCATAACCTTTTGTGTTGTCCCGGTTAGCAGGAGCAGTAGCCCCAGCACGATAGCCGGTAATTTGATCATGTTTCTCATTTGTGTGTGTGTTTAATTTACCTAACGTTTTAATGATATCAATTTGAGTTCCAAAACCGGGTTAAAGTTTAATACGCTTGCAAAATATTACATTGGCATTGGAAATCATTTCGCAATAATATTAGTCTATCCGTGGTCTAAGCCAATTTTTAGTTAAAGACCGTAGCATTAAAATTACGTATTTTATGGCGTAAAAATATTTTCCAGATAACTTTTCTGTCAGGAGTTTTTGATTTATCTTTTGAAAGATGCCCTTTACCGCAAATATTTTTATTCTTTTGTAGGTTAATCCACGCTCATTATACTTGCTGAATTTTAACAAGGCTAATTTTATTAAAAAATGACTACACCCATCACAAAAGGCACTTTATTTCTGATTCCGGTTCCCCTGGCAGAAAATGCAGCGCAGAAATCGTTTACAGCTTATTTAGGAGAAACCATCAATTCCATACAAACGTATATTGTTGAAAATGAAAAAACTGCCAGGAAATTTTTAAAGGAAGCCGGCATAAAAATGCCACAAAGTGAACTTGTAGTACATGATTACGGTAAACATAAACGTGGAAATTCTATGGTTCCATATTTTAAGGAACTGATGACTGGAAAAGATGTGGGTCTGATGAGTGAAGCAGGTTGTCCTGGAGTCGCAGATCCAGGAGCCGAGATCGTCTCAGAAGCACACAAAAGAGGGATTAAGGTTGTGCCGTTAGTTGGCCCAAGCTCCATCTTATTGGCTTTAATGGCCTCCGGTTTCAATGGACAAAGCTTTACTTTCCATGGTTATCTTCCCATTGATAAGGCTGATCGTTCAAAAAGAATCAAGGAATTAGAGCAAATTTCAGAGAAAAACCGCCAAACACAGATTTTTATCGAGACGCCTTTTAGAAACAACCATCTTTTTGAAGATATTTTAAAAAATACTTCTGCGCACACGCAGCTTTGTGTAGCCAGCAACCTGACTGCTGAGGAAGAATATGTGAAGACTCTGCCAATTGCTTTATGGCGCAAAGAAAGGATAGACCTGCATAAGAAGCCAACAATTTTCCTTTTATATAAAGGCAATTAGCGATACATGTTTTTACTCTCAATAAATGAGATTACTTTATCGGGAACAAAATACTGTACGTTTTTTCCTGCTGCAATAGCTTTTCTGATAAAAGTAGATGAAATGTCCATTTGCGGGGTTTCGGTTACAGTAACCGCCGGATGATCACGCCATTCAGTAAGGTCTACCCCGGGTCTGGGGTAGACATACAAATGATAGTTTTTCAAAATTACCTCGTAATTTTTCCATTTTTTAAAAGAGGCAAGGTTATCTGCTCCCATAATTAATGCAAACTCTTTTCCAGGATACTTTTCCTGTAAATAAGTCAGCGTGTCAATGGTATAGGAAGGTTGCGGTAAACCAAATTCAATGTCGCTTACCTTTATCCCCTCCGCTTGTTCTATTGCCAATCTCGCCATTTCCAACCTGTCGTACATGTTAGAAAGGCCATTTTTATTTTTTAACGGATTGTGTGGAGAAACGACCAGCCAAACCTCTTTAAGTCCGGTAAAACCAGCCATGTAATTGGCGATAATTAGGTGGCCAATGTGGATGGGATTAAAAGATCCAAAGAATAGTCCGATTTTCATCCTTTTATAAAGTCTCCAACCAATTTTTCAGCTTCTGCACAGGCAGTTTCCAGGTCAAAGTTTTTAAGTATAACATCAAACTTATCGGCATAGCCAAGCTCTTTTTCGGCTTTAATAAACCGCTCCTGTAGTTTTTCCTGACTGTCCGTACCTCTGCCGCTTAAGCGTTCTTTCAGTACTTCAAGGGATGGAGGCTGTACAAATATGGCCAGGGCATCTTGCTCATATTTGCGCTTCAGGCGTAAACCGCCTTCTACATCGATATCAAAAATAACATGCTTATCATCGTTCCAGATCCGCTCTATTTCTGACCTTAGCGTGCCATAAAATGTACCATTGTAAACCTCTTCAAACTCTACAAATTCCTGTCTTGCAACACGGTGTAAAAAATCTTCTTTGGAAATGAAATAATAGTCTTTTTCGTTTACTTCATCTCCTCTTGATTCCCGGGTAGTTGCCGAAATAGAGAAACATAAAGAAGGAAACTTCTTCAGTAAGTGTTTAACGATGGTGGTTTTACCTGCTCCGGATGGTGCAGAAAATATGATCAGTTTACCTTGTTTCATTCCGGCTTACAATACGTTTAATAGTTGTTCTTTAATCTTTTCCAGCTCTTCTTTCATGCCCACAACCAGCTGCTGTATCTGTGCTTCGTTCGCTTTTGCGCCCATGGTATTGATTTCCCGACCAATTTCCTGCGAAATAAATCCAAGTTTTTTACCATTTGCATCCTTGCTTTTTAAGGTTTCGATGAAATAATTGCAATGACTTCTCAATCGGATTTTCTCCTCAGTAATGTCTAATTTATCAATGTAATAGATCAACTCCTGCTCAAGGCGATTCTGGTCTACACTTATTTTTCCAACATTATCTTCTAAAAATTGATTCAACCGCGCCCTGATCTGCGGGATTCTTAGAGGTTCAAGGACTTCAATCTCACTAAAAAACTGAAGAATATTCTTGATTCTCAATTCCAGATCAAGTTTTAAAACATTGCCCTCGTCCGCTCTGAATTGATTGAAGTTCTCCAATGCTTTGTTGAAAGTACTGTAAAGGATGTTCCAATCATTTTCACTGACCTCATCTTCTACATAACTAATTACATCTGGAAAACTTAAAACTGCTTGTAACAGGTTGGTTGAGTTAGCCCCTAAATTGACATTGATTTCCTCCAATTGCTTGTAATAGCGGCTCAATAGGGCTGCATTGATGGTTGCTCCCTTCAAAGCCTCTTCGCCGCGTTCAATATTGATCGAAACGTTTACTTTACCACGTTCAATCTCTTTACTACAAATGTTGCGTAAAAAGAGCTCCTTATCTGAAAAAGACTTGGGAAGCTTAATGCTCAGCTCCAAAAACTTGCTGTTTAAGGATTTGATCTCTACTGCAAATTTTACATTCTCATGATCTGCAGAGGCCAGGCCATATCCTGTCATTGATTTTATCATGTGCAAAGATATAATTTATTGCGTTTTCCTGTCTATTTAACTTTTTTTAACTAAGGGAATTGGCAAACAATGGTTAATTTTACCTGATATTCCATTGTTATGAAATTCAAGCCCCACCATATTTTTCTTTTTTTGTTGCTAATTTTCGGTCCTGTAGCCTCATTATTTGCACAGGATTTTTCCTTAGGAGGCGCTATTTTTGAGCGGGGAACCACCAATCGGATCGCCGGGGCACAGGTCATCAATAAAAAAACAGGCATAGATGTGACAAGTAGTGATTTCGGCTTGTTCCAGATTAAAGCAAAAGTTGGCGATACCCTGCTGGTTATCAAGGCTGGCTACACTGATGCTGAGGCTGCTGTTGTGTCAGACAAAGACATCATCATTTATCTAAATGGGGGGCGAACGCTTAAAGAGGTTAATATTAAAGGACAGAGTAAAAGACAAGAGCTGAACGATTTGAAACGGGATTACCGGAATAAAGGATCGTTTTATCAAGGTAAGCCGCCCTTTCTTGCCTTTCTTTTTAAACCTTTAACGGCAGTTTATGAATTGTTCGGACGAACACCAAAAAATGCCCGAAGATTTGGTCGTTTCTATGAAACGGAGTTGCAACAGACGCAAATCGATGGTTTTTTTAACGAATATTTAATTCAGAAAAATACCGATTTAAAAGGAGCAAGCCTGGAGAAATTTATGCTTGACTATCGTCCTGAATATGAAAATGCAAAGAATTGGGCAGAATACGACGCCATTAAATACATTCGGGATTCCTATAAAAAGTATACAGATACGCTTAATAAGTCGCCAAAATAATAAGGAAATTAAATAGACAGCGCCTCACAGGCTTTTTCCGCCGCAAGTTTTTCTGCATTTTTCTTGTTATAATCCCGGCCAACACCATAAGGCTCGCCTTCAATAACTGCTTGAATCGTGAAAAGTTTAGCGCTTTCACCCTCGCCATTTTCAATCATATCAAACATGATATCTTTGCCATGACGTTGGCACCATTCGATCAATTTACTTTTGAAATTGGTTTCAGTAAGTTCCAAAGTATGGATATCAATATACGGTTTGACAATCCTTTTGAGTAAGAAATCCTTAGTAAAATTGTAACCTTTGTCCAGATAAATTGCCCCGATCAGTGCCTCAAAAGCATCACCCAGCATGGAATGATGCTTGGTTTGTACATTAACGGCTTTCTGATCAAAAACAATAAGTTGATCAAAGCCCATTTTACGGGCAAGCTGGTTTAAATTTACTCGGTTCACGATTTTCGAGCGCATTTCCGTTAAAAAGCCTTCCTCTTTATACGGGTAGCTCTTAAAAAGAAGTTCAGCAATCACAGAGCCTAGTATGGCATCACCTAAAAATTCGAGGCGTTCATTGCTGCTTCTACTGCCATTTTTTAAAACTTTTGCCACAGACCTGTGCCTGAATGCCATTTTATATAAAGTGGTATTTCCAGGTACGAAGCCCAAAATGTTTCTCAACTTTTTTATAAACACTTTATCTGCAGACAGATAAAGTTTATACAGGTCAAATAATGGCATTAATAATTAAAAAATTAAAAAGGAAGCCTCAAAGGTTGACACTTCCATTATAAACCGGGCTTATTCTTCGTACTTCTTGAATATGACCGACGCATTGTGACCGCCAAAACCGAATGTGTTGCTTTGAGCTGCACGAATGCTGCGTTTTTGCGCCTTATTAAATGTGAAATTTAGTTTAGGATCGCATTCGGGATCGTCATTGAAATGGTTAATTGTTGGTGGAACGATGTCATTCTTTACTGCTAAAATTGCTGCAATTGCTTCTATAGCACCTGCAGCGCCCAGTAAGTGACCTGTCATCGATTTGGTTGAACTTATGTTTAGTTTGTAAGCATGTTCACCAAATAAGTCCACAATTGCCCTGCTTTCGGAAATGTCGCCCAGTGGGGTTGATGTTCCGTGAACATTGATGTAATCAATATCTGCAGTTGTCATTCCTGCATCTTTCAACGCATTCGACATCACCATTCTTGCGCCAAGTCCTTGAGGATGTGGAGCTGTAATGTGATTTGCAT
>Ga0247805_1001767_pt1 | contig 10248 bp, 8 predicted proteins | sample UWRJL044104R1_FD_180930 | JGI IMG/M metagenome (GOLD analysis project Ga0247805, IMG submission 180930) | Plant litter microbial communities from Arlington Agricultural Research Station in Wisconsin, United States - UWRJ-L044-104R-1 | ecosystem: Environmental > Terrestrial > Plant litter >...
CCAATTAATTTAATATTCAAAACACGGGCCCGGCTCCTTAAACAGTGCCATTGTTTAAAAAATACAAACTGGCACCACTTCACCTGATCTAACTTGTGCTGATGCTCTTGTTTAACCTTTGCCAAAGCCTTCTCATTCCTCAACCGCAATTTTTCCGGCCATTCAAACCAGGGTCTTCCACCATTCAAGGATTTGATGACCTCAAACAGGGCATAATCCTCCAGCCATGCACTTTCCTTCAGACTAAACTCGTAAAACTCCCTTTGATCAGCCTCAGGCTTCAACTTAAATCGATCATAAGCTAAATTCAGTAACACAGCTTTACTTTGAAAAACCAATTTAAAATCTATTTTCTTATTGCTTTTTTGCAGCATTTCCTTTAAATCTGCTGCAGACAACAAACCATCCTTCACCAACTGGTCCGGACTAATCAGCATCGGGTTAGCCGCCATCACAGAACTCGTAGCATAAGGAGAATAAAACTGCGAAGCCAGTACTGGGTTCAAGGGTAACATCTGCCAGTATTTCTGACCGCTGGAGGCTAAAAAATCAAGGAAGTCAAAGGCAGCCGGGCCAATATCACCAATGCCAAATGTTGAAGGAAGCGCAGTAACGTGCATCAATACGCCTGCACCTCTGTCGTTATTTACTTGCCTTCCATATAAAACAGCAAAAGGCAGATTTTCGAACAAATCTACAACCGAAAGCTCCGATCCGTCAACTTTAACCTCCCGCCGCGATAAGATCTCTACGCAACAAGAAGGCATACTTGGGGGCAGCTTAACTTTGATATCCCCATATTCAAAATCGAGATCTTCCATATCCTTAATAAAGGCTACCGGATTGATGGGTACAATAAACACCGCCCAATGCAGCTGGAAACGCCTGGAAAAAGCAATAAAATTATCTGCATGTTTTCCTGTGATGGCCAGTGGAACGTATAATCCATCGCTAAACAAATCCGGGAATTCAGCTCTGAATTTTAACATCCTTTGTAAAAAAAATAACTTAATTTTTCCATCATTACCGCTTTCCAAAAGCGCAGTCAGGTTAACCGGGTGCTTCTCGAATTCCTGCAGGTAGCGCATCCTTGAGGCATAATCTACAGGCCTGCGATTGTCCGGATCCACCATACTGAAATCCCAAAGTTCTGTGCCCTGATAGGTGTCAGGCACACCTGGTACACCATGTTTTAATATTAAAGAAGACAAGGATTTCAATCTCGCCAAGCGGTTTACTTTCCGGAAAAATGGAAGAAAAGTGATAAAGAATTCACCATCAGGCTCCAGTATGTTTTCCAGAAATTCCATCACTAACGATTCGTAACTTTCATCAGGATGTTCCCATTCCGAATTTTCTTTGGCTTCGCGAAGTGCCTTTTGCAGATATGCTTTTAATCTGTCTGCATATACCCTTGGCGCTTCTGCTTCATCGTAAGTGGAGACCAGGGTCTGATAAATAAAATAGGTATCATTATCATCTGGCAGGTTCGGGCTTTTCAATGACTGGTTAATGTTTCTCCACTGCTTTACCTGCTGAATCCAAATCTCCTTCAGATCAGTAAGTACACTTAACCTGGCCCGAACATCCTCTCCACGTTTGGTATCGTGGGTTGCACTGGTATTCATAACCAGTGGCCAGAACTCGGTACGGCTTAAGATTGATTTATGAAAATCATTGACCTTAATTCCAAACAATAATGGGGAATCGCCAACTTCGTTGTTGCCAATATGCCTGTTGTAAGTATACATCAACGTATCCTCCACACCTTTGGCCATCAACGGGCCAGAAAACTGCATCAGCCTTTGATACAGTTCAATATTTTCTTGCAAAAGAATAGTTTTAATGACCTCAAGAGGCACCCTATCCACAATAGCTAATTCCAGATTATCAAATATCTCTTCCAGTTCCTCCACTTCTCCAGCATTCAGGGGATATTGATTACCGTAAAAACGGTACACCGGACAGTGGATCAGAAATTCAGCAATAATGCGTTTGAAGACCGGAAAATCAACACTTTTTAGACGATGATCCGATTCCGCAACCACTTTAAGCGATAAACGGAATAAATTCTCCAGCTCACCCTGCATATAAGCATCCAGAAATTCACGTTTTTTCTTCCTGATTTGTACGTCTATCGACCGGTTTTCACCGGTTAATTTACCGTAAAACCAGTCAAATTGATTTTGCGCCTTTTCATTGGTATACACCTGATTGGCCAGACCAAGATAGTCATAGCCTGTGGTGCCTTCAATAGGCCAATCCAATGGCAACATTTCATCCGGCTCCAGAATTTTCTCCACGACAATGTAAGTTTCCTTTCCGCAAAGTTCCCGCAATTGACTTAGGTAGCCCTTGGGATCAAACAACCCATCCACATGATCAATTCTCAGACCCTGGAAAAGACCAAGATCAATCAACTCTTTGACAAGCCTATGGTAGTCATCAAAAGTCTCCCTAAATTGCATATTCAGGCAAATCAAACCATTTACCGTAAAAAATCGCCGGTAATTCATGCGTACATTACTCTCCGTATAAGCACAAAGCCGGTAATATTGCTGCTTTGCAATTTCACGAATCGGAGCCTTCATATCCGTGCTACCCTTAAGCGGCCAGAGACTTTCTCCATATTTTAAATAGGCACCTGTTTTTGTTTTGACCAGGGTCAGTTCACCCTGGTCAATCACCTCATCCAGATCAGCACCTAAAAAAGGCGCCATTAATGGTTCGGTGTTTAAATCCGGGGAAATGATATCGAAGTATTTGCGATAAGCAGACTCCTCTCCCTTTTTTAGAACATCCATCAACCAGGCATTGTGATGGTCATAAGCCATATGATTAGGCACAAGATCCTGGATCCAGGCCATTCCCAGTTCAGACAATTGCTTTGCAATAGCTTTAAGCTCATCAAGCGTTCCAATTTCCGGATTGATCTGGTTTGGATCTACACCGTCATAACCGTGCATGCTTCCGGGAACCGCAGTAAAAATCGGAGAAGCATAAATGGTTTTAACACCAAGTTCATGCAGGTAAGGTATCAGTTTAAGTAAATCACGGAAGGTAAAGCCAGCATGAAACTGGATGCGGTACGTGGAAACGGGATTAAACATAACGGGCAGTATAAGCGATAAAAGATTCAGGTTGAACAATGATTTTTTTAGGGTTATTTTCTATTAATGTTGAACCCGTTCCCAGCCACTGAGCAGCGGCAGAATTCAGCAATTCTTCTGAGATTAAAATATGGCCGGGGATATCCAGAATATGCTGATGGGCCGAAAAATTCATCACACACAAAACCAGGGAATCCTGACCAGAAGTACCTTGTTCCAGCAGCAGACAATTGTCTTCCTCCAACACGATAACATTTCTGGTATTTTTACTACTCAGATACCGCTTACGAAGGGCAATCAATCGTTGATAATAACGAAAAATGCAAGCATGCCTATCCTCTGAAAGCAAGTTCCAGTTCAGTTTTGAATGCATAAAAGTAGCCTCGTCCTGAGGGTCAGGAGGACTTCCCTCGGCAAACATCTCCGCAAACTCAGCACCTCGTCCAGCCCTGACCATTTCTATCAGTCCCTGGTCGCCATGATTCACAAAATAAAGAAAGGGGTTGGTTTCTCCCCATTCCTCCCCCATAAACAACATCGGTAAATAGGGTGAAAACAGGACAGCAGCAGCAAACAACTTATACAATTCGAAACTAAAAAGCATGCTGGTACGCTCCCCGAGCATCCTATTTCCCGTCTGATCGTGATTTTGAGAGAAAACAACAAACTGACTGGGTGCATGACCAGTGGCAGAGCGCCCAAAAGTTTTCTTTCGTTCTTTAGAATACATATCCGTGTACACATAAGCATCCTTATAAGATTTAGCCAGATGTCGTATACCAGAAAAATCTTTATAATAACCTTTGGCAGGTTCACCGCCACTTACCTTAAGTGCATGATGGAATTCATCCACCCATTGCGCATCCATGCCCAAGCCATTCGCCTCAACCGGGGTAATATAGCGAGGATCGTTCAGGTCACATTCAGCAATCAGGTAATGCATACGGCCCGTCTGCTGTATTAATAAATCTGTATAAGTCCTGATCTGTTGTAAAATATGCACTGCACCAAAATCTTTAATCGCATGGACTGCATCCAGGCGTAAAGCATCCACGTGAAAATCACGGAACCACATCAGCGCGTTCTCAACAAAAAAAGCCCTTACACCATCACTATCCTGATCATCAAAATTCAGTGCATTACCCCAGGGCGTTTTATATTTATCGGTAAAATAAGGCCCGAATTCAGCAAGACAATTCCCCTCTGGTCCCAAATGATTATATACCACATCTAACACTACCGCCAATCCCTTTTGGTGGCATAAATCGACCAGACGCTGTAAACTGGCCAAACCACCATAAGACTCCTGAACAGCAAAAGGAAAAACACCATCATAGCCCCAGTTTCTTTTGCCCGGAAAAGCAGCAACAGGCATCAGTTCAATAGCCGTTACCCCAAGCAGGATCAGGTGATCCAGCCTATCAGCAACCCCATTAAAATCCCCTACTGCAGTAAACGTTCCGGGATGCAATTCATAAAAAATGTAATCCTGTAAAGGTATATTCTGCCAGGAAAGATCATTCCAGCCATAATCCAGTCGCATTGCCATGGATCTACCGTGTACACCATCAGGTTGCGCCAGAGCAGCCGGGTCAGGCAAGGGACGCCCATTGTCCAGCACAAACTCATAATACATTCCCGGTTTAATCAGATCAGAAATAGCTGTCCAATAACCAAAATCATCAGACTGTAATTCCAGCGATAGGGATTCAGCAACTAAACAAACCTGAGTAGCATCAGGTGCCCAAACCCTAACCTCCGCCAAACCATCCTTATCGAAATTCACTCCTATCCCACGTTTCAAAACATTTATATCCTGCATCATTTCAATCTTTTTAATAAAACAACGGTTCGTCCTCCAACATCCATAGCTGATTCCGCATCAAGGTTCAATGTTTCCCGCTGCAAATCTCCCGTATCAAAAACCAAGGCCCATTGATGACCATAACGGCTTGGTGGAAGCACATAACTTAGTGGCTGGTCATGGGCATTAAAGATGATGTAGAAATCACGCAAAAACACCCCAAGCGATTTCGCAAAATCTGCAGTCCAGTTGTGCTCATCCATTGGATTACCCTCTGGTAAAAACCAGGCAATATCTTCAATGCCAGAATCAGTACCAGGAATTCCTTTGAACCACTTATTTCTGCCAAATACTGCATGTTCTTTCCTCAGGGCAATCAATTTCTTAGTAAAGTCCAGTAACTCCAGATCAGCGGCAGCCCAATTGAGCCAGGAGATTTCATTATCCTGGCAATACGCATTGTTATTACCACACTGCGTCCGGCCCAATTCATCACCAGCAACCAACATCGGAACACCCTGAGATAAAAACAACGTAGCCAGCATATTGCGCTGCTGCTGCTTTCTTAGTCTATTAATATCCTCATCATCCGTCTCTCCTTCAACACCATAATTACATGAACGGTTATGCGTTTCACCATCCCCGTTATTCTCCCCATTTGCCTGGTTATGTTTTTCATTATAACTCACCAGATCCCGCAGGGTAAAACCATCATGCGCAGTAATAAAGTTGATGCTCGCCGCCGGCGTTTTATCATCATCCTGATACAAATCCGGACTTCCAGTAAACCTGCTGGCAAATTCCCCAAGCATACTATCCTCCCCACGCCAATAGTCCCGGATACAATCGCGATACTTGCCGTTCCATTCCATCCAGCCCAAAGGAAAATTTCCAACCTGGTATCCCCCGGATCCGACATCCCAGGGCTCTGCAATCAATTTCACCTGGGAAATTACCGGGTCCTGGTAGATGATACTGAAGAAAGAACCCAGCATATTTACCTCATCCAGGCCGCGGGCCAGTGAAGAAGCCAGATCAAAACGAAAACCATCCACGTGCATTTCTGTAATCCAGTACCTTAAGCTGTCCATCATCAGACGTAAAGCATAAGGGAAATGCGCATTTAAGGTATTGCCAGTTCCCGTATAATCCATATAAAAGCGCTTGTCCTCAGCAAGCCGGTAATAAGAAGCATTATCAATTCCCTTAAAAGACAAAGTCGGCCCAAGATGATTTCCCTCCGCTGTATGGTTATAAACCACATCCAGAATCACTTCAATACCTTCCTTATGCAAAGCCTTAACCATATCTTTGAATTCCCGGACCTGCTCACCCATACTGCCAGAAGAACAATAAGGCGCATGCGGGGCAAAAAATCCAATGGTATTATATCCCCAGTAATTATGCAATCCGTTTTCGAGCAAATGCCTGTCATCCACAAAATGGTGGACAGGCATCAGTTCAATCGCGGTAATTCCCAAAGACTTTAAATGCGCCAGCACAACCGGATGACTAATTCCTGCATACGTACCCCTGATTTCCTCCGGAATATCAGGATGAAGCCTGGTCAAGCCCTTTACATGCGCTTCATAAATAATACTCTCATGATAATCCAGACCAGGCGACTTCACACCCTCCCAATCATAGGCAGGATCTATCACAACCGCCTTCGGGATAAAATCAGCACTATCTCTGGTGTCCAGACTCAGATCATCTTCATCAAGCCGATAGCCAAAGAGCGCATCATTCCAGCTCAGCTCACCAGATATGGCTTTCGCATAAGGATCAATGAGTAATTTCTTCGGATTAAAACGATGACCCTGCCCAGGTTCAAATGTTCCGTGAACCCGATAACCATAACACTGACCAGGGCCCAGCCCAGGTATATAAACATGCCAGATATTGCGTGTTTTTTCCCGTATTGTAATTTTCGCATGCTCTATCTTACCATCCGAATCAAATAAACACAATTCAACCTGCGTTGCGTGCGCAGAAAAAATAGCAAAATTTACACCCGAACCATCCCAGCTCGCTCCCAAAGGATACGGATAACCCGACATCGTCTCCATACCCTTTACAATAACCTCAATAAATAATTCGGCCGTATATATTTATCCTTCTTTTCATTTTGATTTCCATTGCCATCAGCAATCCCACCAGCAGGCTGCCGAGACTTGATGTTATCCTGCATGTCAAATTTTTCTGTAGATTCGTTTCTTTCTTGTTCTGTTTTCATAGGAATAAATGTTACGTACGATTATATTTCAAATAATTTGACAAGTTCAACCCAACTCAGGTTGTCCTGTTAGGACGATTTAGATATTTCATAATCTGAACCACTGCATTGCTGCAACACGCCCTGGCAGCAGTCTTAAGACGCTCAGGCCTCACACTTAAAAATGCCGACCAATAGTCAAGCTCTTCGGCTCGGGAAAAGTCAATCAAAGTCTCCTCACCGAATTGATTAAAGATTAGCTTATTCATATTGTTAAAATATAATTGGTTACCAGTCCGCAACAACATCAACACGAAGTATGTTTGCAGTTTAATACGCTTTTTGGCAAAAAAAATACTCTTTTTAGGTAGAGACTGGGGACTAAATACTTATTGGCAGGAAATTGTGATACAGGAAATCACCCAGGAAAACCAGCTACTTCATAAGCGGCAACATAGAATGCCAATCCTGTCAATCGGCATTGGCATCAGTAAAAAAACCGCAGCAACTTTTTTAACGCATTAGGGTGTACAACGATCGAATCAAAAAGATCTCTGGTGCAAATTGCTCATTCCAAGAATTAAAATCTACAGGAAGCACCAACAAAATAATGTTTAGCCGCAGTATGCTGAATCCCATAATTCAATCCCGCATCCAGCTTAAAATCCTTAGCCAGCTCCAACTGCACAGCTGCATTTAAAAAATTAGACCATTGATGTGCTTTGAAATCATAGGTATAATAGGTCTCCGCGATTCCGTCCAAGCCCTTTAGCAACGCATGGCTAATGGTGACAGATTGCAGAAACTCCGTATGCATCAGCTGCTGCTCCGCATCCTTAAGCCGGTCCGCCTCTACCTGGATCCCCAATTTCCAGTCACCAGGCACCTTAAACTGCATCGGCACAATCAATCCCCCTTCAAAGCGGCTCTTGTCATCATATTTCGAACTCGGGAACTTCACATACGGTAACACCGCCAGGGCGAAATTTCCTCCATCATTCCCAAGCAAATTCTGCTTGACCCTAAAAGTCACATCGCCGATTCCAGACGTAAAAGTCCGTTCTCCCGAAGCCAAATCCTTTTCTTTTTGCCTGCCGTAACTCTGAAAACCAATCTGAATCGCCGTAGAACCGGTAATCCCAATTTTAAGATTCGCCTGATTGACCAGCAGTGTGTTCGTCTCGGTGTGATCCGAGCGCTCACGCTTTGTTCTAATCAAATCAGTCTCATACTGAAAATGACCCGCATCCACGGTAAATGGAGATTCAGTCACATCCGGCCGGTCAGTTTCCATGTCGCGCATTTGCCCTTTAGGTACAGGGCGAAACAAGGAATGATTCACCTTTTCCTGACCCCATACAGCTAAGGGCAAACAAACCCAGCAAATCAAAACCAACAGCATATTAGATTTTCTATTCATCATTCAAGTTTAAATCGTAACCAGTGAGGCAACACTTATCGCATGATACCAGCAAGCCATAAACCAAATCAAACATGAAATGTTTGACGTCAAAGCCACAAAAAAATATTTATAAAAAAAACAATAATTTGAAACAAAGCCCAAAGAACGATGTTCTTCAGCATCGAAATTAACCCTTAAATATCGCTTGTTATGAATGGATTAACTCCAGGGGTCTCTTTTAAGCTTAACCTCAAAGGCGAAAAAAAGCCAATAAAAGATATCCAAATCAAAGATGGTCACCTGGACTATCCGCTACCAGGAAACAAGCAGGTTAGTATTCAATGGAACATTAGAAATGTTTAAATATTTAATAAATAAATTAAACAAAACACAATACAAAAGGTTGTGTACTAGCATAACGATTTAGGCATGAAAAACAATAAATCAATTAACATATATCCTATAAAAAACACATAACTATGGCAACTACAACAAAAACTGGCGCAACAACCGCCACAAAAACAAACACAAAAAAAACATCCCCAAAACCAACAGGCAAAACTGGGAAAATGGAAAACTCTGAATTCCACGAATTCTTCGTAGACGAACTTAAAGACATCTACTGGGCTGAAAAACACTTGGTGAAAGCTTTGCCTAAAATGAAAAAAGCAGCCACCAGTCCAGAACTGGCAGAAGCCTTTCAAAAACACACAGAAGAAACCAATAACCACATCGCCACCCTGGAGCAAGTATTTGAGCTATTGGGAGAAAAAGCAGTAGCCAAAAAATGCGACGCCATGGCAGGCCTGTTAGAAGAAGCGGACAGCATCATTGAAGACACCGAAGCCGGAACATTGGTCCGTGATGCAGGACTCATCCTGGCCGCACAAAAAGTAGAGCACTACGAAATCGCCACTTACGGTACCCTGCGCGTATTCGCAGCCAATATGGGCCATACAGAAGTAGAGAATCTGTTATCCCAAACCTTAGAAAATGAAAAAGCAACAGACATAGCTTTGACCGAAATTGCCGAAAGCTCCATCAACGAGCAGGCAGCAGCTGAATAAGGCATATCCGGGCTTAGGCAAACCACCTAAGCCTGATATAAAAACTTCTAAATGATGGTCAGCAAATGAGCACGAGGTGCCTGAAAAAATAACAGGAACGTTAAAAAAAATAAACTGAAAGCAAACGCTATATAGATAATTATGGAAAACCATATCTATAAATCACTGCTATTGGTATGTGGAGAACTGATGATCAAACACAAACTAAGCATCGCATTTGCCGAAAGCGCAACGGCAGGTAGAATTGCCTCAGAATTTGCCATGGTTCCGGATGCCGGTAAATTTCTAAAAGGCGGAATCATCTGCTACAACGCAGCCATCAAACAAAGCCTGCTCGGGGTGCTATACGAGCAGCTAGAAACATTTACCCCAGAATCCGAAATTGTCACCTTATCAATCACCGCTGGACTGCAAAAACTGATACCGGCAGACATACATGTTGGATGCACAGGACTCACCGGCCCAGGCGGTAGCGAAACGATAGAAAAACCAGTAGGCACCATGTTCCTATATGGGATCAGCGGACACGAACTGATTTTTAGCGAAAGAACGGTATACCATGGAGATCAAGAGCAGATTGTCTCACAAACTGTCCTGCGCCTTGCGCAGCTCCTGCACAACTACCTCATCAATAAAGAATAGCAGCGCAT
>Ga0247805_1001768_pt1 | contig 10247 bp, 8 predicted proteins | sample UWRJL044104R1_FD_180930 | JGI IMG/M metagenome (GOLD analysis project Ga0247805, IMG submission 180930) | Plant litter microbial communities from Arlington Agricultural Research Station in Wisconsin, United States - UWRJ-L044-104R-1 | ecosystem: Environmental > Terrestrial > Plant litter >...
AAACTTTGACAAAAGTGCTAGACGAAATTATATGAATCTATAATTTACGATTTACCAATAAAATTTTTTATTCCCGTTGTGATTATTTTTTCGAATTCAATCGCTGAATGCAATGCATCTTACACCAAACGTATTTATTTAATATTACAGTTGCAGTAGGTATAATGTCGATATAGTATGAAATAGTCCATTATTTTGGACTATAATAACCTGAGCGATAGCAAACAGACAAAGCAATACATTATCGGTAATAATATAATAGCCCGTAGTCGAAGCTAAAGGCTATTGTTTTTACATACTAAACTTTTAAAACTCTTAAAGAAAATTAAAAATTATCTTTTGAAAACATCCCTAAATTGATATAATAATCTTTCAATGAGTCGTAAATCATCAGTTACTATATCTGCTGTCCCTGACATTTCTTGTTGAAAATCGATTTGTTTCTTATAAGAGGTCTCTATGCCGTTGGGCAAAGAAACCCTAATTAATAAATTGCCGTCTTTGTCAGGAGTTAGCGAAATGGCTTTTACAATTCCTTTTACAATTCCAAATTCTCTATCAGGATAATTTGCCAATCGAATATTTACATTTTGGGCCACTTTTATTTTACCAGAATTTTGAGCAGGTGCTTTTACCATTCCAATATATTCCTTTTTATATTTTGGAATTATGGCAAACACATTATCTCCACCATTTACAGTTTGATTTTCTGACCAAATTTGTAGAAAAGTTACTTTTCCATCAATAGAAGACCGTAACACATAATTCAATTCCCAATCTTTAATTGCTTTCTTTAATTGATAAAAAGCCTGAATCATATTACGTTTCAAGTTTACATTTTCTTTATTCTCGTTAATTTGTGTGGTTTTGCTGTTTTTATTTAGTTCATTAAGAGACGATTTTAATTGAGAAATAGAACTTAAAACGCTTTTATAATTTTTTTGAAACTGTAAAAAAATTAATCGCTGTTTTTCAATTTCTTGGGCGGCAATTATTCCCTTTTTATATAAATTTTCGTAACGGTCCAAATCATTTTTTTGTAAGACCAATTCATTTAGATTAATACTCTTTTGTGATTCCAGTAAGTTCAATCGCTCTTTTAGTTGAATAGCTTCGTAGTTTTCAGCTCTACCTTCAACTTGATAGGGTTGTAGTTTTGTATTCAAATCATCTGCAATGCTTTCTTTTTGAAATAGCGCAAAGAAACTTTCAATTTCGCCCAATTGAACTGACTTTAATTTCTCAAACGGGAATTTATTTTTGTCAATATTAATGGTGTCAACTATACTTTTCAATAAAAAAACATCATTATAATTAGCTGAATTTTCTATAATTGCTAATGGTGTATTTTTTGAAACATACATTTTATCTTCAACTAAAATATTTTCAATTTTGCCAGATACTTTTGCAACCAATTTTTCAGGAGGAACGATGGTGGTTATAACAATTTGAGTAGAAATAGTATCAGGATATTTAATTAACCAGGATACAAGCAATAGTGATAGTATAATGATTAATACCACAACCGAGCCACATCGAATCATCCAGTGAGGAACTTGTGAAAGAATTTCTTGTACTTCTTCACTTCTTAATTCAAATTCTTTTTCTTCGGGCATTTTTTACTTTTTAAATCTGTAATATGTCTTAAATGTGTGCTTTCAGGTTCGGTCAATAATAATTAATCATCATTCTTAAATCTTAACTACCTAATTGTAACTGATTCTTAACCAACTTATAATAACTTCCCTTGAATGTTACTAATTCCTTATGATTTCCTATTTCAACAATTTTACCTTTTTCTAAAACTACGATTTGGTCAGCATTCATAACCGTACTCAATCGATGAGCAATAACAACAACAGTTTTATTTTTAAAGAAGATATCCAATTTCTGCATAATCTCTTTTTCATTATTAGCATCAAGAGCAGAAGTTGCTTCGTCAAAAAATAACATTTCTGGATTTTTGTAAACAGCTCTTGCTATTAGTAATCGTTGTTTTTGACCAGTACTCATACCAACTCCTTCCATTCCTATTTTGGTATTATAACTTAATGGATAATCTTGAATAAAAGTTGAAATATTAGCTACATCCGCTGCGTAATGCAATCGCTCTTTTTTGACTACATTAACTCCAATCGCTATGTTATTTGCAATAGTATCATTAAAAATATAACCCTCTTGCATTACTGTCCCAACGTGTGATCTCCAAGTTTTTTGAGCGATTGTTTTTAACGGAGTTTTATCTACTAAGATTTCACCGGAATTAGGCTCATAGAATTTAAGTAACAACTTCATCAAAGTAGTTTTTCCGCTACCACTACTACCAACAATAGCAGTTATTTTATTGGCAGGAATTGTTAAATTAAGATTTTCTAAAACATTCAAATCTGAACCAACGTAACTATAACTTAAATCTTTTATTATAATATCAGCAGCTTTTGGAATATCGTGTATTTGTGTTTCATCTTGCTGGGTTTCATCTTTTTTATCATGTATTTCTGACAATCTTGCTAATGATATTTTTGCATCTTGAACTTCACGAATAAAATTGATAAGTTGCAAAATTGGTCCGTTCAAACTACCTACAATACTACTGATTGCCAACATCATCCCCAAAGTGATTTGCCCGTCAATAACTAATTTTGCCGAAAGAAAAATAATTACAATATTTTTAATTTCATTTATAAAATTGGATCCAATATTTTGAGTTTGTTCCAGTATCAAACCTTTCATTGAAACTTTGAATAGTCTTGCTTGTACATATTCCCAACCCCAACGTTTCTGCTTTTCGGCATTGTGGAGTTTTATTTCTTGCATTCCATTGATGAGTTCTATTACTTTACTTTGTTCTTGAGAAACTTCGGCAAAACGCTTGTAATCCAATTTTTCTCTACGCTTAAGGAACAGTATAACCCACAAAAAATAACAAAAACTTCCAATAAAGAAAACCGCAAATATTTTTATGTTATAGTATGCCAAGACACTTCCCATTATAAGCATATTTATAAGAGAGAATAAAACATTTAAAGATGAGGTAGTCAATATTTTTTCAATTCGATGGTGGTCGTTTATGCGTTGCATAATGTCGCCCGTCATACGGACATCAAAGAATGAAATAGGCAAATTCATCAATTTTATAAAAAAATCTGAAATTAGAGAGATATTTATACGAGTAGAAAGATGCAGCAAAATCCAACTTCTTATTAGTTCCAAAGCAGTCTTTCCAAAAAACAAAAATATTTGTGCAAAAAGAATTAAGTAAATAAAATGTATGTTTTGATTTTGTATTCCAACATCAACAATACTTTGAGTAAGAAAAGGAAAAATAAGCTCTAATAAACTTCCTGCAAATAAACCGATTACCAATTGGATTATAAAAGACTTATATGGAAAGATATATTTGAGTAAGAGATTAAATCCAAATACATTAGAGTCCTCTGAATCAAAGTCGTTTTGATAAAATTTAGATGTTGGTTCTATAAGTAGAGCAATTCCTTCGACAGTAGTTTCATTGGCATTGTTTCCAATCCAGAATTTAAGAAATTCTAATTTAGTATATTCGATTAATCCTATAGCTGGATCTGATACATAATACTTATTCTTTTTAATTTTGAAAAGAACTACAAAATGACCTGAATTCCAATTTAGAATACAGGGAAGAGGAAGTTCATCAAGTTGCAATATAGAGCGTTTGACTCCAATAGTTCTAAAACCAATTTTTTCAGCAGCATCACTTAACATTAGTAGATTAGTACCATCACGAGTGGTTTCGCTTTGATCTCTTAAATCTTGGATGTTTAATGTTTTGCCATAGTGTTTTGCAATAATTTTTAAGCAAGTAGGACCACAATCTTTTGATTCGGTTTGTATATAAGTAGGGAATTTTTTCAAATTAATTAATTATTAAGCTAATTCATCATTTCGTAATTTGAAACATTTCCATTAAAATTGTTTATTTGGATGTGAATTTCTTTATTATTTTCAATATTTAACTTTATAAATTTTGCGCTTGAAACGCCTTTTATAAAAAAAACATTCTCATTAAATTTTGATTGTATTAAATTGTTTTCTGATTGTACCGAAAAATAATTTATTATAACATTATTGCCTTTTTTATCTTTTTGAATATTTAAGGTTGAACTTCCCAACTTATTTTTATAGCTTCCTATATCAATATCTGAAATTAGTATTGGCAGAAAATAAATTGACGCAATATAATCAATTAAATATTTTATTTTAAAGTTTGAAGTTTTGATTATGTTGTTATAAAAAAAATCTAAAAATCCTGAACTGGCTTTCTTTGATTTCTTTCTGAAAGTATATTTGTCAATGTAGAAAATATTTGGAACATGTGTCCAGAAATGCTTTTTTGATAAAACATTTGACTTGTATTGTATCAAATGAAACAATAAAATTTCAAACTTATTATTGTAACCCAATAGCCCATTATCCCATTTTAGTTTGCCCGATAAACCATCAACCACTAAAAAATCAAAAAAAACATTGCAGTTTCCTAACTCAATTTCTTTCCTGACAACATGTTCCATACTTTCAATTTCGCAGGGTACATCAAAAATATTTATACCTTGCTCCATTTCTATATGTTTAAAATTACACTCATCAAAACAATAATGCTTGTCTGAAGTAAAGACTTTTTTATAATCTTTACTTTTAACAAACAAATTAGTAATATTAGGTATATTTCTGAATAACAAAAATGAACCTGTCAAATAATCATGTCTTGTATTTATAATGTCATATTCATCTAATAATTCTTCGGTCATAAATTCCCTAATTCTGCCTAAAATAATATCGATGTCACAAATACCCCAAAAATCATATCCAGACAAATAATCTGAAAAAAGTAATCCATATGTGGGTTTAAAATCACATAACTTGTAAGCCTTTTTTACGACTATCTCAAAACCTAATTTTTTAGAAGCTAGTGAATTAAAATCCAGTAAGTTAAATGGTATAATTTTTACGTTATCTGGTAAGTATCTATCATATTTTGAATCAGAAAAAATTATAAAATTTACACTAGGGTTGGTCTCACATGATTTTATAAAAAAACTAAAGTACCAAGGGAAATTTCCGAAGTAACAATTAATTAAAATTATTTTTTTCATTTTTAGCAATTAAAATCCTCGTCCTCAGATAACTCGGCAATAAAACGAATTAATTCATTTCTTTCATATTGTTTAGGAAAAACAAATTGATTGATTATAATTGCAGGAGTATAATTTATATTGTTATTTTTATTCCAGTTAAATTGTTTTTCTAATATCATATTAATTTTCAATATGTTATCTTCATTAATCACAAGACTATCTAACTTCTTTTCGTCCTTATTTTCAAACCAGCTGTGCAGCGCTTTAGAAAAAGCAGCCTGACCTTGGTCATAATAAATTGCGACTAATTTTTGGTGTATTTCCTTTGATTTTTCGCCATCATATTCAATATTAAAATTGAAACGGATATCTACGCATACTGTATCGTGGTACTTTTGTAAAATTTCCTCAATAATAAAATGTGCATCTTTGCAATATCCACAAAAAGGACTTGTGACTACAATAATTCTTAAAGGTGCTTCTGTATTTCCTAAAACAATAGTTCCAACATTTAGTAGATCATTTTCGACTTGATTTGAAGCCAAAAGAGTGTTTTTAAAAATTTCGTAATTCCTCATAAAGCGACTACCTTTTAGCTGAAATTCTTTCAGTTCTTTTTGTTGTATCAAAAGCTTTTTGAGTATCAACCAAACCAAAGCAGCTGATGCAATTACAAAACCCATCATAAATATGTAATGCAATGAAATTCCAAATGATAAATTTTGAAAGAAATGGACATAGCAAAATTCTAGGAATATTACAGTAATGATAGCTAAACAAATCGGGCACCATTTTTTTTCTACAAATTTTTGATAATATAAAGAGAGAAATAAAACAGGTGCTGCTGTAAAAATCAATACTTTCTGGATTGAGAAAAAAACAACTGTATTTCCAGTAAATAAGAATAGTAATAGACCAATGAATTGAGAGCTAAACAGTATAATACTCAAATCACTAAAATTTACAAATTTAAATATCTTCCATTTAGTTGAACTTACAATACTAGTACAACTAGTGGAAGCCGTCATATTGCAAAAACTGTTAAGCAATTCGCTTTTTGTTCCAAATAAATCTTTGAGAGCTGCAACGGAAAACAACATTCCAAGAATTGGAAATAAAAAAAATAATTTGGTTTGTAAATTATCGGCAGATTGATACAAAATTAATATGAAAATTGCTAAAAACCATATAGGTATTATCCAAGATAATTTATTACTAGAGTTTGTCAATTCGATTTCAGATTTTTCAGCCAGGAGTACTATGTTTTCCCATTTGGTTTCCAAATCTTGTTTAGATATAATTAAAGATTTTTTGTCTTTTATATAAACATATTCATTTCCTTTCTTTTCAATAAAACAAAGTTGTAGCTTATTATTTTCTTCTCTTAAAACAGCAATAAAACGTTCTGGCAATAGTTCAATTTCAGAACTAGCTAAACGCATAGCACCATTATTTATATTAAAAAAACTCAGAGTATCACTTATAGATAATAGCGATGGGTAATCTGGGTGGGACTGAACTTGAAATTCAAATTCGTCTTTGTCAATAGGAATTCCTTCCTTTTTCAAATATTGGAATAGATAACTATAATTTTCGGGCATAAATATTTTTTAAATAACAATAATCATAGATCTGCAATTTAATTCCGTATAGTTCACTAGAAACTGGATGTATACCGCTCTTTACTTTTTAAGTATAAGATTTAAGTCGTTAATACGAGCTTCAAATATAAATTAATAATTATTATTTAAAGAATATCTGCAAGAAGCTAAGTTTACATAAAAACTTTGACTTATATAAATTTTAAAAGGAATTTCTAATCCGAAATTAAGGGTGTAATTAGACTTAATCTTTAATTTAATTACTTTTGTCTTTAGGAATAAAAAGGATAAAATAGATTTAATTTTAATACATTGGGCTAAATTTACATTAGCCCAATGTACATTTCCATATTTATATTTAACCCAATATACAATATCCATTGACACAACGCCTAGAAGGCCAAGAAGGATTACCCCAACACATTGCATCGAAAGCACAGGATATACCTCCTGAAGGCCAACCTCCAGAACCACCAGAAACTGCTCTCATTTCATCTCTTTTAAGACCTTTTAGGTCTTTTAAACTAATTTTTTTCATCTTGTTGTTTTTTGATAATTAATAAGTTTTACTCGTTAAAATTTCCAAACAGTTTTAAATTCAATCAAGTATACAAACTTGATTTCATAAATAAATGTATGAATATGTATCCAAAAATATGTTTAATTATCATATAGCGCAAGTTTTTTTCTGTTAATATTAGTTGCCTTAAAATTTAACAGTTGATTTTTATTAAATTAGCATCGGGAAAAAGTAATTGCGAAGACGAAAAGCTCAATTTATGCACATCGGCATTTGACTATTATTAAAGCCTTATCGATTCTATGATTCGAGTTTTTGACGAAGACGGATGACCGCATTATAAAGTAAAAAGAGTTGTCTTCATTAAAGGCTGTTTAACAATTGGTTTTGATGAAATGAGCCATTGTCAATTATTAGTAATTAATGATGATTAATATTCTTGATCAAAGATTTATGATTTTGGAACGGATGTTTAGAAAACTTCTAACTTTTTCCTAATTCGCAGTCTAATTAAAGAATTAAAATAATAGACAACACAAAAGAATATATTGTCAAAGCACAGGATTTCTTACCAAAAATAAGGAAGAAATAGAAGCATTCAGAATTAAATTACTTAAAAGTAAAGGACTTTTAATAAGACTTTTTGCGGAACACTTTTAATATTAGTAAATTAGCTGATTTAAGGCATTTTATTAAATAGAAATGCCTTTTATTTTTTTTACGTGAATTTTAAAATCTGTAACGTTTAGTCTAGTTCCTCAGTCAATTTTTTAAACACCGATTTAGCATCTTTTCCATCATATAAAATACTGTAAACAGCATCGATAATTGGAGTTTTGGCACCATACGCCTGATTCAGTTTATAAGCACTTTTAACGGCATAATAACCTTCGGCAACCATACTCATTTCCATCATGGCACTTTTAACCGTATAGCCTTTTCCAATCATATTGCCGAACATTCTGTTTCTTGAAAACACAGAATATCCTGTTACCAATAAATCGCCCAGATAAGCAGAGTCATTGATGTTTCGTTTCATTTTGTGGACTTTTTTAATGAACTTCCTCATCTCCCGGATACTGTTACTCATCATTACCGACTGGAAATTATCACCATAACCTAAACCATGGGCAATTCCTGCAGCAATAGCATAAATATTTTTAAGCATTGCAGCATATTCAGTACCAATAATATCATCCGAAATTTTTGCTTTGATATAATTTCCCGATAAATTTTTAGCTACAATTGAAGCTTTATCCGGATCACCACAAGCAATAGTTAGATATGAAAGTCTTTCCAGAGCTACTTCTTCTGCATGGCAAGGACCTGTTATCACGCCAATATTATAATAGGGAATATCATATTGAATGTGAAAATGTTCTCCCACAATTAAACTTGTTTCCGGAACAATTCCTTTAATGGCAGAAAATATAATTTTATCCTCTAAAGAAACAGTCAGCTTTTGTAATTCATCATTTAAGAAAGCAGACGGAATAGCAAAAATTAAATAATCTGCATATTCTATCGCCTCATTTATATCATTCGTTAATTTAAGTTTATTGGTATCAAATTCAACTGAACTTAAATAATTTGGATTGTGTTTGTGTTTTTGAATATGCTCAATTGCAGCTTCATTACGCATGTACCACGAAATTTCAGAAAGATTCACGCACAACATTTTTGCAATAGCAGTTGCCCAGCTCCCTCCTCCAATTACTGCAAACTTTAAATTTTGGCTCATTATTTTATTAATTTAAAGCAAAAGTACTTAATAATGCAGTAATAACACAAAATCTGATTTAAGAAATTTGAGATTGACTTTTATTTAATGTTTTTCAATAAAATGAAATTAATTTTGTCTGCATACAATAAAATTACAATCATTACGTTGTAAGTTATTATAAATTAGAATTTTAATGAGTTTAGTAAGACTTGAGTTAGTTAGTTTTGTTTTAGTATTTTAAAAAGGCGTTGCTAAATAAATTTAGAACGCCTTTTTTGTTTAATAATCAATAAATAAACTAGTCTTCTTTGTATTTATTCATAGGGTATGAACTGAATTTATTTAAAAATATATTTTATTAATATTATTATTTCTTTTTTAAATATTGCCTTTTTTCATGAAGTATATAAAGAAAAAATGCTACGGTAAGGGCACAATAAATACCAGAAACAAAAGTAAAAATATGATTTTCCGAATATTTTCTTGATAAAATAATAATTGTAAAAAATATGATAGCAATAGTGACAACAATAATTTTTCTCATAATAATAATTTAAACCTGTTCTAATAAAAATACCACAAGAGTATATTTTAAATGATTTCTTTCTTAACGACATATATTAAAAAATCAACATTTAAGACACAGAAATTTATTGACTAAATAATATGCTTTTCCCAAAAGGGATCCAATGTAGTAAAGCACAAATATTTGTATTAACATAGCTAACAATAGTTGTAACATTGGGCCTTTTTCAAAAAACTTTTTTATAAATTTTCATTGTTTTTCAGTAAAATAAATATTTTATTCCAGCACCAAACATAGTTGATATTTCTTATAAAAAACAAATCTATGTACTGATATTCTGATAATTCTTTTTTATCTTTAACATTAAATCTAAATTTTATAAGATAAATGTTTACAGATAAGACCACATAAAAAGCTTCACAAAATTATGAAGCTTTTTATTTGATCTACGAGATTTAATAACTCATCTCAACAATAGATTTCACTTTTTCTAAAGTTACCAATTGATTTTCTCCTAATCCCTTCCAGCCTCTTTCATTAAAACGGTTTACAATAAAATCTGCTGTTTCGCTGTAATCATTTGTGTATTGCGAAAGTTTTGTATCCATTCCCATAGTGTGGAAAAATTCTACCGTTTTATTGATAGCTTTTTTTGCCACTTCATCATCAGAACCTGTTAAGTTGAAGATTCTTCTTCCGTATTGTGCCAGTTTTCCTTTTTTGGTTTCAAACATCACATTGTATAAACTTGAGCCAATAATTGCCA
>Ga0247805_1001770_pt1 | contig 10241 bp, 11 predicted proteins | sample UWRJL044104R1_FD_180930 | JGI IMG/M metagenome (GOLD analysis project Ga0247805, IMG submission 180930) | Plant litter microbial communities from Arlington Agricultural Research Station in Wisconsin, United States - UWRJ-L044-104R-1 | ecosystem: Environmental > Terrestrial > Plant litter >...
GTTATGGTTTCGGTGGTCCGGGTAGAGGAGCAATGGTGGTCATTAACCAGGCTTATGATGCTGTAAAAACGGCACCCTCAGATGCCGAATTTACAAGCAATGGCTTAAATGCAGTAGGGTGGGACCCTGGAAATGGCAATGGGTGGTACTTCTATGAGCTCAATACACATATCGCTGTTCCTGTGAAAAACAGAACCTATGTATTAAGGACTGCTGAGGGTAAATATGCCAAGTTGCAACTGATCAGCATGTATAAAGGTGCACCTGCTACAGTAACGGATCTGAACTGGCCAGCCCCTTATTTCACATTCAGGTATTATGTGCAACAAGATGGCAGCCGGAATTTAAGTACGAAAGATTAATGAATGGATACACCTGTAATGAAACAGCAATAGCTGAGGTTATTGGGTAATAGAATACCAGGCTAATAAAAACAAAGAATTTGGATAACACTTTTAACAACAACTAATGATGATGAAAAATTTAATCTCAAAAACAATTAAAGTCAGTACGCTTTTAATGCTAACAACTGGAATCCTCTCTTCCTGTAAAAAGGATAAGGAGACATTGGAAGAGCCATCTGATTTTTATTATAAACTGGAGCGCGTTGAAAATTTCACGCCTGCTACAGCCGGCGTGAAAACTTTCTACTTCAGTTTCAATACCAAAAAAGAGGTATCGGATACACAAGTACAAACCACAGAATGGGATATGGCTTTTGGTGGAACACTAACTTGTTTCATCAGTGCTAACAATAGCGCAGACGAAGGTAATTATGGCTTAGGAAGTAAAGCCATAGGAGGTATTGCAATTGTTGAAAAGCCTTTTGATCAGGTGACTGATGTACCTGCATCTGCTGAATTCAAAACAGGTAAAAATGTGTTTGGCTTAGATAAAGAAGGAGGACGCTCCACTGATACAGGATGGCTTTTATATGATGAGACCGGACTGATCAAAGGTGACGGCAGTGCACTAAAAAAACATGTGGCTTATGCCATGCCTGAAAAACGCACACTGGTGATCCGTACTGCGAAAGGTGATTACGCAAAAATAAAAATGATTAGCCTTTATAAAGACGCATTTACAGCTGATAAAATGTTTTTAAATACACCAATGCCATTTTTTACGTTTGAATACGTAGTTGTACCTAAAGGAAGTACCAAATTCCAAATAAAATAACTCAATTTGACACCTTAAATAATAAACACATGTTAAGCACCTCAATTAAAGAAGCGACCAAAGAAGCACACTTAAACCTTGAAAAAAAAGTAGTACAAAAAATGAAAGCCATTCGCAGCGATGCAGATTATGCGGATTTTCTAAAACATTTTTACGCTTACTTTAACGAGGTTGAGCAAGCGATTGCTCCATATATCACTGCAGAATTGTTACCTGACCATGCTGAACGCCGCAATTCTGAATATCTAAAACAAGACATTCAGGAACTTGACGGTGATGTTAATGAGCTTCCGGCTGCTCAGGCGCCAGAAATTACCAATACCCTACAAGCACTTGGTGCATTGTATGTGATGGAAGGATCGATTATGGGCGGGCCAATTATCGTGAAAATGCTGGAGAAATTCGGAATCACCAAAGGCGTTTCATTCTTTTCAGGATATGGAGCGGCTACCGGCCAAATGTGGGGGAAATTTGTAGCCATATTAAATGCACAAGCTCAGTGCCCTGAGGATGAAGCTTTGGCAATTGATGCGGCTAATGCCACTTTTTCGAACTTCGGAGAAGTATTTGGCGAAGTTAGTGTAGCTTAAGGACACCTGATCATCAAGTAAACGCAATCATTTAATCCATCTGCGCTGATTTTCAATTCAGTGTAGATGGATTATCCCCTAAAATAAAATATGCTCCGATGAAGATTAAATCTAAAATAGAGGGCTCTGATGAATGGCTGTTCATTGAAGAAATTCCGGAACGCTATTCGCCTAATACTCCGCTGTCAGAAAAAAACGTAAACATTAAAAGTTTGCCGGCACAAAAGCTAGTCAATTATCAGCTGAGCGCTGGAGGACTTTTCCTGGTACATTCAACCATGCAATTCAATACCAGTGTGAAAGTATTATCGGAAATAGAAGGAGAGACTATTACTTCTCAATTTATTTTCTATGGAACAAATTCAAGCCCGGAAAAGAAGAACGATAAGCAACCGCGTAGGGAAGGTAGCCGCCATAATATCCGTTATATTCCCTCGATCAAAGGGAAATATCAAATGATACCAGGAGTTGAGTATAAATATTTCTTGCTGGTTTTGTCAAAGGCTTATTATTTTCACCTGATTGATCAGCATTCTTTGCTACATACAGATTTTGTGCGTGAAATTTTAAAAGGAAAATATACTTCATTTGCTGCAAAAGATCTTTCTGTTACTACAGAAATGAAAAGGGTGATCAATGACATTTGCGAATGTAAACGTACAGGGGAGTTGAAGCGTTTACATACAGAATCAAAAATCCTGGAATTGCTGATGCTGCAATTGGAACAAATGCAGTCCGGCATTGAAGTGGATAAGTACCTGATTAAACAGGATGACCTTAAAAAAATAGAGCAGGCCAGGGATATTCTGGATGCTGGATATAATTATCCCCCAACCATAATTGAGTTGGCCAAACAAGTAGCCTTAAATGAATTTAAATTGAAAAAAGGCTTCAAAGAATATTACGGCACCACGATTTACGGATATGTTACCCGTTTAAGAATGGAGGAAGCTAGAAGGTTGATTCTCGATGAAAAGAAGAGTATCGGACAGGTGGCTTCAGCTGTGGGTTTTAACCATCAAAGTCATCTTACCGATGCTTTTAAACGCTATTTTGGCATTCTGCCAAGTGAAGTGAAAATAAACGAAGATTCTTTATAATCAACATAGGTTGCATAACGACACGGTGAAAACCGGATTATTTTTTTATCCCGAAATGGTTAAAGATAATCCGGTTTTCGCTAAGGTATTTCTAAGATTAGTACGTATACTTGCATTGTTATTTAGACTCATTAAAAATAAAAACAATACATAATAACGCTAGACTTATGAATTATCTGTATCTAAAATTAAAACAAGCTTCAAGACTGCTTGCTACGGCGGGCATTATTGCGAGTATGCTGGTAGTCTCCTGTTCCAAAGAAAATGAGGTTATTCCTGAACCGTCTGAAGAAATTGCGGGTGTAACTTTTTATAAGATGTTTAGGGTAGAGAATTATGCTGTAGAAACTGATGATAATAATCCGACTGTACCTAAGACAGCTGTTTACTACAGTCTGGAAGAAGGGAAGGATGTAGCCTTGGTTAACGCTAAAACTACGCGCTGGGATATTGCCTTTAATGGTTTATACAATAGTTTTATTTCCGGAAATAATGGGAAGAACGAAACCAATTCAGGTTTTGGATCTAACGGTATTGGTGGTGTTATAATTGTACAAAAACCTTATGACGAAGTGGTAGAAATTCCGGCTGATACTGAATTTAAAACAGGTGGCGGTTTAATAGGTACCGATGATGCTGGCTCATTCGGACAGGGAACCGGCTGGTATTTGTACGACTTTGGAGGTTCTGTTGTAGCCACCGGGGCAGATAAACAGCATGTGGCCTATGCATTGGGAAATCCTTTAAAACTTTTGAATGGAACGATTTTACCTGCACGTACGATTATTGTACGTACTGCAAAAGGTAATTATGCCAAAATCAAAATGATCAGTTGTTATAAAAATGCCCTTACTCCAGATTTGTGGTTCAAAAATACACCACATATGTATTTTACTTTTGAGTATACTCTTGCTCCTAAAGGCAGTTTAAAATTTAAATAAATCTTTTGAAACCCGATATGAATTTAAAAAGTGTACCCTTTTTTACAGGAATGCTATTGCTTGCAGTGTTATTCTCCTGCAAGGAAATAGTGGATCTTCCGGAGGAACCGAACAATAGGATTATTGAATACAAAGTAACTAACGTACAGGATACTGCTATATATGGTGCGATTGACGAAATAGAAAAAAGCATCACAGTCTATATTCCTTTTTATTATAACCTGGTAGTGATAGATCCCGAGATTAAATTGAGCGCAGGTGCAAAGCTGCAGGAGCCAATAGATGCTATTGAGGTGACCCGTACAGATGTGGTTTATAAAGTGAGGGCGGCAGATGGTAATGTTGCCAGTTACAAACTTAAAATAGTGGTACAAAATGCTGGCGACCTTTATGTAAAAGAATTGTCTACTACAGCTAATATCGCAGTATATTATCCTAATGCACAGTTTGTAGTTTATGGTAATTTTTTCACCAAAGATCCAGCTGTTGTAGACATATGGCTGGTGTCGAAAAAGAATGCTAAAGAGTTTCCGATCAAATATGGGGTTGCGCATGGCGGATCCAGTCTTGATGATAAAGGAATTGTAAGTTATAGCGTGAATTATGATAATTTATTACCTAGCCTGGATAGTGGTCTCTACGATATTAAGGTTAAAGTGTTCGGTCAAACTGCACAATCTAAGTTTCCCGTTCGGATATCTTATAAACAACCAGATATTGCAATGGTTGGTCGTGATTTAAAGCAAGGTGAATCTTTTACTTACAATGTTGTTCCTGGTACAGTACTTACAGGAATTAAAAGTGTTGCAGTAGCGGATGAAAAAGGCGTATTTAGAAATCTGATTTTAGGTGAGTATACACGAACCCAGTTGCTATTGCAGGTTCCGGGTGATTTCCCAACCGGCGAATATTTACAGTTGCGCATCGAATTCGATAACTGGACGACAGTTATTAAGAACTTTATCATTTTTAAAGTAAGCTCAAAATAAGAATCTCAGCCCTTTTGGCCCCTAATTATATTTAAAAAACATGAAACAAACACTATTAAAAACGCTTATAGCTGCAGCTGTTATCACCATTAGCGTATCGTCCTGCAAAAAGGAAACAGAATCGCCGGATTCAGGCTTGTCTTTAAAACATACTACAAAAGCCGTTGTGCCGGGTATGGTTACCTCAGCTTTATTTACTTCTATATGGGGAAACCCTTACAATGCTGCAAGCTACGGTACACTAAGTTACGATCTGATAGCAAACGTACCGGGTACATCGGGAGAGGCATTGTTTAGCGGACAGGTAAACAATACGCTCAGTGCAGGATTAGGATACACGCTGCATTACATTTACAACCCGGCTTTAACCTTGTCGGCTATTACTTTGAGTGATGTTGCTCCAACTGTGAACAATTATACAACGGTAGCTAGTATTGGGATGAATACCAGCACCGGTTCAGTGCCAAATGGTTGGTTTAATTATGCTTCTCCTTCTCCCGTTCCTGTTTCAGGATTCTTTGCTATTCTTGAAGATGGTACAGACACTTACGTTATCCAGTTAACTGGTTTTCCGAACGCGGCTTCACGAGCGGCAACAACAGATCAAAACGGAGATGGCGTAATAAACGCCAGAGACATTGAGGTAAAAAGCGATGTAAATTTTTCTTACAAATTATTATAATCTGAATTAATTAATCACAATAGCCGAAGGGCCGGGATACGGCAGGCTTTGAAAACAACCGTAGCCCTAATGAGATGAACCCGACCGGCATAAGGAGCAAATATATCCTTTTGCCGGTTTTTTAACAAATCAACATGCAAATGAAGAATTTTTATACTTTAATATTGTTATCGCTGCTACTGTTTTCCTGCAAAAAAGAATATCCGGATTATCCTTATGCAGAATTAAAGCAATTTATCATTAAAGACGCTAAAGGTGCTGAACTTAAAGCTGTAATTAAAGGTGAGGACATCATGGTTTATTGGTCACCCATGCAAGACGTTCCGGATTCTGTAAGCCCATTGACTACCGTTTCTGAAAGAGCCAGTATTTTCCCCGTTTCTGGAAAAAAGGTGGCATTTAAGGATGGTACCACCTATATCGTTACTGCGCAAAATGGTACCATAAAACAATACAAATTGAAATTAACACTTAATCAGGTAAAGCCACAGCTTATTGTTGGTACCAGTGCATCCGTAGGCGCATACTTTAACATAGGTGGTGATTTTTTTATACCTGACACCGCAAAGACCAAGGTGTTTCTTATCGATAGTAAAGGGACGGATAGACAATTGACAAACCTGCTTTCTATTAGCCCGATCAATATTGCATTTTATCTTCCTGAGCTGGAAGAGGGCAGTTATAAAGTTAAATTAGTCAGTGGTATACATACAATCATCGCAAAAGATCCATTCGCGATCACTTATTCGTCTAGCCCTATTCTTGACAGGACTATTGTAGATTATCCTAGAGCATTAAAAAGAGCGGGCGAATATCAATACCGGTTTACAGGAACGCCTGTTTCCAAACTAATTAAATTGCGGTTGAGGCTGCTGAATGACAATAACTTTTATGATGTGGAGATCAAATCAAGAAACCCAGATAATACGGTCAATATAAAAATACCAGCTACGATGCCACTTGGAACTTACACTGCTTTTGAAATCAGTTCATCTCTACTTTCAACGCCGTTTGTAAGAAACCTGAGTGCTTCTTACCGCATTGTGTTGTCTGAATAGCTGAGCAGAATGAAATATATAATATGGATTTTGCTGATTGGTTTTAGCCTGGGCTGTAAAAAGGATAAGTCTGCAGGCGATGATTTGCCGGTTTCACCTAACACTGGTACGCGGATCGAATTTACGCTGGATTCTATCTATTTGTATGCCCGTCAGGTTTATTTATGGAATGATGTGCTTCCGGTTTATAATATTTTTAATCCCCGTAAATATGCCAATCAGGAACCTGAATTTACTGCATTGAAAAAGGAGCTGTTTGAATTTAGTCAGTTCAAAATTAATCCAGCTACAGAGCTGGCCTACGAGTTTCCAGTAAACACAGGACAGCCTAAGTATTCATTCATTGAAAAAGCGGGCTTAAGTGCCGGTAAGACTGCGCTTGTTGAAGGAAATACGGAGTCAGGACTTCTTAGAGCTGCTGTTATTGACCAGGCCGGTATCAAAGTTGCTTATCTTGCAATGGGTTCTTTTCCAGCATTGAAATATTGCAAAAGAACACTGGATCAAGTATTTTCTGACTTTGCTTCTTCGGTTCCAAAATACATCATCATAGATCTTCGATCAAACGCAGGTGGATATGTCGAAACGGCCGAATATATAGCCAATTTGATTGCACCTTCCGGTTTAACGGGTAAAGTCATGTACAGTGAGCAATTTAATGCGATGATGCAGGCGGGTAAAGCAAGCATCCTGAAAAATCAGGCTTATCTCGACGATGCAGGTCAACAGATCATTTACAAAGGGAAACCTGCAACAATGGCCGACGTAAATTATACCGAATCAGGAAATACTTTTTTATATAATAAAAAAGGGAATTTGGAAAGTGTTACGGATGTTTATTTCATTCTTTCAGGTAAAACGGCTTCCGCCAGTGAGATGCTGGTCAGTGTAATGAAGCCTTATTTAAATGTTTACACCCTGGGTGAGAAAAGTTACGGCAAACCAATAGGTTTCTTTGGCATAAAGATCGATATATATAGCCTTTATCTTTCCGGTTTCCTCATTAAAAATTCATTAGGATGGGCAGATTATTTCAATGGAATGAATGTCGACTTCCCTATGGTAACTGCTACTAATCCCATTTGGGGAGATCCAGATGAAGGTTGTTTAAAACTTGCCCTTACACAAATTGCCAAAGGGAGTTCCCGCATTCTGCAAAGCAAGGAACCTGTAAACAAAACCCAGGAATTAACGCTTCCTGAAATTTCAGGCTTCTTAGAAAACCGACTCAAACTAAAGCAATAAAATCACCATAAAATAGAAATTATGTGCAATACTGTTATTTTAAGCACCCAAGGAGAAACGACCATCAGAAGCTGTATCAATTGTAAAGTCTTTTATTTGTGGCATAATAATCTGCTGCTCACTTTTAAAGATAAGGCTTTTAGCGCATTTTACGATGTTGTAGAGGCTATGTCATTTCATAAAAATTGTTTGCCTTTTCCAGATGATGAAGACCGGGTCATATTACACACACCAAATGACGACATCTGCTTCGCCTTTAAGGTAGATGAATTTGAACTTTTTAAAGAGGCGATGACAGAAGCGTTATATATGAACAGTGTTTACGCTTTAATGCGGTTATAAAGCCGACTTGTAGGTTTAAAGTCATATCCTTTCGCTGAGCCGGATATTCATCCAAAACTGCCGTAATTTTGTATTTCCATTAAGCAACATTGACTGTTAAGCCATATGAAGAAACTACTTAATCATACGCCGTTTTCTGTATTAGACCTTGCAACTGTTATCGAAGGTAAAACTCCGGCAGATACTTTTAAAACCAGTTTAGATCTGGCCCAGCACGTAGAAGGCTGGGGATATAACCGTTACTGGCTGGCCGAGCACCACAACATGATCAGTGTAGCCAGTTCTGCTACTTCTGTGGTGATTGGGCATATAGCCGGAGGAACAAAAACCATACGTGTGGGGTCCGGTGGCATCATGCTGCCCAATCATTCGCCGCTGGTGGTTGCAGAACAATTTGGTACACTGGAATCCCTGTATCCCGGCAGGATTGACCTGGGGCTTGGGCGTGCGCCGGGAACTGATCAATTGACAGCCATGGCTATTCGTGGAGAACGCTTTAATGCGCAGAATAGCTTTCCGCAGGATGTATTGAAACTTCAAGCCTACTTCTCTTCAGAAAATAGTAAAAGCAGTGTACGCGCCATACCTGGTGAGGGACTGGATATTCCCATCTGGATTTTAGGATCAAGTACAGACAGTGCGCGTTTGGCTGCAGCACTTGGATTGCCTTATGCATTTGCCAGCCATTTTGCACCAGCACAATTTTTAACAGCCATAAATATTTATCGCCAGAATTTTAAACCTTCTGAATATTTGAAGGAGCCTTATGTGTTGGCTTGTGTAAATGTGGTTGCTGCAGATACCGATGCAGAAGCAGAACGTCTGGTTACTTCGCTGTATCAGTTGTTCATGGGCATAGTAACAGGTAAAAGAAGGTTGTTGCAGCCTCCGATTGACAATATGGACGAGGTTTGGGATGTTTATGAAGAAGAGCAGGCGAAACAAATGCTAGCCTGTACTTTTACCGGAAGCAAAAAAACGCTGCGCAATGACCTGCAATCCTTTTTAGACCAGACCGGTGTGGATGAAATTATGGCTACATCCCATATCTTCGACCATCAGGCCAGGTTACATTCTTACCATTTACTTTCCCAGGTTTTTAAAGAAGAATAAGCGGCGTTAAGCTTTAAAATAGGCTGAAAATTTTGAACTGAACCAGGTGATTGCTTCATTTTGATGAGGTTTGTGTGCGAGTACAATTTCTGTAGTCTCAGATAAACCTGGAAGTTCAAGATATTTTAAACTGAGGTTGGGAAAGTGGTCCCTGACCGTCCTTGGTAAAATCGATACACCAGCGCCGTGCGCCACAAGTCTTAATATGGAATGTACATTGTTGGCCTCATGGGTAATTTCAGGTATAAATCCCAGTCGCTGACACACCTCAATTAATTTTTCATGATAAACAGGTGCATAATCGCGGTTGAAAAAGATGAAAGGTTGACTGCCCAGGTACTTCCCCAGGTTATTTTGATATTCAACTGCCGGGGCGTTTTCAGGCAACACTACAATAAAAGGATCATGGAAAAGTGTTAATACTTCCAGTTTTTCCGAGTGGATGGGTGCCCGCATGATCCCGATGTCCAGTTTGCCATCTTCCAGGGCCTTGACCTGTTTAATGGTCGGAATCTCAAATAATTTAACGGTTAGAAAAGGAAATACTTTGCGCATTTCCTGAAGGGTATCCATGAGATGTGGATGGTAGGTAGAACTGATATATCCAATTCTCAATTCGCCACTTAAGTTGTCATGGAGTTCTTTTACCATCTGTTTACTCTCTGTCAATATTGAAAATATAGCATCTACTCGCTTTTTGAAATAGTGTCCCGCAGGCGTCATGGAAACCTGTTTGTTGTTGCGTTCAAATAATCGCGCACCCAGTTCTTCTTCCAATTCACGGATTTGCCTGCTTAGCGGGGGCTGTGAAATGAATAATTTTAAAGCTGCTTTTCTAAAATGCAGTTCTTCAGCTACGGTCTTGAAATACAACAAATGTCTAAGTTCCATGATACTTATCAGATATCAATAATTGATTAAATTGATATTTTTCAAATATCACAATTATCTCTAGGTTTGAAATAACAAAATATATTTTATGGAAAAGAGCAATAAACAGCA
>Ga0247805_1001771_pt1 | contig 10237 bp, 5 predicted proteins | sample UWRJL044104R1_FD_180930 | JGI IMG/M metagenome (GOLD analysis project Ga0247805, IMG submission 180930) | Plant litter microbial communities from Arlington Agricultural Research Station in Wisconsin, United States - UWRJ-L044-104R-1 | ecosystem: Environmental > Terrestrial > Plant litter >...
TGAGTATGGATTATACCAAAGATCCAATAGCACATTATGAACTGGCGGCAGAGCTTTATCAGTTGCGTAAAAAAGGCGTATTGATTATGGGAAGCGGCAATATGGTGCATAATCTGGGAATGATCTCCTGGGATATGATAGATGGCGGGGGGTACGACTGGGCGCTGGAAATCAATGATAAATTTAAATCGCTGATCATGAACAATGACCATAAACCTTTGATGGACTACAGGAACCTTGGTAGTGCAGCAAAACTGGCTATACCTACTCCAGAGCACTATCTGCCTTTGTTGTACACTTTAGGCCTCAAAAATGACAGGGAGGAAGTTTCCTTATTTAATGATAAGGCCATTGGAGGGTCGTTAACCATGACTTCTGTGCGGATCGGGTAATCTGTAACATTTATAAAATCTTTACTGAGGGCGAATGATCATCTGCGTTTTTTCATAAATTGCAGCTAACCGGCAATAGCATTTATTCCGGACGATAACCCACCACATTTTATGAAGAGAATTATTATGGGCCTGCTGCTTACTACAGCCGCTGCACAGGCGCAGGAGGTTACCCCGCTTACGGTAGAGAAGATTATGAAGGACCAGAAATGGTTAGGCACTTCACCCTCCAACTTCCGGTGGTCTGCCGATAGCAAAAAAATCTATTTTGACTGGAACCCCGAAAACAAAGATAAATCTCAGCTCTACCGTGTAACTGCTGGTGGCGGTAAACCGGTTAAGGCCATAGAAAAAGAAAGGGAAACAGAAACTTTCCAGGAGTATACTTTCAATAATGCCCATACACTCGGGCTGTATGAATCGCAGGGCGATCTGTATTTATATAACGTAAAATCAAAGACAAAACAGCGGTTGATGAATACTGCCGAGCGTGAAAGCAATGGTGCTTTTCTGGTGAGTGGAAATATTACTTTTCAGCGTGACCAGAATTGCTATATGCTGGATCTGAAAACAAATGAACTGGTACAGCTGACTAATTTTGTGGAAGGGAATAAAAAAGCACCAGTAAACAAAAAGGACAATGAACAGGATGCCTGGCTTAAAAACCAGCAAAAAGAGCTGTTTGATGTACTGAAAAATAAAAAGGCGCCTACGGCTTTTAATTTTGGAAGAGGTAGCCGTACAGACGAAAAGAAAGCTTTAAAGCCTCTTTATTTAAATGACAAATACCTGTCTGCCGTTGTAGTAAGCCCAGATGCGCGCTATATTACATACCGGCTGATAACAATGCCTAAAGACAACAAAGAAACCATTGTTCCGAGTTATGTGACCAACTCAGGTTATACAGAAGATATTAAGGGGCGAACAAAAGTTGGTGCCCCGGCGGCAGTTTACGAAAGCTTTATTTATGATAAACAGCGCGATACGGTATACAGTATCCATACAGAGCAGATTACCGGAATAAAAGATTTACCGGATTATCTGAAAGATTATCCTAAGCAGCTGGAAAATGCAACCAGGAAAAATGCAGACCGGGGAGTAAGTTTATCCCAGGCAATCTGGAATACTGCTGGTAGTGCAGCCATTATTGTGGCCGAGTCGCAGGATAATAAAGATCTCTGGATTTTAAAGCTTGATGCCTTAAGCGGGAACCTTTCCGTACTGGACAGGCAGCGTGATGAAGCGTGGATAGGTGGTCCGGGTATAGGCGCAAGGAACATCAGCTGGGTAGATAATACCCGCTTTTACTTCCAGAGCGAAGTTACAGGATATTCGCATTTATACGTTTTTGATATACAAAAAGGGCAAAAGAAGCAGTTAACAAGCGGAAAATGGGAAGTACAAAGTGTACGGCTGTCTAATGATAAAAAATCATTTTATTTTACTGCCAATAAAGAGCATCCTGGTATCACCCATTTTTATAAAATTAATTTAAACGGGGGCGAACCGGTTAAAATTACAGGTATGAAAGGCGGAAATGATGTTACCCTTTCACCGGATGAGAAGTACCTGGCTATCAATTATTCGTATATGAACAAACCCTGGGAACTGTATATCCAGGAAAACAAGCCCGGGGCAAAAGCGGTACAGGTTACCGAGTCGGCCTCAGCAGAGTTTAAGGCCTATCCATGGAGGGAGCCGGAAATGGTGTCTTTCAAAAATCGTTATGGTGCGGATGTTTATGCCAGGGTTTACCCGGCAAAAACCGAAAATGCAAATCACCCTGCTGTCGTTTTTGTGCATGGGGCAGGTTATCTGCAGAATGTACACTTCTGGTGGAGTACTTATTCGCGCGAATATATGTTTAACAACATGCTCGCCGATAATGGCTATACAGTAATAGATATCGATTACACTGGCAGCTCGGGTTATGGAAGGGACCACCGGACCGGGATATACCGCCATATGGGTGGAAAAGACCTTACCGACCAGGTTGACGGGGTGAAGATGCTGGTAGAAAAGTACGGGGTAAATCCTCAGCATGTTGGACTGTACGGTGGCTCTTATGGTGGTTTTATTACCTTAATGGCATTGTTTAATGAGCCGGAGGTTTTTGCTTCGGGTGCGGCCTTAAGATCGGTGACCGACTGGGCACATTATAATCATGGTTATACGTCGAATATCCTTAACGAGCCTTTTAATGATGAAATTGCTTACAAGCGCAGCTCACCAATAAATTTTGCCGCCGGATTAAAAGGAAACTTGCTGATGTGCCATGGTATGGTGGATGTAAACGTACATTTCCAGGACATCGTGAGATTGAGCCAGCGCTTTATTGAACTAGGTAAAAACAACTGGGAACTGGCTGTATATCCTGTTGAAGACCATGGTTTTGTACAGCCATCAAGCTGGACTGATGAATATAAACGTATTTTTAAACTATTTGAAAGCACACTAAAGAAGTAATCGTTACTATCTAATCATGCGATGGCAGCTATTGATTTGCCTGCAGGAAGATCAAAAAATAAAAAGACCGGCACTCCCGTAGGGTGCCGGTCTTTTTATTGTATAGAATTTATCCGAATTAAGCAGAATTCCTTCCTGCATTTACAATACCATAAACTGTTCTGATAGCCAGCTTTTCATAGGATTGCTGTTCCTGCTCCGAAAGCTGCTCCTGAAGCTTCTCTAACGCAAAGTGCTGGATCAGTACGAGTGGGAGTACGATCTTTTCCCTTACGGCAACAGAACGCTTCTCTACAGGATAGTTTTCCATTAGTGTAGTATGACCGGCAAGCTTTAACAGCATCTCTCTGGAACGTTCATATTCTTTATGCAGCATTGTCCAGAAATCACCATATTCGGGATCATTAGCAAAATGGGCAGTGATCGAGAAATCAGCTTTACTCATAGACATCATACAATTGTCTATAATAGTTTTAAAATACCCTGATTCGCGGTAGGTTGTACAAATATTCTCCCAGTTACCAGACTCTTCCTGGTTTTTTAAAGCTGTTCCAATGCCATAAAATCCAGGGATATTTTGCTTTAACTGCCCCCATGAAGTTACAAAGCTAATCGCCCGTAAATCTTCCAGTCGCAATTTTTCGCCAGAACTTCTTTTTACCGGCCTGCTGCTGATCGTAATCTTCGATAACAGGCTTAATGGAGAAAATCGTTCCAGATAACTTAAAAACAGGGGATGCTTACGCAACGCAACAAATGTGTCAAAACTATCTTTAGCCATAACATCAAGTACATCCTTATGAAGCGGATCTAAAAGAATGTTATGTTTTTCTTTCATTCCTGCCGATATACCTGCATTTACCAGCTGTTCCATATTGAAGCCTGCGCTGTCAATAGATCCGTATTGCGAGCTGATGGTTTGCCCCTGTATGGTAAGCTGAATATTTTTATTGGCAATCTCTTTACCCATAGAGGCATAAAAAAGATGGGTTTTACCTCCGCCCCTTGAAGGGGGACCGCCACGGCCGTCAAAAAAGGCCAGTTTTACATTGTGGGCTGTAGAGATAGAAGTTAATGCAACTTTTGCATTGAAGATGGACCAGTTTGCAGTAAGGTAGCCGCCATCTTTAGTGCTGTCTGAGAAACCAAGCATAATGTCTTGTTTGTTTCCCCTGCTCTCGAGGTGCTTCCTGTAAAATGGATGGGCATATAAGGTTTCCATTATTTCGGCTGCTACTTTCAGATCACCTACAGTTTCAAAAAGAGGTACAAAATCGATAGTTAACTGATTTTCATCCCATCCGTTCCATAAAAACAGCTCTATAAGCTGTAAAATATCTGTAGCCTGCTGGCAGTTACTGATAATGTAACGGTGACAAGCCAGCTCTCCATTGTTCTGCTGGATCGTTTTAATACCAGTAATCGTATCGAGCGTATCATTAATCAGCGGATCCTGCTGCGGGATATAATTGATTTTAGCATTTTTGAAAGAAAGATGAACGATTTTTTCCTGTTCTGACAGGTCATCATAGTTTTGCGGGAACAAAGAAATAATAGGCTTATTCTGCCTGCAATAGGAATGCACATCTCTGAGTACCCTGCTGTCCTGTCGAATGTCCAGCGATGCGAAATGACTGCCAAAAAGTTCTACCTTTCGTAAAAGATCGTCTACCAGATCGGCAAATAGTCCATCATGCGATTCTACCAGTGTGTTTTTAATCTGGTTGAGGTTGCTAATGAGGAAGTCTGAGATGTCTTCCGGAACAATCTTCGTATCAAATGCATTATTATAAAGTACTTCCTGTATCTGGTGAAGGGTTTCTTCTACACCACGGAAGGTAACCCGGCGTTTCATTTTTCGGAAATCCCTGTAATAACACCTAAAAAGGATCTGGCGCAGCATTTTTGATACCTGCAGGGTATGTTCTGCATGTACATTCGGGTTACCATCGCGATCGCCCCCGGGCCAGAAGCCCAGTTCAATTACCTTTTTTGAGGGGATATGATATTCTTCAAGGCTGCTGTCTATCTCAGACTGGATATTTGCTGCCGCAAAATAAAAGACGTTTTCGAGGTACCACGACAGGCTTAATGCCTCATCTACCGGAGTAGGCGACTTTTTGTTAAAAAATGGTGTTTTTCCCAGTTGCTGTAAGAGCTGGTTAATGGTCACAATATCGTTGATCTTGATGGCTGCGGTAAGGTCTGTTATAATTGACAATACACTGCCCGGGTAAAACTGGGTAGGGTGGGCAGTGAGTACCAGGCGAAGCGAGAAATCTTCAATCAGTTTTGCCGTTTTATCGTGAAGGTCTGTATTAAATTCGCTCTTTTTCAACATTGAGCGGAGGGAAACCTGTCCTTCTGTGGTATTTAATTTGCTGAAGGAGGCATCTTCTACCGCATCAAACAATACTACCTGGCGTTCTATATATTGAATAAAACGGAAGAGCAAATCAATCACATCCTTCGCATCATTTGCCTGAGTATACTTTTCAAAAAACACACTAATGATCTCGGCAGGAGTCTTTTTATTTTTTACTCCATCTTCGCAATACTTAATAAAAAGTGGCAGGAGTGTGCCTGTATCCTTGATTTTATAAAATGGGAGGGTTAAGAACAGGCTGTTATACAGTTCGAATCTAGAGACAACTTCATTGTTGAAAATAGACTCTCGCTGCCCTGTGAATCTTGGTTTCGTAGTCATAGGTGTAGTCAATTTTTGCGCCTTGAAGCTACGTAAAATTGAGGGGAAGACCTATGCAATAATGTTAATAAAATTATTTTGGTTTAATAACTAATAACTATAAATTGCTTTCATTAAAGGTTTAAACGTTTTTAAATGTTTAATTAGTTGTTGTGTAGCAACGGTTGTAGGAAATTGTAATTTTTTTTGAATAAAAACAGGCTGTCCAAAAGGCAGCCTGTTTTTTTATTTAGTGAGCGTCTGTAGGAATATTGACGTTCTTTTTGAATTTCTGTAAATACAGCAGTGGAATAGAGCAAAGCATTACCATGCCCGCCACCCAGTATGCATCACTGTACGTAAGGAGCAGTGACTGTTTGATCAGCGTACCCTCAATCGCTTTTGTAGCCATAATTTTTGCATCCAGGTAAGAATAGCCTTTGGTCATAAAATTACTGATATAGACACTAAAACGCTGGGTAAATGCGGGGTTGTATTCATTAATATTAACCAGCAGGTTACTTCTATGAAAACCCTGACGGGTATGGATCATGGTTGTCAGGAATGCAATCCCGAAAGATCCGCCAAGCTGTCTCATCATGTTGTTTAGACCAGAACCCTGACCAAGTTCCGGACCTTTCAGGTCCTGCATTGCCAGCGCTGTAAGTGGTACAAACAACAATGCCATTCCAATACCCCTGATCACCAGAGGCAGGAAGAAATCGTTAGTGCCTGATGCCAGTGTAGATTTGCTAAGCATATTACAGAACACAAAAAAGAGGAACATGCCTATAGTGGCCATAAACTGTGCTGGTATGCCTTTTTTGAGGAAGATACCAATGAAAGGCATCATCACAATCGTACATACACCACCGGGGAAAAGTAGTTCTCCCGTTTGTAAAGGAGAGAAGCCCAGTAAGTTCTGACAGAAAACGGGGAAGACAAATACAGAACCATAAAGTCCGAAACCAAGAATAAAAGATGTGACCATCCCAATGGAGAAGCTCCTGTGGCGCATGATCTTGAAATTTACAATTGGATGGTCGGTAGTCATTTCTCTCCATATAAATAGAAGTAGTCCCAGCACTGCAGTAACACTTAGTGCGGTGATATATGGTGTAGTAAACCAGTCTTCTGTTTCGCCTTTTTCAAGTACGATCTGTAAACTTCCTACCGCTACGGCAAGCAGACCGATACCCCACCAGTCTACAGGTTTACCCTGCCCGTCTTTCGGCGTGACCTTGATAAAGGTATATGTGCAGTAGGCGGCGAGGATTCCGACGGGAATATTTACATAGAAAATCCATGGCCATGTACTTACATCGAGAATATAACCGCCAATAGTAGGGCCAACAGTAGGGCCTACAACGGCGCCTAGCCCAAACAGTGCGGTAGCAATCCCCACATCCTCACGGGGCCAGGTTTCCAGTAAAATCGCCTGTGCAGTGGAAATGAGTCCCCCGCCCGCAATACCCTGCAGGATACGGAATGCAATCAGCTCTTCGAGCGTGGTTGCGTTACCGCAGAGAAAAGATGCGATGGTAAATACAATGATGGAAGTAAGAAAATAATTTTTTCGTCCGAATCTGCTACCAAGCCAGCCCGACATGGGCAGCACAATAACGTTCGCAACAGCGTATCCGGTAGATAACCAGGCCACATCCTCTAAGGTCGCACCCAGGTTACCCTGAATCTGGGGTACAGCCACATTTACAATCGTAGTATCAATCAGCTCCAGTAACGAAGCTGTGATTACGGTAAAGGTGATTACCCATTTTTTTAAACCTTGCTCGGCCATTTTATTAATCTTTTGTTGATACGGAAACTTTCACACTCATGCCGGGACGTAATCTCTGCAGCATTTCTTTAGAGGCCTTAAGTTTAATTTTAACTGGTACGCGCTGAACAACTTTAACAAAGTTACCTGTTGCGTTATCCGGAGGGAGCAAAGATCCTTTGGCACCTGTAATAGGAGAGAAGTTATATACTTCACCTTCTATTTTCTGGTCTGGAAAAGCATCAACTTCTACTTCAACCTTCAAACCTGCACGGATTTCTTCCAGCTGTGTTTCTTTGAAATTTGCAGTTACATACAATGTGTTTTCATTTACAATAGAGAACAGGGACTGGCCTGCCTGGATCAACTGACCTTTCTGGATGCTCTTTTTACCTACAATCCCTGTTGCCGGAGCTTTAATCTCTGTATAAGACAACTGCAGTTTGGCAAAATCTACATCCGACTGACGTTGTGAAACACCATTGCTGCTAACCGCAAGCTGTGATTTTGTAGTACCTACCTGTTTTAATGCAGCTGTATATTGATCTCTTGAAGCGTTATAAGTAGCCTGGGCAACATCCCTGGTTGCTTTAGCCTGGTCAAACTGCTGTTGTGTAATCGAACCGTCCTTAATCAGGTTGGCATAACGGTCAAAATCTTTTTGTGCCTGCCATAATTTTACTTTTGCAGATTCGATATTCGCTTTTGCAGTACTTGTATTGGCAGAGGTTGCAATAATTTGCGATTGCGAAACACCAACGCCGGCATCAGCACCCTTTTGACCTGCCATTGCCTGTTCTAATTTCACTTTATAATCCCTGTCATCTAAAGTTACGAGGGTTTGCCCTTCTGTTACTTTAGTATTTTCTTCAAATTTAATCTCATTCACATAACCGCCAACGCGGGCAACAACAGGGCTGATATCGCCATCAATCTGCGCATCATCTGTGTCTACATGTTTACTAAAATAGATATATTCTTTTACGCCGAATATGGCACCTGCAATTATCAGGACGGCTAATATGATAGGGACAATTTTACTTTTCTTTTTGGTTTCGATTGTCGGTTCCGTTGTTGATTCTGTTGTCATTACTAGAGGGATTATGGTATTATTGAGAAATTTTTCCTGTTGATTTTAATAAAGTATAGTAAGCTACACCAGCATCGGCCTTTGCAATTTCCAGATTGATCTTAGACTGGTAAAGCAAAGTTTCTGCGTCGATCCTGTCAATAGCAGAGGCTACATTGTTTTTGTATTTTGATTCCAGCAACCTGTCGTTTTCACTTGCCTGTGCAATAGAGGTTTCAAGAATTTTTATTTTATTCACGGCAACCTGGTAATTTTGAAAGTTCCTGTTGATTTCGGTTTTCACCTGGTCGCTTTCGATATCTTTCTGGATTACAATTCCTTTTTGCTGTATCCTGGCATCGGTAACCTTATTTTTATTAGTCCACAGACTGCCTATGTTCCATGAAACCGTAGCACCTACCGTCATCGGAATAATATACTGATGATTAGAAGGAATAAAATTGCCGCTTGGATTAATATAGTAAGCATTAGCACCCAATTCCACTGTAGGCAATGTGTTAGCTTTAACGTTTTTAATATCCACATCAGCTACCTTGTTGCGCAGATCCAGTGCTTTAAGTTCCTGCCTTGTACTTAGTCCCTGATCCAGATAACTGTTTAAAGGCCCTACGTCCATTACATCTACCGTTGGATCGGCAATTTCAATCTCGGTATCCTCGGGAAGGCCGAGCAGGATATCTAAGTTATAATTTACCACTTTGCGGTTACCTTCCGCTTCGAGATCAGTCAGTGTAATGTTTGCCTGTTGAAGCTGGAACCTTAACACATCGTTCTTGGTCACGATGCCCTGCTCAAAAAAGCGCTGGGATTGTTTAAGCTGGCTGGCGATAGAGGCCAGGTTTTGTGCAATTACTTTTTTACTCTGGCCTACTTTGTATAATGAAAAATAAGTGCTGATTACTGCATAGGTCACTTCTTCCTTATTCTGGTCTGCATCAAGACGGGCTACTTCGGCTAATAGTTTTGTGCTTTCCTTGGCATATCTTAACTTTCCACCACCATAAACTAATTCCTGTACTGCTGCAGTACCTAAAAAAGCATCTGCACGTTTTGGCAGGTTGAGCTGTTCGCCACCTATATTAAGCTGGTTGGTAGGGATTTCTGCGTGGTTGTAAATTGCACTTACACTTGCTGTTGGTAATGCATTGTCTTTAACCACCTCCAGCTGCTGCATTGCTACATCAATTTTATTCTGGGACAGCTTTAAGTTCTTGCTGTTTTCTATCCCTAACTGGATTGCTTCCTGCAGCGTCAGTTTTTTTACGTTTTGAGCATAGAGTATACCAGGCAGCAGGAGAGCGAAGCAACTCAGTTTAATTGTTTTGTGTATCATTTTTGGGGTGTTAAATACGTGGTAACCAAATCTTTTAAATGCGTGATCAATCTTTTAGTAAGGATTTCCCTGTCTTTCGGGATGGTAATGTCCAGTTTTGAGCCTTCTGTAACTTTCGAAGGGGTAGTGGCTACACTGGTGATTGTTCCCATAATTGTGGCAATCAGCATCCGTACATCTATACTCCGGAAATTGCCGTCGGCAATTCCTTCATTGATAATCTTTTCGATTACAATCAGGTTTTCGCGGATCGCATCTTTCAGTTTGCAGTACATCTCGGGGCGCTGTGCCAGTGAAAGTTCCCTGTGCATCATCTTATGGAAGGAAATGTTTGTAAGGATACGTGTAGTGTATTCCTCAATCACCCGCATCAGTTTTTGGTGTGGTGTAATCATATCCTCGTTGATGCTGACCAGTTGTGCATTGAAACCTTTAATCCTTTCATTCATGATCTCTAAAAAAACGCCTTCTTTAGAGCCAAAATAATAGCTGA
>Ga0247805_1001772_pt1 | contig 10233 bp, 7 predicted proteins | sample UWRJL044104R1_FD_180930 | JGI IMG/M metagenome (GOLD analysis project Ga0247805, IMG submission 180930) | Plant litter microbial communities from Arlington Agricultural Research Station in Wisconsin, United States - UWRJ-L044-104R-1 | ecosystem: Environmental > Terrestrial > Plant litter >...
CGACATTATGTTCGATCGCAGCCGCAATAATTTTTTCCGGAGGCACCATAACACCAAGATCTACAATCTCGTAATTGTTACAAGCCAAAACTACCGAAACAATATTTTTACCAATATCGTGAACATCACCTTTTACGGTTGCCATCAGGATTTTTCCATTTCCTTGTTTGTCCCCGGCTTGTTTACTTGCTTCAATATAAGGCAATAAATAAGCAACGGCTTTTTTCATTACACGTGCTGATTTTACCACCTGAGGCAGGAACATTTTTCCGCTTCCGAATAAATCCCCAACGACATTCATTCCGGTCATCAAATTGATTTCAATAACTTCAATTGGTTTAGTTGCTGCCAAACGGGCTTCTTCTACATCTTCTTCAATAAAAGCATCAACTCCTTTTACCAATGAATGCGTAATTCTTTCCTGAACCGTTCCTAAACGCCATTCCTGAATCGCTTTTTCATCTGATTTTACTTCGCCTTTTACGTTTTCAGCAAAATCTAAAAGTCGTTCTGTTGCATCGTCGCGTCTATCTAAAATTACGTCTTCAACGTGTTCTAATAAATCTTTCGGAATATCATCGTAAATCGATAGCATCTCCGGATTCACAATTCCCATCGTCATTCCGTTCTTTATCGCGTGATATAAAAATACCGAGTGCATCGCTTCACGAACGTGATCATTTCCTCGAAAAGAAAACGAAACATTACTCACACCACCACTAATATGCGCGTGTGGCAAGTTATCTCTAACCCATTTTGTTCCTCTAAAAAAGTCCAAAGCATTCAAGCGATGTTCTTCCATTCCGGTTGCAACGGGAAAAATATTTAAATCGAAAATGATATCCTGCGGAGGAAAACCAACTTTGTTAACCAAAATATCATACGAACGCTGACAAATTTCGACTCTACGCTCAAAATTATCGGCCTGACCTACTTCGTCAAAAGCCATAATAATAGCCGCAGCTCCGTATCGTTTGATTAATTTGGCGTGATGAATAAAGGCTTCTTCGCCTTCTTTCAACGAAATCGAGTTTACAACGCTTTTCCCTTGTACTACTTTAAGACCCGCTTCGATGATTTCCCATTTCGAGCTGTCGATCATAATCGGCACTCTGGAAATATCCGGTTCTGATGCAATTAAATTCAGGAATTTTGTCATTGCCTGAACACCATCAAGCATTCCTTCATCCATATTAATATCGATGATCTGTGCTCCACCTTCTACTTGTTGTCTTGCAATATCAAGCGCTTCGTCATATTTCTCTTCCTTGATCAGGCGAAGGAATTTTCGTGAACCAGTTACATTCGTACGTTCCCCAACGTTTACAAAAACACTTTCGGGTGTAATAATCAACGGTTCTAATCCTGCTAATACAAGGTCTCTTCTTTTTTCTGCCATTTTTTCTAAGTTACTAAGATCCTGAGATTCTAAGGTTCTGAGATTCTAAGGTTCTGAGTTTTTTTTCTTTGTTTTTCCTGCAAGGTTTTTGAAACCTTGTAGGTATCGTTTTTTAATAATATTATTTTGGGCGTGCCCCAAGGGTCGGGCTATCCGTTACAAGTCCTCGACCAATTTCGTTATCACTGCATTGGTCTGTGGGCTTTTCACTTCTATCCCTCACGCGGCATTCAATTTCAAAAGACGATTTATATTTCTACAATTTAATTATCGTTTTTAAAATCTTTGGACCTACTATATATGTCGTTCCTACGGAACTTCTGTTGTGAATTATCATTTTCAACGGAATAAATTCCGTTGCTACCAACATTTCGTTCCTCCGGAACTTTTTCTTTTCAACTTTTACGCCCAATCAACCTGCAAGGTTTTCGAAACCTTGTAGGTTTGCTTTTTTTCATGTACAAATTATACCTACAAGGTTTTGAAAACCTTGCAGGAAATGAAAATCGTTACGCAAAAACCGGCGCCACACGTGGCTTATAATCTTTCGCAACTTCAGCAATTAATCGAATATGATCCGGAGTTGTTCCGCAACAGCCACCGATAATGTTAATTAAATTATCATCTAAATATTCTTTGATTAAAGCCTGAGTTTGTTCTGGCGTTTCATCATATTGTCCGAATGCGTTTGGCAAACCTGCATTTGGATGTGCCGAAACATTAAATTGTGTATGCTGTGATAATGTTTTTAAATATGGTTTTAACAAATCGGCTCCAAGAGCGCAATTGAAACCTACACTCAATAACGGAATATGTGAAACTGAAATCAAAAACGCTTCAACCGTTTGCCCGGAAAGTGTTCTTCCTGAAGCATCGGTAATCGTTCCTGAAACCATGATTGGAATATCCAGATTACGTTCATCTTTTACTTCTTCGATTGCGAAAAGTGCTGCTTTAGCATTTAACGTATCGAAAATGGTTTCTACCAAAAGTAAATCACATCCGCCATCCATTAACGCTTCTACTTGTTGTTTGTAAGCAATACGCAAATCATCAAAAGTTACGGCTCTGTAACCCGGATCATTTACGTCTGGCGACATACTTGCGGTTCTGTTTGTCGGTCCGATTGAACCGGCTACAAAACGTGGTTTGTTCGGGTTTTTAGCTGTAAATTCATCAGCTACCTGACGGGCAATTTTAGCCGATTCGTAGTTTAATTCGTAAACCAAATCTTCCAGGAAATAGTCGGCCATACCGATCGTAGTTCCTGAAAAAGTATTGGTTTCCACAATGTCAGCACCCGCATCAAAATAGGCAGCGTGAACATCGCGGATCGCTTGTGGTTGTGTTATGGATAGTAAATCGTTGTTTCCTTTTAACGGATGCGGAAAATCCTTAAAACGCTCTCCTCTGAAATCTTCTTCTGAGAAATTATAGCGTTGCAGCATTGTTCCCATTGCTCCGTCAAGGATTAGGATATTTTTTTTAATTGCTTCCTGAATTTTTATTGCCATGACTGCTTGCCTTTTGCCACGAAGACGCTAAGACACTAAGCTTTTTTTAATTTTTATTATCTTCATACCTAACAGGTTTTGAAAACCTGTTAGGATACGCATTTTGATTCACATTGATTCCAAAAATTCACTATTGCCAGCCAATTAGCCCCGATGGGAGCAAATATCCTTTTATTCTGGGGTTCAGAATAAAAGATATTGTGGACAGCGGGAACGATGTTGGCATAAATGCGCTAATAATGCGCTCATTAAACTGTGAATTCAGTAAAATAATATTGTAAGGTTGTCAGGAAAAGTTGAGGAAATACTTTATGTATTTGTGTTATCTATCTTTAATACTATGAATTAGTGTAAAGTAGAATTTAGCACCTTCTTTATGATAAAGGGTTGCTAAGGTTTCATCGGGTCTATCCCTCCGCCTTTCGTGATAACTTTCAATAAATTTAGGAACGGTGCAAAGGTATGAAATAGCCTTGCGATTTGCAAATGTTTTTTTAAAGGGTCTGAGGGACTGAGTGGCTAAGGTTCTAAGGTTTTTTTTAAGGTACTGAGGTTCTAAGATACTAAGGGGCTAAGTTTAAAATTCTAATTAATGTTTTTTTATGAAGCTCCGGTGGAGCGTCATGTTTATAGCAAACAATTATACGTTTAACCAAAGCTCCAGTGGAGCGATATGATCTTTATAAAAAATTATATGTCGCCCCGCTGGGGCTTTTCCAAATAGATCTGCATAATTCTATAAATATTATATCTCTTCGGGATTAAAAAAAAGCTCAAACTAAAAGTTTAAGCTTTATAAAAATCTTAGTACCTCAGTACCTTAGAACCTTAGCCCCTCAAATTAAACAATCGCTTTTACAACCGCTTTTGGTGCTTCTTTACGTGTTCCGTCAAAACCGTCTACTCCAGAAACTGTGGTATATTTTAAAACGTATTTTTTACCTGGATTGATAATTTGGTATGCGGCCTGGCACATTAAAGTTGCTTCGTGGAAACCACAAAGAATCAATTTTAATTTTCCTGGATATGTGTTTACGTCTCCAATGGCGAAGATTCCCGGAATATTCGTTTGATAATCTAAGGCATTGTTTACTTTAATTGCATTTTTCTCGATATCTAATCCCCAGTCTGCGATTGGTCCTAGTTTTGGAGTCAATCCGAAAAGTGGAATGAAAAAATCTGTTTCGATTTTACGGTGCGCTCCGTTTTCTTCGATATCTAACGATTCAACATGCTCAGCACCATTGATTCCGATTACTTCTGCTGGTGTAATTAATTTAATTTTTCCAGACGTTTTTAATTCCTGTACTTTTTCTACAGAATCAAGAGCTCCTCTAAATTCATTTCTTCTGTGAATCAAAGTTACTTCTGAAGCTACATTTGCCAAGAAAATACTCCAGTCTAAAGCTGAATCTCCTCCTCCTGCAATTACAACTCTTTTATCTCTGAATTTCTCTGGATTTTTGATGAAGTATTTTACTCCTTTATCTTCGTAAAACTCGATATCTTCAATAAGCGGCTTGCGGGGCTCAAAACTTCCTAAACCTCCAGCGATAGCGATAACCGGCGCGTGAAATTTAGTTCCTTTATTTGATGTTACAATGAAACTTCCGTCTTCTTGTTTATCGATTGTTTCAGCTCTTTCTCCTAATGTGTAACCTGGTTCAAACTGCTTAATTTGTTCTTGTAAGTTATCAATTAAATCTCCTGCTAAAACTTCCGGGAAACCAGGGATATCATAAATAGGCTTCTTTGGATACAATTCTGAAAGTTGTCCTCCTGCTTGTGGTAAAGCATCTAAAATATGACATTTTAATTTCAATAGTCCTGCCTCGAAAACGGCAAATAAACCTGTAGGGCCTGCTCCAATTATAAGTATATCTGTTTTAATCATTATGTTTGTTGTTTATAATCATTCTTAATAATACAAAGAAACGAATAATTTATTCTACTGCCAATGATTTTTGTCATTGATTTCTTTGCCTAATTTTACATCGGGTTAATCCCGAAGCTATAATATGAATCGTTCCTCCGGAATCATCGGGTTGAAACCCGACGCTACAATATGAAACGTTCCTCCGGAACTCTTTTATTACTCTTTGTTTTTTAATGAAGCGGTAATCTCGTTCATTCTTTTAACCTTTTCTTCAAAATCACCTTTTAAGGTTCTTCTGTATTCGTTTAGGTTTTCTACCATTTTATTGATGTCTTCCGGAATTACTTCTTCGAAAAACTCCCGCAATCTTTTAGCTGTTGTTGGCGATTTTCCGTTAGTCGAAATGGCGATTTTTACATTTCCTTTTGTTACGATTCCGCCTAAATAATAATCACATAAATCGGGCGTATCGGCGATATTGCAAATCAAATAACGCTTTCGGGACAAATCATATACCCTTTTGTTGACTTTTAAATCATCGGTACAAGCGATTACCATATGACGCTTTTTGAGCATTTTCTTTTTGAACTTCGATTCTGTCAATTTAATTGAAGGATGACTTTCGGCTAATATTTTAATTTCTAAATGAAAATCCGGTGCCACCACCTCAACATTTGCATTAGGGCTCGACTTTAGCAAAAAAGAGAGCTTTTCTAGTCCCACATTTCCCCCACCCACAATCAGAACATTTAGATTATGAAGCTTTAGAAATATTGGATATAATTCGTTTTGTTCCATTTTAATTTAATTTCATCCAATCAAAATTAGATGATTTATATTTTATCGAACGATTTCTTTTGATAGAAATTCTTCGTAAAAGCCTTTTAATTTGTTGCTTTCTCTTTCATCGGGTTAAAACCCGACGCTACAATATGAATTGTTCCTCCGGAACTTTATCTTGTAATTTCTTTCGACAAAAATTCTTCGTAAAAACCTTTTAATTTATTGCTTTCTCTTACGACTTCTCCGAGAACAATAATTGCGGGCGAACTAAGTTTTTTCTCTTTTACAATTTCTAAAATCGAATTTACGGTTCCAACTCCCACTTTTTCTTCTGAAGTTGTTCCGTTTTGAATGATCGCTACGGGTAAATCTCCTTTGTCTTCTTTTTGAAACAAATCGATAATTTGAGGCAATTTGTGCATTCCCATCAAAATTACAACTGTTGCGGATGACTGTGCGGCCAAAGCTACATCTGCAGATAATGTTCTATCAGAGGTTGTGCCTGTAATCGCCCAGAAACTTTCTGAAACACCTCTTTTTGTAATCGAAATTCCCAGACTTGCAGGAACTGCTACTACCGAAGAAATTCCAGGAACGACAGCCATCTCGATTCCGAAGCTTTCAATAAATTCTACTTCTTCGCTTCCACGCCCAAAAATAAACGGATCCCCGCCTTTTAAACGAACCACATTTCCGTAAGTCAAAGCATTGTCAACAATTAATTGATTGATCTGATCTTGCGTATAAGCGTGATTCCCAATTTTCTTTCCAACAAAAATTCTAATGGCATTTTTGGGTGCATAAGCCAGTATTTCTTCATTGGCCAATGCATCATACAAAACCACGTTTGCTTCAGCCAATGCTTTTGCGCCTTTCAGCGTAAGCAAATCCGGATCGCCAGGACCTGCACCGACTAAAGTTACTTTGGGTTTTATTGTATTAAGCATTTGCTAATTCTTGAGCTCTATATTTTTCAATGGTATCAAAAAATGCAATTCCTTCCTGAATGTATTGTTTTGCAAAAGCTTCTGAAGGATCATTTTGATTGATTTGATACACTAGTTCTTTGAATGATGTTGCCAATTCGATTTTTCCTGTTACGATGAAAACATTATCAAACAAATCAACAATTCCTGCGTGATTGTTTGTTTTTTCGTTTTCTGAAAGCAACAATGCTTTAGCTCCATTTACAAATCCGGCGTAAGCGTGGTAAATAGCATCTGACCATTTTCCTTCGTCGAAAGATTCTTGCGCGAAAGTCAATTTATCTTTAGCTTCTAATAATAAAGTCGCCACTAAATCGATCACAACACCAGCACATTCTCCAACTCCAACTGCTTTTACGTAGTTATCAGCGTTACCCCAATCCACGAAATCAGCTTCTGTTAAATTGGTTACATCTGCGAAAGGTTTCAAAATTTCATAAAAATATTTCTCTCCTTTTAAGTCGTAATAGTTTAGGAACTTTTCTCCGTTTGCATTTTTGTCAAAATCATTTAAGATAGTACGCAAAGCATCCGGACCTCTTCTGCTTGGGATTTTGATTACTTTATCAGCAAAACGTCCTTCTCCATTTCCTAATCTTCCTCCACCTAATAATACTTGTAATGCCGGAGCTACTAGTTTTCCAGAGTTGATTGACATCCCTTGAAAACCAATTGCTGACATATTGTGTTGTCCACAAGCATTCATACAACCCGAAATTTTAATTTCGATTTCTCGGTTGTTTAAATACTGAGGATATTCAGCATTTATTACTCTTTCTAATTCTTCTGCAATACCGGTACTGCTTGCAATCCCCAAGTTGCAAGTATCAGTACCAGGACATGCCGTAATATCTACAGTAGAATTATAACCTAAATGAACAAAGTCTAATTTGGCTAATTCCTGATAAAAGAAAGGAAGATTCTCTTCTTTTACGTGACGTATTACAATATTTTGACGCAATGAAAAACGCAATTCATTTGCTGCGTAATTTTTAATTAAAGCGGCTAACAATCTGGCTTTATCAGTATAAAAATCTCCCAATAAAACTTTGATTCCAATCGCGTAATAACCTGCTTGTTTCTGAGCAATTACATTTGAATTTTTCCACGCTTCATAAGCTGCAGTATCTTCAATTGTAACTTGCGGAACTTCTAATAAAGGCTCTGCAATTGGTCCGTCAAAAGCGGTTGTATCAATTTCGTATGTTTCAAAAGCGATTGCTTTCTTTTCTTTTTCAACCAAATCAAGAAAAACATCTCTTCCCATTTCTTTGATTAAGAATTTCATACGCGCTTTCATTCTTTTTGCACGCTCGCCATATCGGTCAAAAATACGGATGATTCCTTCTGCTGTCGGGATGATTTCGTTTGCCGGAACAAATTCTGAAAGCAATTCAGCATGTGCTGGCTGAGATCCTAAACCTCCACCAAACATGATTTTGAATCCACGTTGTCCGTCAACAATTTTTGGAATAAATCCTAAATCGTGTAAATAACTCAAAGCGGTATCTTCATCAGATGATGAGAACGAAATTTTGAATTTACGTCCCATTTCCTGACAAATCGGGTTTCTTAATAAATATTGAAACAAAGCATGTGCATATGGCGAAACATCAAATGGTTCGTTTACATCGACACCAGCCAATTCGCTTCCTGTAATATTTCTAACGGTGTTTCCACAAGCTTCACGCAAGGTAACATCGTCTTTAGCCAAATTTGCCCATAGTTCCGGAGTTCTGTCTAAACTCACATAGTGAATCTGAATATCCTGACGCGTTGTAATGTGCAAACGTCCTGTAGAATATTCATCAGAAACTTTAGTAATACGTACCAATTGTTCGCTGGTTACTTTACCGTAAGGCAATTTAATACGAATCATTTGAACACCTTCCTGGCGTTGCCCGTAAATACCGCGTGCTAAACGAAGACTACGAAAACGCTCATCATCAATTTTTCCTCCACGGAATAAATGAATCTTTTTTTCTAAATCGATAATTTCTTTTTGAACTATCGGATTTTCTATTTCTGTTCTAAAACTTTCCATTTCTTTTTAATGCTTTAGGCTTTAAGCAATAAGCTGTAGGCTTTCTTGCGTACCGTGTTATACATTTTTTGCTAAAAGCTTACAGCCTAAAGCTTATTGCTTACAGCAGTGAAACTAGCGAATGAATCCAACTCCAGCGGTGGTATTGGTTGCTGTATCAATTAAGATAAAAGCGCCGTTTGATTTATTATCGTTATAGGCATCAAAATATAAAGGCTTGCTTAATTTGATGCTTACTTCTCCAATTTCGTTGATCGCCAATTGTGATGCTTCTTTTGTTCCTGAATAATCTGTTGAGATTGTATTTTTGATACTTTCTACTTTAGCTAAAACTCTGTTGGTATTGTGCTGGATCAGGTATTTTGTACCTGCAACCAATTTTTTGCTATCCATCCAACAAACAGTTGTCGTGATTTCTTTTTCAATTTTTGGAAGCTCTGATGATTTTACAATCATATCGCCTCTTGTCACATTGATATCATTTTCTAATTCGATTGTGATCGATGAACCTGCAACGGCTTCGTCAAATGTTTTATCGAAAAAGTGAATTTTTGAAACTTTTGATTCGGTTAAAGAAGGGAGAACGGTAACAGCATCTCCAACTTTAATTGAGTTCCCGTATAATTTTCCGGCGTAACCTCTAAAATCGTGGTATTCCTCTGTTTTTGGACGAATAACTGTCTGAACCGGAAAACGTGCTTTTCCTGCTTCGAAAACATCTGAAGAATGTAATCCTTCTAAATGTTCCAAAACTGTTTGACCTGTATACCAAGGCATATCTTTAGATTGATCCACTACGTTTCCACCATTAATAGCGCTTAACGGAATGTAACTTACATTTTGTTCTTTAAAAGTGCTTTTAGCATTTAATGCCTGGAAATCAGCTTTGATTTTGTTGTATACTTCTTCAGAATAATCAACTAAATCCATTTTATTAATGGCAACAATTACCTCTTTTACTCTCAATAAATTATTGATAAAAAAGTGACGGTACGTTTGCTCTATTACGCCTTTTCTGGCATCAATTAAAATGATAGAAACCTGAGAAGTCGAAGCTCCTGTAACCATGTTTCTGGTATATTCTATGTGACCCGGAGTATCGGCAATGATGTAACTTTTCTTTGCAGTCGAAAAATAAATGTGCGCTACGTCAATTGTAATTCCTTGTTCTCTCTCTGCTACTAATCCGTCAGTTGCCAAAGAGAAATCCAAATAATCGTAACCTTTTTGTTTACTGCTTTTTTCGATTGCTTCAATTTTATCTGTAGTCAATGATTTTGTATCGTACAATAATCTCCCGATCAAAGTACTTTTCCCGTCATCTACACTTCCTGCTGTTGCTATTTTTAAAACTTCCATTCTTAATATTTTGTTTCAGGTTTAAAATTTTGTTTCAAGTTTCAAGTTGTTGAACCGCTCTGACAAAATTTAAATCTGTATGTTTTTTGAATTTTACTTTAGAGATTTTTAATTTTTAATTCCAAATTTTTAATTGAATTAAAAATACCCTTGTTGTTTTCTTTTCTCCATTGCAGCTTCAGAACGTTTGTCGTCGATTCTGGCTCCTCTTTCAGAAATAGTTGAAGTTCTGATTTCTCCAACAACTTCCTGAATTGTTGCTGCATACGATT
>Ga0247805_1001774_pt1 | contig 10232 bp, 8 predicted proteins | sample UWRJL044104R1_FD_180930 | JGI IMG/M metagenome (GOLD analysis project Ga0247805, IMG submission 180930) | Plant litter microbial communities from Arlington Agricultural Research Station in Wisconsin, United States - UWRJ-L044-104R-1 | ecosystem: Environmental > Terrestrial > Plant litter >...
CCGACGTTGATATCGTTGCGTACCAGTTTCAGGTTTTCAAAAGACTGTTGGTCGCAATAACTTTTTAATTCCTGGTAATCGGCATATTCAGAAGCATTATCAATAACAACAATCTGAAAATCAAGCGTTTTTGCAGTATGCGAAAGAATACTGTCAATGCAACTTTTCGTATATTCACCCGAATTGTAGTTGATCAGTATGACTGCAACTTCATGTTTTTTACCTTCGCTCATAAATACTGGCTGATGCCTTTTTCGGTGAAAGTGATTTTCTTTTCGGTGGTTTCCCTTTCGATCTCTACATTTACAGGAACACGGTCTTTCGACTGTTCTTTGTGGTAAATGTGGAATGCGATTCCGGCGAATTTCAGGCGCTTGGCCACGATTCCGATGTTGTGCAAACGCTGGATCATCTCAGAATCTTCCATGCCCCAGCCTTTAAAATTCTCATTGTAACCGTTGATCTTGATAAAATCGGCGCGCCAGAACGATACGTTGCAGCCGCGGAATTTTGACGACCGGTGGCTGATCGGCTTGATGAATCTTGTAAGGAACGGAAAGTGGAGCGTCCGGCCTCTTTTGCTGATTCCGTTTGAAAACAAGTTAAATCTAATTTGTTTTTTTTGCCACAATTCCGATAAGAACGATGCTTTTATTGTCACTCTTGAACCGTACAAATATTGTCCTTTTTCGGCAAATCTTAAATGGTCTTCAACAAAATTTTTGGCTATGATAATGTCGCCGTCAATCTCGATAATGTAATCGTATTTCGCCTGTGCAATGGCTTTGTTCATGATCACCGACTTGCGGTTTCCGTCGTCTTCCTGCCAGATGTGGATTAAGGGTACGGGAAATGTTTTCTGGAATTTTTCAATCAATATTTTAGTGTCTTCAGATGAACCGTCATCAGCAATGATCACTTCATCTGGCAAATGGGTTTGCTTTAAAACGCTTAAAAGTAAAAGTTCCAAAGCTTGCGGCCAATTGTAAGTGGAGGCGACTAACGAACATTTTTGAAAACCCATGGGTTGAAAATTTGAGTAAAAGTAGGGCTTAAATTGGAAAAATAAAAACCAATACCTACTTTTGCCCATACATAAATCCATTTGATGCCTATTACCATACATCCCGAGTTCACGAAATACCAATCTGGCTTGTCAGGGTTTATTGAAAATTTCGATACTTCGGGTGTACTTTTCGGTGATGGAAAACGCAATACCATCAGGCTTTTTGAACTTGACGGGAATCCAATAAACATCAAATCCTTCAAAGTTCCAAATCTGATCAATCAAATTGCTTACAAGTTTTTCAGGAAATCTAAGGCGCGTCGTTCGTATGAGTATGCTAATATTTTACTGCAAAACGGAATCGGGACACCGCAACCTATCGCATTTGAAGAACACTTTTCATTCATGGGGCTACAGCACAGTTATTACATTAGCGAACATTTGGATGCCGAGCTTACGTTTCGCGAACTTGTAGAAGTCCCGGATTTTCCCGATCACGACAACATTTTAAGGCAATTTGTTCAATTTTGTTTTGAACTGCATGAAAAAGGCATAGAGTTTTTGGATCATTCGCCGGGAAATACTTTGATCAAAAAGGTTTCGGAAGGACGATATGCCTTTTTTCTGGTAGATTTAAACCGGATGGAATTCCACACACTTGACTTCGACCAGCGCATGAAAAACCTGTCAAGGCTTACGCCGAAGAAAGAAATGGTTAAGGTAATGGCCAATGAATATGCGAAACTAAGCGATAGGAGTGAAGCAGAAATTTTTGAGAAAATGTGGTTTTTCACAAATGATTTCCAGGTAAAATTCCACAATAAAATCAAGATGAAAAAAATGCTGAAGTTCTGGAAATAATTATTTTTGGGTCCGCATTTTCTTGAGTTCCCGATACCGGACTGCAACACTCAATGCATTCAGGTAGCAAATGATAATACCCTTTTTTCCGTCCAGAATCCCGAGCCTTACAAAATACTGGTATGCAAATTTATAGGCAGGATGCAGGTAAAAATGGTAAAAATTGGGTTTCACGCCTTTTAAAAACTCCTCTTTAGCCTTGAATTTTCCATAACTGACCATTTTTCCTTTATAAGATTCGTAATCCGTATATGAAAAGTGAATGAGCCTGTTTTTGAGTTTTCCGATCGTTCCGTCGACTGCTAATTTTTCGTGTACGAGCCTTTCGATTGTATAATGCGCTCTGTCTTTTTGGAAAAGCCTGAAGATCTTATCCGTCTGCCAGCCACTGAAACGAAGCCTTTTGTCTTCAAAAATAAACGTCCGGTAAAATAAATAGGCACTGCTGGCATCTTTTTTCTGGATCGTTTCGATGATTTCTTCTTTGAGTGCATCGGTCAGGCGCTCATCGGCATCGATGAATAAAATCCATGGATTGGCAGCATGTTGTATGGCAAAATTCCGCTGCGACGTATAATCAACAAATTTATTCTGAATGAGTTTTGCTTTTTCGAAACCATTCACGAGCGAAACGGTATTGTCTGAGCTAAACGAATCGACGACTATGATTTCATCTGTAAAATCGAGGTCGTGCATGATGTCGTTGATGTGTTTTTCCTCGTTATACGTAATGATCAGCGCGCTCAAAGGCAATTTTACAGCAACGGCTTTTAGCAGGATCGTCGATTCTGGCAAGCTTAAATTGAGTTGCAAAAAGCCATTTAGTTTGTTTGAAAACAGTCCGGGTTTGAATTCTTCATACAATTTCGGGGTCTTGTATTTGATTTCTTTTTCGGATAAATTGTCGAACAATTCCGGCCTGAATTCCTGCAAGTGCACCGAAATATGATGAATGCCGTCTTCAAAAGTAGCCCAGATTTTCTTTTCGATCCAAGGTGAAAAAATGATAAAGGAAGGCTTGCCCAAAGCTTTCGCCATATTAATCGCGCCGCCATCATTCCCAACAATCAGATCGCAATTGTTCATGATCGCAATAAACGAGCGAAGGTCATTTCCGAGCAAATCGAAATAAACTTTTTGCTGCGTTTTTCGCTGGCAGGCATCATAAATATTTTTGGCTTCATGGAGTTGTGACGGAAAATAGTTGAAGAAAATATTGACGTCATTTTTAGCGATTTCGTCAACAACAGCCGCCATGAATTCCGGCGGATAGGTTTTAAGCGGTTCGCTTCCCAAAAGGCTTACCATGACTGTTTTCCGATCTTTTTTTACACCGTGATTTTCAAACAACCGACGCGCCATTTCATTTTCTTCGTCAGTAACAAACAACTTTGGAAGCGGATCGATTTCAATCTCGAGATCAAGTGGTTTCAACAAGGACAAACGTCGTTCAATCGCAAGCCCCATGTTCGTTTTTGGAAATATCGCAAATGGAACGTTGTCGGTATACAAAAAGTTCCGTCCTGGTTTTTTATAAGAGATTTTTCGTTTGGCACCACTTAATAGGACAATTGCCCAGCTTTCAAGTTTTGAATAGGCGTCAATAACCAGATCATATTTTTCTTTCCTGATCTGTAAACCCAATTTCAAAAAGGCGCGTTTGCTGTTTTTGTGCTTCTCCCGGAATAAAATAATGTTATCGATATTCGGGTTTCCGTTTAAAACCGGCGTTGTCGATTCATAAACTAGGTAATCGATCCGGGCATCGGGATAAGCGCGCCTCAGGTTGTTGCAGATAATGCTGCTCACCAGGACGTCACCGATCATTTTTTGTTGGATTACCAGAATCTTCATGAAATTATTTAGATTTTATCGTTAGCTGGTTGTTGATCAATCGCTCATTAAACGACTGGATGTAGGCTTTGATGAAGATTTCCATTTTGTTTGCTATTGCTTTTTCAGACTCGAGCAGGTTGTTTTTAAGGAACGGATCTTTCTTGAAATTGTAAAGTCCAACCGATTTATTTCCGTCAAAAGCAAGGTAATAATCGTCGTTGATGTAATTGTAAATGTTGTCGATGTATGTAACGACAAAGTTTTTTTCTGACGAGTATGGTTTTCCGAAACTTACAACATTGTCCTTAATTTTCAGATAATCCAATATACTTGGCAAAATATCGATTTGCTGGAAATTCTTCTCGCTTACGCCTTGCAATTCCGGATTTGACGGATCGAAAAATAATATCGGAATGCGGAATTTCCCTACATTGTTCTGGTATTTTCCTTCCCCGAAAGGTGAAGTATGATCGGCTGTAAGCACAAATAAAGTGTTGTTATACCAATCCTGTTTTTTCGCTTTGGCAAAGAATTTTCGCAGCGAAGCATCGGTATAACCAATGGTTTCGTGGATTTTAGTTCTGCCCTTCGGGAACTTTCCTTTGTATTTTTCGGGCATAATAAACGGCGTATGCGACGAAATGGTGAATAAAGTCGAGAAAAACGGCTTGTCGAATGAGGTTAACTTGTCGCAGAAAAACTGCAAAAACTCTTCGTCAAATACGCCCCAGCGGCCGTCAAACGCTTCCGGATTGTGGTATGGATATTCGCTTTTTCCGTAATATTGCTCAAATCCCGCTACTTTGCAATATTGGTCAAAATTCTGGCTTCCGTTGAAAGCGCCGTGAAAAAATGACGTGGAATAGCCTTGTTTTTTGAATATTTTTGGAAGTCCGTACACTTCATTTAACGAATATCCGGATGATATAAGCGGGTTGTTCATCAAGCTCGGAACGCTCGAAAGGGTAGAAGGCACGGCATCGATCGATACTTTTCCATTCGCAAACCCATTTTTAAAATATAGTGATTTGGTAATGAGCGAATCCAAAAATGGCGTGTAACCCAAATGAATGTTTTCATCACCAAAACTTTCAAGAATCAGAATAACTACATTCTTTTTGATTGGTGGAATTGCTGGATTGGTGCGCATTTCAGGATTGAAAATTTTATCGAGTGCTTCTTTTGGATAAAATTTCGGATCCACAATTCCTTCGTGTTTTCCCATTGTCCGGATGATTGTAAATGGCGTATTCAGAACGATGGCAGAATTTCCAAGTGTCGCATAATTGATTGCATCTACAATCCGCAAAGGCTTTTTTCCAAATCCGCCGCGAAGCATAACGAGTCCGCAGACAAGCGCAAGCACTAAAATACCAATTTGTTTGATTTTCTCTTTTTTTGTCAGTTTTTCGGTTGGAAATACTATTAATGCATTCGACATAGCACCCCATAAAATCATCGCAAAAGCGACAAATCCAATAGGCAAGTACCAGAATTCCCTTAGGAACGACGGCAAAAGCCCAAGTATTTCGTGTTCCATTCCGCGAGCGGTAATCAGTCCGAAAGAACTTCGTCTGCCTGTAAATTTGTAGTATTCAAAATCCACAAAATTGGAAGCCAAAAAGAAAAGATTTACGCTGTAAAACGCAATCTTCAGCCCTTTTTGGTATTTCGGTTTGTACTTAAAATCGCCAGGAAAAAGATGCAGGATGATAAATATGATATTGATAAATCCAATTGCCGACAAGTCGAACAACATTCCGCCAGCAAATGCCTTAAAGTCTACATTTGTAAAATTCTTCCAGTTGTACCACAAAAAAAAGATGCGGCAAAATTGGTAACAAATAAAAATTAAAGCAATTCTTTTCGCGAGAAGTTTGAGTAAACTGTAGAAATTGAACATCTATAGGATTTAATTTTGGATACTAAACAGCCACATCATATTCCCTCAAAGCGTCGTTCAGCGAGGTTTTAAGATCGGTTGAAGGCTTGCGTTTGCCAATGATCAGCGCACACGGAACCTGGAATTGGCCCGCCGCAAATTTCTTGGTATAACTTCCGGGAATCACGACAGAACGCGCAGGAACAATGCCTTTCATTTCCACTGGTGTTTCTCCTGTCACATCAATAATTTTAGTCGAAGCCGTCAGGCAGACATTCGCGCCAAGTACTGCTTCGGTCTCTACATGAACGCCCTCCACGACGATGCAACGCGATCCGATAAAAGCGCCGTCTTCGATAATCACCGGAGCTGCCTGTAAAGGTTCAAGCACGCCGCCAATGCCTACACCACCGCTTAAATGTACATTCTTTCCAATTTGCGCACAGCTTCCCACGGTAGCCCACGTATCGACCATCGTTCCTTCACCTATGTAAGAACCGATATTTACGTAACTTGGCATCAAAATCACACCTTTAGAAATGTAAGCGCCGTGTCTCGCGACTGCGTGCGGCACCACACGGATTTCTTTTTCAGCATACCCGCGTTTCAATGGAATTTTATCGTGGTATTCGAAAATGCCGACCTCAAAAGTTTCCATTTTCTGAATCGGAAAATAGAGTACGACCGCTTTTTTAATCCATTCGTTTACTTGCCAACCGTCGAGAGTAGGTTCAGCTACGCGAAAAATGCCTTCGTCTAGTAAATCTACTACTTTACGGATTGCATTAATGGTTTCGGTTTCAGATAATAAAGCGCGGTTTTCCCAGGCGGCTTCTATAATTGGGCGTAAGTGGTTCATCGGTTAAGAATTTTAGCAAATATAACCGCAATTTATGAAACTGTCAACGGGAAGCAAAAACTGTTCGGAAAAAAAGAGAGGCAAAGAGGAAATTAATTCGCCGAAGCCATGATGCTGGCTGGATTAAAATTGATTAAAAACCGTTTTGTTTGGTTATAAAGGTACATTTTGAGGTTGTCGAACAACATCACGGTTATTGGATTTGACTTTTCATCTTTACAGAGATAAATCACACCATTGTCGGGAAGCGAGGTTTTGGAAATAATGCTCAAGCGGTAGTCTTTATCAATGTTCAAACTGATTTCACTTGGCGAAAAGTGTACGGTGCGGCCGCCCGTAATTTCTGCTTTTTCCCATTGCTGCAAATTGTTTCTCGATTGGATTTCATTAAAAGTGTAAATCCTGTCCTGAGCAAGAAGGACAGTTGAACAAAGTAAAATAAAAAGAAACAACAGCGGCTTTAGCTTCATTGCAATTGGTTGGTTGACGCTGCAATAACGCAAATACTTTTTAAATCCGCATAGAAAATGTAACAAATAGTCAAAAAAAAGGATTCAAATCGCCAAATCGGCAATGCTGAATCCAAAATTTCTTACAATTTTTCTGACTAAAACGCTCGAATTAATAACCCAGCATCGTCAGCAATCTCCTGAAATCATAACTTATCAGGATCGTCCTCTTCCAGATCATTGTGATTGTCACCACCAATGCTATAGCTATTATTTTCTTCATCTTCGCTTCCTATTTCTTCTTGTTCGTCATCTAATTCGGCACCCGGAATATCAAGGTCATTCCCTGAAACGTCTTCTTCAAAATCCTTTTCGTTTTTTGATCCTGTAGTATCATTTGTTTTCAAATGTGTGGGATCTTCGGGATCAATTTCGGTTTCTTCAATCCCCTGTCTGTAAATGTCTTCACTTGCGGGATAATGCGGATAACCTGGGAATTCATTATCAGATTCGTCGGTTGTATTGTTTTTATTCGTGTCCATAATCATGTTGTTTTTGGTTGGGTTTCGTTTGAAACTTAATAGTACAAATTTCAGTTCAAATGGGACATTTTGCGTTACAGGACTTTCTCAATCATTTGCAGGATTTCCAGTATCGGATATTTTGCAGATATTTGTGTGAACGGATTTTACTTATGGAACCATTTTCAAACGATCAAATTGCGGCGCAGCGGTTAATCAATCAGCAAATCACAGACTCAAAATTTAAGTCTTCCGAAAAATTGCTTTCGCATTTGGGTCCAATCCAGGCTCAGGATTTTGCAATGGCGAAATGGGCAATCGGTGGTCGCATTCCGGGTTTGTCCGAAGCTGCTTTGGATAAATCGCTCGAAAAAGGCACGATAGTGCGAACCCATATTTTACGCCCAACGTGGCATTTCGTCGCCGCCGAGGATCTTCGCTGGATGCTTGAACTCACTGCGCCGCATGTCAAAAGGCTTGTAAATAATTACAGTCAAAAACTGGAACTGACAGACGAATTATTGGCGAAAACCAGAAAAATTATTGAAAATGCTTTATCTGGACACAACCATCTGACCAGAAAAGAAATCATGCAGATTTTATCCGAAAATGGCATCAAAACCAACGAATGGCGTTCTACACACATCATGTTCGACGCCGAACTTTCTGGTTTGGTGTGCAGCGGAATCAATAAAGGGAAGCAATTTACATATTCGCTAATTGACGAAACCATCAAAAAACACCAATCATTTTCCGGCGATGAAGCTTTAGCAGAGCTGACTTTCAGATATTTCAACAGCCGCGGCCCGGCGACAATTCCCGATTTTTGTTGGTGGTCTGGATTAACTTTAACTAGGGCGAGAAAAGGCGTAGAGATGAATTTGAGAAATTTCAATCAATTCACCAAGGAAAATCAAACGTATTACTTTACTGGAGATTTTAAAGAATCCAAACCCGATGACACCATTCATTTTCTTCCAGCTTTCGACGAATTCCTGATTGCCTACAAAGACCGTAGCGCATCAATGGACACGGTGCATTATAAAAAAGTCATCGCAGGTTACGGGATTTTCAAACCGCTAATAATCCAAAGTGGCTTTGTAAAAGGAACGTGGAAACGCACTGTGAAGCACGATGAAGTCCACATTCAGTTGTCATTTATTGATAAAGTTAGCAAATCGGAATTTGAAAAATTTGGCACTGCTACAGCGGAATACGGAAATTTTTTAAATAAAAAAGTAGTCGTCGTCAAATAAAAATCTACGAAAGCGACTATCTTTGAAATAAAAAATGCCCAGAATTCTCGCCATCGATTACGGACAAAAACGTACCGGAATTGCGATTACAGACGAACTTAAAATCATCGCTTCCGGATTAACAACCGTTCCGTCTGAAACTGCAATTTCCTTTTTAAAAGATTATTTTGCGAAAGAAAATGTAGAAAAAGTACTCATCGGCGAACCGAAACAAATGAACAATGAACCATCCGAGAGCACACCTGTTATCGAAGCATTCGTAGAAAAATTCAAGAAAACATTCCCCGAAATGAAAGTCGTCCGCGTAGACGAAAGGTTTACTTCCAAAATGGCTTTCCAAACCATGATTGACAGCGGACTCAAGAAAAACCAGCGCAAAAACAAAGCGCTGATCGACGAAATTTCAGCTACAATTATGTTACGCGATTATCTTACCAGATACATGATTTAACGAGATTCAGCTTTCTAAAACGTTATCGTAATTTGTACTATTTACATTCAGATTTAATAAAACCATAACGCGCTTTCTCAGTATCTTTGCCGCATAAACTACTGCCATGACTGACACGACACGCTACAACACCGACGTAGTCCTGATAGGCGCCGGAATTATGAGTGCAACGCTCGGCGTACTTCTCAAGGAACTGCAACCCAATATCAACATTGAAATTTTTGAAAGACTTGATTCTGCTGCGGCAGAAAGTTCAGATGCCTGGAATAACGCCGGAACCGGACATTCTGCTTTTTGCGAACTCAACTACACACCCGAAAATGCCGATGGTTCCATCCAGACGGAAAAAGCCGTAAAAATCGCCGAATCATTTGAAATTTCACGCCAGTTCTGGAGTTTCCTCGTGCAAAACGACCTGGTTTCGTCTCCGGAAAATTTCATTCGCAGCATTCCGCACATGAGTTTTGTCTGGGGTGAAGAAAATGTCGATTACTTAACCAAACGTTTCCAAGCGCTCAAAAAAGAAAACCTGTTCAAGAAAATGGAATTCAGCACCGAATTCAAGCAATTGGTTTCATGGATGCCATTGGTCATGGAAGGCCGTCAGGCGGATGAAAATCTTGCTGCGACGCACATGCCAATTGGAACAGACGTCAATTTTGGTGAACTCACAAGAAGCATGTTTGCACATTTGCAACAGCTCGACGGCGTTACTATTCACTTTCACCATGAAGTGTCAAAACTCAAACAAGCAACGACCACAACCGAATGGAAAATAAAGATTAAGGATTTATCCAACGGGAATATTAAAAAAGTACGCACCAAATTTGTATTTATCGGAGCTGGCGGCGGTTCGTTGCCATTACTCGAAAAAGCAGACATTCCGGAAGGCAATGGCTTTGGCGGATTTCCGGTTAGTGGGCAATGGCTGAAATGTACCAATCCCGATGTCATCGAAAAACACTTTGCAAAAGTCTATGGAAAAGCGTCTGTTGGTGCACCGCCAATGTCAGTTCCGCACATCGACAGCCGGATGATCGATGGTCAAAAGGCGTTGTTATTTGGTCCTTATGCGGGGTTTTCAACCAAATTTTTAAAGAACGGTTCGTAT
>Ga0247805_1001776_pt1 | contig 10228 bp, 8 predicted proteins | sample UWRJL044104R1_FD_180930 | JGI IMG/M metagenome (GOLD analysis project Ga0247805, IMG submission 180930) | Plant litter microbial communities from Arlington Agricultural Research Station in Wisconsin, United States - UWRJ-L044-104R-1 | ecosystem: Environmental > Terrestrial > Plant litter >...
TTCCCATTTTCTTTTAAATCCAATTGTAAAGCGTCATAAGCGACGTTGATTCCGCCCAAGTCACCTATATTTTCACCCAATGTAAATTTACCGTCCACATGAACATCCGGAAGCGGTTCCAAGGCGCTAAACTGGTCTGCCAAAGCACCGCTCATGGCCGTAAACTGTTTCAGGTCATCAGCAGTCCACCAATCGACGAGATTTCCCTCTGAGTCATATTTCGATCCCGAATCGTCAAATCCGTGTGACAATTCATGTCCGATTACTGCACCGATTGCACCATAGTTTACCGCTTCATCGGCTTTGTAATCATAAAATGGCGGCTGTAAAATCGCTGCCGGAAATACGATTTCGTTGTAGGACGGATTGTAATACGCATTCACCGTTTGCGGAGACATCATCCATTCGGTTTTATCAACCGGTTTATTGAGTTTGGCGAGTTCTTTTTTATGGTTCCAGATGGTAATGCTTTTTGAATCGTCATAATAATTTCCGCCTTCAGCGATGTTTTTGACTTCAAGTGCTGAATAGTCTTTCCATTTGTCAGGGTAACCGATTTTAATGGTGACTTTATGCAATTTTTCGATCGCCTTTTTCTTGGTCGTCGCCGACATCCATGCCAGATTGCTGATTCTGGTTTCGTAAGCGCGCAGGATGTTGCGGATCATTTTCTCTGCTTTGGCTTTGGCTTCAGCCGGAAATTTTTTCTCGACATACAATTTGCCCAATGCTTCGCCTACAGAACCGTTCACAATCTGCAAAGCGCGTTCGTCAAGTGGACGTAATTTTTTGGCTCCGGTTAAGGTTTTCCCGTAAAAATCCCAGTTGGCACGGCCAATGTCCATTGACAATTTCCCTGCGCTTTTGTTGAGCAACGTCCAACGCAGATACGCTTTCCAGGCAGCAACATTGTTTTCTTTTAATAAAGTTTCGAGTTTCTGCATGTATTTCGGCTGTGAAACGACCACCGCATCAATTGTAATAATCCCAATTCCCGAAAAATATTTTTTCCAGTCAATCGATGGCGTCAGTTTCTGCAAATCGGCAACCGCCATCGGATTGTAGCTTTTGCTGTCGTCACGCGCTTCTACCCGATCGAATTTTGATCTCGACATTTCGGTTTCAAATGCGAGAATCTGGTCGGCATGAACTTTTGCATCAGCCGGTTTTTCGCCAAGATATTGCAGCATTCTTGTGACGTGCAGTACATATTTCTCGCGTTTTTCTTTCGAATCTTTTTCATCCGAAATGTAATAATCGCGATCCGGAAGCCCAAGCGATCCGGGATAAACCGTCACCACATTTTTATTGCTGTCTTTCGCATCCGAACCTATTCCAATTCCCATAAACCCGATTCCGCCATAAGGTTCCGTTTCCATCAGCAATTGCTGCAAATCATTTGCATTTTTGATAGCATCAATTTTGGCAAGCAGTGGTTTAATTGGCGCAATACCCTGTTTGTTTCTGGCAACAGTATCTAAAACAGCGCGGTATAAATTGATCGCTTTTCCCTGATCGGTATTCGATTTGTACTTTGGGTTCTTTGACGCTTGGTTTAAAATCTCAAGTGCATCTTTGTCGGTTTTCTGGCGCAATTCGTCTGCACTTCCCCAACGCGTTTTGTCGCTAGGGATTTCATTTTTATCGAGCCAGCTTCCGTTTACAAAACGGTAAAAATTGTCGGTTGGCTTTGTAGATTTGTCCATGTTAGCCATGTTGATTCCGGGTTTGGATTGCTGCGCATCGGCAGCATTAAAAGCCATAAGTGCTGGAACAAGCAGCAAATGGCGCTTCTTAAAGTGGTAGTTCATTTTGAGTGGTAGTTTAATTGGCGTAAAAATATCAATTTACCAATGCAAAACTGTTAATTTTAAGTTTGAATTCGTTGTGTTAATTGAGATGGAAACAAAAGGTGATTTCGTATTTTTGCGTCAAATATCCAACATGTTCGAATTCTTCAAAAAATACAGGACTTTTTTCCGCGTCATGGCCGTCATTTCAGTCATTATCATTACGTTGTTTTATTTTGCTTTGAAGCCGAAAAAAATGCTTCCAATTTTCAATCCGGGCGATGTAAACCCAGAGTTGGTAGACAGCACCGTGCAATACATCAAACGAAACCACACGATCGCCGATTTTTCGTTTATCAATCAAAACGGAAAAACGATCACCCAAAAAGATTATGAGGGAAAGATTTACGTTGCAGATTTTTTCTTTACAACCTGCGGATCGATTTGCCCAAAAATGACAGCCAATCTAGTCGATGTCCAAAAAGCGATTTTAAACAACCCAAAAGTCATGTTGCTTTCGCATACGGTAACTCCGGAAATCGACAGCGTTCCTGTTCTTAAAAAATACGCGATCGAAAAAGGTGTAATCGACAGCAAATGGAACCTTGTGACCGGCGACAAAAAGGAAATTTATACCATGGCGCGAAAATCATATCTCGCTGTAAAACTCGGCAAGCCCGACGAACTGTACGATATGGTGCATACCGAAAACTTTGTGCTTGTCGACACCAAACGACGCGTCCGGGGGTTTTATGACGGCACAAAAAAAGAAGACATTCAAAGGCTGATCGCCGATATCAATTGGCTTTCCACTCAGGAAGAGTAACCAATAAAAATCCAATTTTGGCTTTTCATTCGTATAAATATATGTACTTTTGCAATCTAAATTCAATCTAAATAAGATTTGCAAACTACGATCCATTCACTCAAAAAAGGCGAAACGGCCATCATCATGGAATTTGACCTTGATGCGGTTCCTTTAAAACTTTTGGAAATGGGCTGCTTGCCTGGAAATACAGTGGAGTTGTTACAAATTGCGCCTTTTGGAGATCCTTTATATTTGAACATTAACGGTTCGCATCTTGCCATCCGGATTGAAACCGCCAGAGAAATCATCGTTGATATTATTTCCTAATGAGCCACGAAAATATCAACATCGCATTGATTGGAAACCCAAATACGGGAAAAACATCACTTTTCAACCAGCTCACCGGACTGAACCAACAGGTTGGAAATTATCCCGGAATTACCGTTGAAAAGAAAATTGGGTTCTGTAAACTGCCGCACAACATTAAGGCAAACATTTTGGATTTACCCGGAACCTACAGCCTGAATGCGAGTTCAATTGATGAAAATGTGGTGATTGAACTATTGCTGAATAGAAACGACAAACTTTTCCCGGACGTCGCTTTGGTGGTTACCGATGTTGAAAACCTCAAACGAAATTTACTCCTTTTCACCCAGATCAAAGACCTTGAAATTCCAACGATTTTGGTCATTAACATGGCTGATCGAATGGAATACAAAGGCATTTCGCTCGATCTTCCGCACCTAGAACAGGAACTGAAAACTAAAATCGCTTTGGTGAGTTCGCGGAAAGGCCTCGGAATTGAAGAATTGAAAAACTTAATCGTTACCTATAAGACGCTTTCAACCGAACCGTGCCTGAACGCGTCAGAAATTGATCCAGATTATTTCAACCATTTGCGTAAGGCGTTTCCAAATCAATTGCTGTATAAATTATGGCTAGTGATTACGCAGGATGCCAACTTCGCAAATTTGGACCGGCATGAAATCCGGAATTCTTATACAAAATCGTTGTCCGAACTCAAAAGGTTGCAGCAGAAAGAAACAATCAAACGTTACCAGTTCATTAACAATGTCCTGAAAATTGGGCAAACGATCGACAAGACCAACGCCAAAGACTTCGGCAGCAAATTGGATCGGATTTTAACGCATAAAATCTGGGGTTATGTGATTTTCTTCTCCATTTTATTCCTGATTTTCCAGTCAATTTTTGATTGGTCGAGTTATCCGATGGATTTCATCGACACGACGTTCGCAAATTTAAGTTCTTACGCTGGCGCACACTTGCAGCCAGGTGTTTTAACCGATTTGGTTTCCCAGGGCATCATTCCCGGAATTGGTGGAATCGTAATTTTTATTCCGCAAATCGCGTTCTTATTTCTATTCATTTCGATACTCGAAGAAAGCGGTTACATGAGCCGCGTGGTTTTTTTAATGGACAAGATCATGCGGAAATTTGGCCTCAGCGGAAAAAGCGTTGTGCCATTAATTTCAGGAACAGCCTGTGCAATTCCGGCGATTATGGCCACACGAAATATCGAAAACTGGAAGGAAAGACTGATCACAATTTTAGTCACGCCATTTACGACTTGTTCTGCGCGATTGCCGGTTTATGCGATTATCATTGCACTCGTGATCCCGAATGAACGCGTACTTGGAGTACTGAATTTGCAAGGCTTGACGCTGATGTTGCTGTATCTACTTGGATTCGGAATGGCGATTTTCTCCTCATATATTTTGAATCTGATTCTGAAAGTAAAAGGCAAAACGTTCTTCGTTGTTGAAATGCCAAATTACAAGTTGCCGTTGTTCAAAAATGTTGCGATCAACGTGTTGGAAAAAACGAAGGCATTCGTGACCGGAGCCGGAAAAATCATCCTTGCGATTTCGATTATTTTGTGGTTTCTCGCTTCGTATGGCCCGGGAAAAAATTTCAGCAATGCCGAAGCAATTGTAGTTGAAAAAACACAGCACAGCAATTTATCCGAAACCGAACTTGAAAGTGCCGTGGCCGCGCACAAACTCGAAAATTCCTACATCGGGTTGATGGGAAAAACCATTGAGCCTGTGATTTCGCCTTTGGGTTACGACTGGAAAATCGGGATTGCGATCATCAGTTCGTTTGCGGCTCGTGAAGTTTTCGTAGGAACCTTGGCTACGATTTACAGTGTTGGCGGAACCGACAACGACGAAACCATCAAAAATAAAATGGCTGCCGAAATCAATCCGATTACCGGAAAAAAAGTATTTAATTTTGCCAGCGGAATATCCTTATTGCTGTTTTATGCGTTTGCAATGCAATGCGCAAGTACGCTTGCGGTGACGAAAAAAGAAACCAATACTTGGAAATGGCCGGCGGCGCAATTAATATTTATGAGCGCTTTCGCGTATGTTGTGGCGTTGATCGCTTATCAAATTTTAAAATAAAAATCATGGCACAGGAAATCATCGCTTTTGCATTGCTCGGACTGGCCGTTTTTTTTCTGGCCCGGAAATTCTTTTTTAAAAAGAAAAAGAAATCAGGTGATTGTGGCACCGATTGCGGCTGCAATTAAAGCAGCTTTACATATAAATTTGCTGCGATTTTGTTGGAAACGATCAACTCTTTCTGATCGACTTTAATTTTTAGCGAGGCATCGAAGGTTTCTTTTGAAACGACTTCAATGGTGGAGCCGAGCGCGATTTGCTGTTTGTCGAGATATTTTAAAAATTCTGATGAAGTGTCTTTTACGCCCACGCAGATTCCTTTTTGTTGTAGTGGAAATTCTGATAACAGTTGTTTTTCAATTTTTACAATCTGACCGTTTGCATCCGGAATTGGATCGCCGTGCGGATCTTCAGTTGGGTTTCCAAGGAAATCGTCGAGCTTGTTGATGAGTTTTTCAGATTTGATGTGTTCGAGTTGTTCGGCAATGTCATGGACTTCGTCCCATGAAAAGTTGAGCTTTTCGACTAAGAAAACTTCCCATAAACGGTGTTTTCGGACAATCATTTTGGCTGACAACCTGCCTTTTTCAGTCAGCGAAACGCCTTGGTATTTTTTATAATTGACCAGGTCTTTTTCAGCGAGTTTCTTTAACATGTCGGTAACTGACGACGCTTTGGTCTCCATTTTTTCGGCAATCGCGTTCGTGCTGATCTCCGAATCGGAAACGATCGTCAAATGATAAATGGTCTTGAGGTAATTTTCTTCTGAAAAAGTCATTGCATGTAATTTTTATTCTGTCTCCGTCATTGCGAGGCACGAAGCAACCTGTAACAGTTTGCTAAAATTATTATTTTGAAACCAAATGCCTAGCCCTGATGGAGCCGATATCCTTTGTGAGGCACGAACAAAGATAAAGGCGAGAGCAGGAAAAAGCTCCTAACTCTTCACAATAAACAACGCAATGTTAATCCTGTGGCGCACTTTGTCCACCGTTGTCCCAAGAATCAAATCTTTGAAACCTGTGTGCCCGTGCGTTCCCATGACCAATACATCAAAATGGCCTTCATTGACAATTTTCGGGATGCCTTTCGCAGGTTCGCCAAATGCTAGTTTTGTATTGATCTTATAACCGTGATCACTCAGCATTTTTTCATATTCGAGCAGCAATTGCTCGTCGACTGACGTTTCGTGATCGACGATTTTATCGCCATACATGATGGCGCCAATGGTTTCAACGACGTGAATTAAAGTGTAATGCGCTTCAATTCCGCCAAGTGCAAAAGCATTGTTCAGCGCAGATTCATCGGCATTTGAGAAATCGACCGTAACGGCAATGTTCTTCTTATTGTAAACGCCTGCATTCGCAAATTTGAGCTTCAGGCTGTGCGGCGAATGGTTGTAAATATCGACCTTTGGCTTTGCAAAAAACGGCTGAAAAACAATGTACAGCAGCAAAAATAAGAATGCAAAGGCGAGCGGAACTACAGTAAACCAAAGTAATGTTGGGTTTTCCGCCGATTCGAGCCAACCGTGAATTTCGTCATAAACCAGTTTTGCATTTAAGGAAACGATAATTAAAGCGATTAACCAGGAGGCGATTTTTGTGGGCATGCTGATGTGAAATCCTTTCATTTTTGATTTATCACTGACGAAGTGAATCAGCGGAATAATTGCAAATCCGAGCTGTAAACTCAGAATAACCTGACTGAAAATTAATAATTTTCCGGTGACGCCTTCGCCAAAAATATAAATCACGACAACTGCGGGAACGATGGCAATCAAACGTGTAATAATTCTGCGAACCCACGGTTTCATCCGGAAATTTAAATAACCTTCCATGATGATTTGTCCGGCCAGCGTTCCTGTAACGGTCGAACTTTGTCCAGCTGCGATGAGTGCAACGGCGAATAAAATCGGCGCCATTTTGTTTCCTAATAATGGTTCGAGAAATTTGTGTGCGTCCTGGATTTCGGCGACCTCAAACATTCCCGCTTTATGGAACGTGGCTGCAGCCAATATTAAAATCGCGGCATTTACGAAAAAGGCAAGGTTTAATGCAATCGTCGAATCGATGAAATTGTATTTGAGCGCTTGCTTAATTCCATCTTTGGTACGGTCGAATTTGCGGGTTTGAACCAAGGACGAATGCAGGTATAAATTGTGCGGCATCACCGTGGCTCCGATGATCCCGATTGCAATGTAAAGTGCTGCCGGGCCGGGCAAGGACGGAATTAATCCGGCGACAACTTTACCCATTTCTGGTTGGGCAAAAATCATTTCAAAGATGAATGAAAACCCGATGATCGCGACAAGCGCTATGATGAACGCTTCCATTTTGCGCATGCCTTTGTTGATCAGGAACAACAATAAAAAGGTGTCCAAAACAGTAAACAATACGGCATCAATTAATGGAATTCCAAACAGTAAATTCAGTCCGATCGCCATTCCGAGCACTTCGGCCAGGTCACAGGCGGCGATCGCAATTTCGGCAAGGAAATATAAAATGTAATTGATAAATTTTGAATAGGTTTCGCGTGAGGCTTGTGCCAAATCGCGCTGTGTCACGATTCCGAGGCGCGCACTTAAACTTTGTAAAAGCAGCGCCATAATATTGCTCATTAGCAAAACCCAGATTAAGGCATAGCCAAACTGACTTCCGCCGGCAATATCTGTCGCCCAATTTCCTGGATCCATGTAACCGACGCTAATTAAATAGGCCGGGCCTAAAAAGGCTAATATTTTTCGAAATCCTTTTGCTTTTCCTGATGTTTGCACCGATTCGTGGACTTCTTCTAATGACTTTCCGCTCATGATTGAAATTTTACAAAATCAAAAGTACGTTATTTTATTGTTTTACAAAATAAATTTTTAGATTTGCCTAAAAAATAATTGTTATGAAACTTACAATCACATTTTCAATAGTATTGCTAGCGATTTCTTTGAATGTTGCAGCGCAGGAAACCGGAAATGAAATGGAAAAATCAGAGCCGATAGAAACAGACCGGCCAGACCAGACTGAAACGCCAGCAATCGTTCCAAAGCACATATTCCAAATGGAAAACGGCTTTAGCTTTGAAAAAAACGACCGACATTCGAAATCCTTTATATTGCCTACTTCGTTGATGAAATACGGCGTAAACGGCAATTTCGAATTGCGGCTAATCACCGAATTTTCGATAGAAGATATGGACGGAACTAAAATTTCAGGTTTGAATCCGTTGCTCATTGGCTTTAAAGCCGCACTTGCTGAGGAAAAAGGAATCTGGCCAAAAACATCTATTATTGCACACTTGATGATTCCGGAACTGGCGTCAGAGGAATTTAAAACGACATATTACGCGCCGAGTTTTCGTTTTACGATGCAGCACACTTTAACCGACAAAATCAATCTGGGCTACAATTTAGGTGCCGAATGGGATGGCGAAAGTCCGGAACCGACTTTTATTTACACGATGACCTGCGGATTGTCACTTTCGGAAAAACTGGGTTGTTACGGAGAGCTTTATGGCTTTGCTCCTCAAAAAAACAAAGCCGACCACCGTTTCGATGGTGGATTTACGTATTTGATTACAGATAATGTGATGATCGACGCTTCGGGCGGTTTCGGGATTTCTGCAAACGCACCGGATTATTACACGGCTTTGGGATTTTCATTCCGATTGTAATTCCAAAAAGCTACCTTTAGATTTTAAATTTTTGAATGAAACACTACGATTACATTTTCGCTGGCGCGGGTCTATCGGCTTTGATGACGGTTTACGACATGGCGCTTTCAGGGAAATTTTTGGATAAAAGCATTTTGTTGTTGGACGAAAATCCAAAAAAAACAAACGACAGAACCTGGTGTTTTTGGGAAAAGCCAAACGGAAAATTCGACGCCATCGTTTCTAAAAAATGGAAAAAGGCGTTATTTGCCAATGATAATTTCCGTAGAATTTTAGATTTGGATCGGTATGAATACAAAATGATTTCCGGTCTGGATTTTTACAATTTTGTGTTCCGAGAAATTTTGCTTCATACAAATATTGAATTCCTCAATCAAAAAGTCAATTCCATTTCAGAAAAAGACAATTTGGTTTTTATAGAAACGGCTTCCGGAATTTTCACCTGCACCAAATTATTAAACAGCATTTACAGTCCAAAATTGGCTTTAAGCCAAAGACAATTCCCGGTTCTACAGCAGCATTTTATTGGATGGAAAATTAAAACGGAACAAAAAATCTTCAATCCCGATTTACCGACATTCATGGATTTTTCGATTCCGCAAAATGGAAATACGCGGTTTATGTATGTGTTGCCAACATCTGAAAACGAAGCGCTAATCGAATACACTTTGTTTTCTAAAGATTTGCTTCCCGAGAAAGAATATGAAAAAGCCATTGAAGATTACATCGAAAAACTTGGAATTTTAAGTTATGAAATCCTCGAAAAAGAGCACGGGAAAATTCCGATGACTTCGTATCAATTCTGGCACAATAACACCAAAAACATTTTAAATATCGGTTCTTCCGGCGGCTGGACAAAAGCAAGTACGGGTTATACTTTTAAAAATACGATAAATAAATCAAAAGCATTAATCGAATTTCTACAACACGAAAATGACTTCAGAAAATTCCATAAAACCAACAAATTCTGGCATTACGATTTACTCTTGCTCGACATTTTAAATGACAAGAACCACCTCGGAAGTGCAATTTTTTCGTCGATGTTCAAAACCGGAAATCCGGCACTCATTTTTAAATTCCTCGACGAAGAAACTTCATTTTTCGAAGATTTAAAAATCATTTTAAAATGTCCGAAACGGTTATTTATCAACGCTTTATTGAATCGGATTTTTAAAAAACACCCTGCAGAAACTATAAAATGATAACAAATCTTTATGATTCCTGTCATTTTCAAAACACGATTTGTTGTTATCTTTGCTAAAATAACTTTCAACCTTTAATTAAAAGATTATGTACCCAGAAGAAATGGTAAGCCCAATGCGCGCTGAATTGTCAGACGCGGGCTTTGAAGAATTATATAGTGCTGGCGCCGTAGAAAATGCGATTGCCAAGCCGGGAACAACGCTTGTTGTAGTGAATTCGGTTTGCGGATGTGCTGCAAGAAATGCACGTCCAGGCGCAAAACAGAGCTTAAACGGTGAGAAAAAGCCCGATCATTTGGTAACGGTTTTCGCCGGAGTTGACAAAGATGCAGTAGA
>Ga0247805_1001777_pt1 | contig 10224 bp, 9 predicted proteins | sample UWRJL044104R1_FD_180930 | JGI IMG/M metagenome (GOLD analysis project Ga0247805, IMG submission 180930) | Plant litter microbial communities from Arlington Agricultural Research Station in Wisconsin, United States - UWRJ-L044-104R-1 | ecosystem: Environmental > Terrestrial > Plant litter >...
TTTCACCACCCAGTAACAGACCGGCGCCATTTTTCATAGCAGCGACAGTAGGTTCGACAGCATTGACGTCAAAAGTAACAGGATCTGCACCTGCCAGCCCAAGCATAACAGCGATATCAGTCCCGTGTCCATGCCCGGTTTTGGCTAATGAGCCATAAAGCAGAATCTTCACCTGGCTAACCGATTCCAGTAAATGCTGTGCGGAAAGAGCTGCTGTAAACTGCTGCGCGGCACGCCATGGCCCAAGAGTATGTGAACTCGAAGGGCCTATGCCGATTTTAAATATATCAAATACAGAGATTTGTTCTCTAAGCATGATGTAAAACTAATAGATAAAAAGGATAAAAATTTTAGAAGTGGAATTCCAGGATGTCTTCGTCCTGCAACAGGTGATCGACAAATTTGTCATGATTCCCGGGCTTTCCGGTAGCTGTCCAGCTTCCGCTTATTTTGCCATCTGACATCACTTGTACGCCTCTTTCCATTTGAAGATCAAAGTGCCTGAAATAGTCTTCATACGAGTCTAGTTTGCCTTTGTCAAATTCCCTGACAATTCGGTATTCCCGGGTAGTGGATCTGCGGATAACATATCCCTCCAGGTAAGGGAAAGTAAGTAAGGCCAGCAAAACCAGTAGTGTTACACCTACAGCCTGTTCATAAAAACCAGATCCTATGGCCATGCCAATGGCAGCGACGATCCAGATTACGCAGGCGGTTGTCAGGCCTTTGATCCTGTTCTCTTCCCTGAAAATTACACCCGCACCCAAAAAACCAATACCTGTGACAATATTGGATGCAATCCTATCCTGACTGGTGGTTTCAATTTTAACAGAAAGAATAGTGAATAACGTTGCTCCCAAACCAATCATAATCATGGTTTTGAGACCAGCCTGTTTAGCTCTGAGCTCCCGCTCCAGGCCTATAAGACCACAAAGTAATGTAGCCAAAAGGAATTTATTAACTTCCGACTGAGTAATGAAATGACTGGCTTCTGATAGGTTTTCCATAGCTTGTTCCAGAGGTCAAAGATAAGTGCTTCCCGGCGTTATTGCATAAAAAAAGACCCACTAAAATATAGTGGGTCTTTTTTAAGCTTTATGGAGGAAGAATTACATCATTCCGCCCATGCCACCACCGCCCATAGGAGGCATAGAACCACCAGCAGGACTATCATCTGGCTCATCTGCTAATACACATTCTGTAGTTAACAACATGGCAGCGATAGATGCAGCGTTTTCTAAAGCTACACGACCTACTTTAGTAGGATCGATAACACCAGCACTGATTAAGTTTTCATAAACATCAGTACGGGCATTGTAACCGAAGTCAGCAGTACCTTCTTTAACTTTTTGAACAACGATAGATCCTTCAATACCTGCATTCTGGCAGATCTGACGTAATGGCTCTTCAATTGCACGACGAATAATCTGGATACCAGTAGTTTCATCTTCGTTAGCGCCTTTCATTCCGTCTAATGCTTCGATTGCACGGATGAAAGCAACACCACCACCTGCTACGATACCTTCTTCAACCGCTGCGCGAGTTGCATGTAAAGCATCATCAACACGGTCTTTTTTCTCTTTCATCTCTACTTCAGATGCTGCACCAACATAAAGAACAGCGACACCACCAGCTAATTTAGCCAGACGTTCCTGTAATTTTTCTTTGTCGTAGTCAGATGTAGTAGTTTCAGTAGCTGTTTTAATTTCGCTAACTCTAGCTCTGATTAAATCAGGGTTACCAAAACCATTGATGATTGTAGTATTGTCTTTATCAACAGTGATTTTTTCTGCAGTACCTAAGTATTCAAGATCAGCTGTTTCCAGTTTGTAACCTTTTTCTTCAGAAATTACAGTACCACCAGTTAATACAGCAATATCTTCCAGCATAGCTTTTCTACGGTCACCAAAACCAGGAGCTTTAACAGCTACTACTTTCAGGGAACCACGGATTTTGTTAACTACTAAAGTAGCTAAAGCTTCGCCATCTAAGTCTTCTGCAATAATTAATAACGGTTTACCAGTCTGAACCTGCTTCTCTAAGATCGGCAGTAATTCTTTCATGTTGCTGATTTTTTTGTCGTAGATCAGGATATAAGGATTTTCCAGTTCTGCTTCCATTTTGTCAGCATTGGTTACGAAATACGGAGATAAGTAACCACGGTCAAATTGCATACCTTCAACTGTTTTAACTTCAGTTTCAGTACCTTTTGCTTCTTCAACAGTGATAACACCATCTTTACCTACTTTACCCATTGCTTCAGCAATCAGTGCACCGATTACTTCGTCATTGTTAGCAGAGATAGATGCTACTTGTTTAATTTTATTGTTGTCTTCACCAACTGTTTGAGACTGAGCTCTTAAGTTCTCAACGATTGCTGTAACAGCTTTGTCGATACCGCGTTTCAAATCCATTGGATTAGCACCGGCAGCAACGTTTTTAATACCTGCTGTTACGATAGCCTGAGCTAAAACAGTAGCAGTAGTTGTACCATCACCTGCGATATCTGCAGTTTTAGAAGCAACTTCTTTTACCATTTGAGCACCCATGTTTTCGATAGGGTCTTTTAATTCAATTTCTTTGGCAACAGTTACACCATCTTTTGTGATTGCAGGTGAACCGAATTTTTTATCAATAATTACGTTACGACCTTTAGGTCCTAAAGTTACCTTAACGGCATTAGCCAAAATGTCAACACCTCTTTTCAGGGCGTCACGGGCTTCTACATTATATTTTACTTGTTTAGACATCTTTGTTTTTGATTAATCAGAATGAATTTTAAATAAAAATTATCTGCGAAATTTTAATTATTGGAGGATTAAAGCTCGACTGCGTAAATATCAGTTTCGCGCATGATTAAGTAATCTTTGCCTTCATAAGGAAACTCAGTGCCTCCGTATTTGCCGTAAATTACTACGTCTCCAACTTTCACAGTTGGTTTTTTACCTTCTGAATCTTCTTCAGAAACAGATACCACAGTTCCTTTTGATGGTTTTTCCTGTGCAGTTTCCGGAATGTAAAGTCCAGATGCAGTTTTAGTCTCTGCCGGAGCAGGCTCAACAATTACACGATTTGCTGTTCCTGCGATGGTTTTAAGGTTTAAAGCCATAATTTAATATAAATTTATTTTTTAGGGTAACATTAAAATTTGTAGATAACTACTTACTAAGTCTGTATCAGTTTTTATGCCAAGCGGGTTTAGCTTGACAAATTTACGCAGGCTTGTCAGCTAATGGATTATGCGTCTGATTTTTTGTGTCAGACTGGCAGAATAAAAAAAAGGCCCGTCAGCGTTTAAATTCTGACGGGCCTGATTATGCCTTGATAGCTTTAATATTATTTAGCAGTATCTGCTGGTGCTGGTGCCGGCGCAGTTGTCTGCGGCGCAACATTTCCACCAATCGGAGAAGGCGTAGGTGTTTTATCCAGGTGTTCCTGAATTTTAGAACTTCCGCTGCCTGTACTGGCGCCACCGGTTTTACCAATAGTGGTAATAGCCAGGGAGATCACGACAATCAGTGTTAACAATACCCAGGTGCCTTTTTCTAAAACGTCTCCGGTGCGTTGTACACCAAACATGTTACTGCCGGATCCGCCTGTTGCAAGACCACCACCTTTTGGGTTTTGTATCAAAACAAACAGCCCTAGAGCAACACAAATAATGATTAATAAAATAATTAAAAAAAGCATAGTATGTTAAATGGTTAAATTTTCTTTTGAATACCTTGGATAAGGTCGGCAAAGTAACGGCTTTTTTCTGGAAACTTCAAACTTAATTTTTCATAAGTATCTATCGCCTTGTCGTAAAGCATTTGCTCTATGTAAATGTTAGCCAGGGTCTCTGACACCAGGTCATTCTGGTCTTCGGCACTCTTTTTAGCCTTATTTTCCGTGTCGATCTGCTCAGCTTTTGGCGGGTTGATCTGCGGGTCATTTTTAATAAAACTCTCGATCAGTTCGAACTCTTTTCCGGTATGTTTTGGTTTATCTTCAGCCTCTGGTAATTCCGCCTGCCCGGTAAGCGGACTTTGCAGGTGAAAAATATGTTCTACATATTGCTGTTGTAATTCAGGAGAGTCATTAGTTCTGGTTTTCTGAACTGCATAGGGCTGAAAGATACTCTGATGTTCTTTGCGGGTTTTAGCCAGCCACCATAAAAACGTATAGGGTAGTTTCTCATCATGATAATTACTGACACTGCTTTTTTCTTCTGGTTCAGCCGGCTCCACTTTTTCTTCGGTCTGTACTGGCGCAGTAACCTGAAGCTCCTGTTCCTGAATTTCTGCCGGAGCCTCCGTCCCAAAGTTTTGCTCAAAAGCAAAAAAATCAGAGGAAGCAATACTTTCCACAGCAAAATCATGTTCCGGCGACGGTCTGCGCGGCGCTTCCGCAGCAGGCTGTGTTCCGTTACGGAAAGGACGATATTCTGTATTTTCAGTTTCCGCAGGTTGTTCAGTTGCAGCCGCACTCAGAACGTGCAGGATTTCATGCGGTTGACTGGTTGCCGGATGCTGATCTGCAGATAGTGCTATAACCGATAAGTTCCTGGAATAAAATTCCTTCTGTTTAATAAAATTATGGAGCGAAGTCCCTCCAGTGTAAAAAGCGGCAGTAGCAAATACCTGTTCTTTTTCAGGTTCCTGCATCAGGGCCCTGGCCAGCAGTAGGTGCAGTGGCTGAAAATAAGGATATTCCTGAATTAATTCTTGCAGCATGAATCGATCAGCAGGGCCTGCTTTTGCAGGGTCCGCCAATAATTCTGACAGTTGATTTTTAAGATGATTATCCAGCTCCACGTGACTAAGTTAAACAATGAAATTTAATTTTCCTCTTTACCACTGCGCAAAAGCACGGTTAAAGATGTCTTCAGTAAGCTGAGCATTAATTTCCCTGATAAACTGCTGTTGCTGTGATTCCAGTGTCTGTCCGGTTGCAGGAAATTCTCTGAACCTTTCGAAGGACTCTTCAAAACTCTGTTTAGGGTCTAAGTTACTGGTATATTTAACGCTGATTCTAATGGTTAGTTTATTCGTTCCTGCACTTGGTGAATTATTATTTTGCAGGGAGGTCGGGCGGATATCGTAACCTGTAATCCTGCCTTCGAATATAGCATCGGCATCATTATTCCGGATCGCCAGACTGGTCTGGTTACGAATCCTTGTTTTCAGGGCTTCAGTAAAGTCCTGGCTCAGGGTAGGAATAACCAGTGGCGCATTATTCTCGAAATATAAAACAGCTACTGTTTTCATAGCCGGTGGAATAGAGGCTCCATTTAATTTGATTGAGCAGGAATGCAGCACTGACGCGAAAGGGATCAGCAACAGTAAAAATATTTTTTTCATTGCTTAATTTAAATTCAGTTCTTTAATTTTTCTGTAGAGCGTCCGTTCTGAAATTCCCAGTTCCTGTGCAGCAAATTTCCGCTTGCCTTTATGCTTTTTTAAAGCCTTTTTAATCAGGTCAGATTCTTTGTCGATCAGGGAAAGCGATTCTTCCACTTCTTCTGCATCATGCGTGTAATTATAATCTACCGGGGCATTTTGAGAAGGTTTTTTAATAGTCAGCGTATTCTCGTGGCTCATTTCCGGATCTACATCCTGGTAAAGCTGATTAATATAATGCGGGTTCTCAGCCATGATATGCGAGGTGTTACCACCGCTCTGAATAATTTCTGCAACCAGTTTTTTCAGGTCCATCATATCCTTTTTCATATCAAAGAGAACTTTGTATAAAATATCACGTTCAGAAAAATCCTCTTTATTATTATTGTTAATAGCCATAGGAAGATTGCTGCCACCTTCATTTGGAATATAGTTCATTAGTGCCTGTGCGGTGACATTTCTGTCTTTCTCTAACACACAAACCTGTTCTGCAATATTCTTCAGTTGTCTGACATTTCCAGGCCAGCTGTAATTTGTCAGTAACTGGATAGCTTCATTGTCCAGCTGAATGCCGGGGCTGCGGTATTTATCACTGAAATCGGCAGAGAACTTACGGAATAATAAGTAAATATCTTCTTTACGCTCCTGTAAAGCCGGAATGCGCAATGGAACGGTATTTAATCTATAATAAAGATCTTCTCTGAATTTTCCAGATTTAACCCGGTTATATACATCAACGTTGGTTGCAGCAATGATCCGGACATCTGTCTTCTGCACTTTGGAAGAACCTACCCGCAGGTATTCACCACTTTCCAGAATTCTCAGCAGGCGTGCCTGCGTACCAAGAGGTAGCTCTGCCACCTCATCCAGAAAGATTGTACCGCCATTTGCTACTTCAAAGTATCCTTTGCGCGCTTCGTGTGCGCCGGTAAAAGAGCCTTTCTCATGGCCGAATAATTCCGAATCAATTGTACCCTCCGGAATAGCTCCGCAATTCACTGCGATAAAAGAACCATGTTTACGGGCACTGATCTGGTGAATGATATGGGAAAAAACTTCTTTACCACTACCACTTTCGCCCGTAATCAGCACGGACATATCTGTCGGGGCTACCTGCCTGGCAATATCTATTGCACGGTTGAGCAAGGGTGAGCCGCCAATAATTCCAAATCGGTTTTTGATATCCTGTACGTCCAAAATAAAAGTATGTTTTGTAAAAAAATCAGTTTGTTAATCTGCAATTCTGCCCAGAAGGGTCGCTGATGTACAACGCTCAATCACGACATTTACATATTGACCGGGCTTAACATTTTCGACAGCCGGAAATACGATCATTGCATTCTGGTCATTTCTGCCGCAAAGGTCAAGGTCCGATTTTTTTGAATAGCCTTCTACGAGAATTCTAACTGTTTTGCCAACAGATTCCTGCAAACGTTTCCGGGATGACTCCTGTTGTTTCAGCAGAATTTCTTTCAGCCTGCGTTTTTTGACTTCCTCAGGAACATCATCCTCTAGTTTACGGGCGGCCATTGTTCCTGGTCTTTCCGAATAGCTGAAACAGAATGCAAAATCATAATCCACATAATCCATCATGCTCAAGGTTTCCTGGAATTCCTCTTCTGTCTCCGAGCAGAAACCCGCAATGATGTCCGTAGAGATGGCACATTCAGGAATGATACTTCGGATTGCATCCACGCGGTTAATATACCATTCTCTTGTGTAGGTCCTGTTCATCAGTTCCAATACTCTGGTACTGCCCGACTGAACCGGCAGATGGATATTGTTACAGATATTATCGTGTTTTTTAATTGTATATAGTACCTCGTCGGTAATGTCTTTCGGGTGTGAAGTGGAGAAACGTACACGGAGTTCCGGGCTGATCAATGCAACCTTTTCGAGTAATTGTGCGAAATTAACCATGGTTTCAGCCTGGTCATCTGCCTGATCAGATCCTTTCCATTTATAAGAATCCACGTTTTGCCCCAGCAGTGTAACTTCTTTGTAACCACGTTCGTGCAGGTCCTGTGCTTCCGCCAGAATTGAATGCGGATCACGGCTGCGTTCACGTCCCCTGGTAAAAGGAACCACACAGAAAGAACACATGTTATCGCAACCTCTCATAATAGAGATAAAAGCAGTAATCCCATTTCCGTTCAGACGAACCGGGCTGATATCAGCATAGGTCTCCTCGCGTGATAAGAGCACATTAATTGCTTTCTGGCCTTCTCCAACCTGCTCAAGCAGTGCTGGCAGATCACGGTAAGCATCAGGTCCGACTACAACATCGACAAGTTTTTCCTCTTCCAGAAATTTAGATTTTAATCTTTCGGCCATGCAGCCCAGTACACCAACGATCAGTTTCGGGTTTTTACGTTTTTCAATTCCGAACTGTGATAAGCGATTTCTAACACGCTGTTCTGCGTTTTCCCGGATCGAGCAGGTATTAATGAAGATGGCGTCCGCTTCCTGATAATTTCCTGTAGTCTCAAAGCCCTGGTCGAGCAGAATAGAAGCTACAATTTCAGAATCGGCAAAATTCATCTGACAACCATAACTTTCAATATATAGCTTTCTGGCATTAAGGGCTTTAGGTGCATCAATAATCAGGGCTTCACCCTGACGCTCTTCATCGTGTGTCTTATCTGTTAGCTGTAAATCGATCATATCGGATTAAATGTTACTAGGCGCAAAAATACTAAATATAATTCGTAAATGACAAATTGGCAGCATTTAAAAAGATCTGATGAATGTCAAACATTGTCTTGTACACATTTGTCTCTGTATACAAATACCCGGTTTATGATCGAAAATCCGCAATTAAGGAAAATATTAAAATGGACAGGCCTGACAGTCTTAACCGTATTAGTGCTGTTAACTGGAGTCTCGGTATATTTCAGTAAAAACTGGAAACCTGAACTGGAGAAAAAGATCACAGAAGCTGTCAATAAGGGGTCGCAGGGGCTATATCAGGTCAGTGTGAAAGATCTTCACCTGAACATTCTTACAGGTAGCATCAGTGCGGACAGCATCTGGTTGCGGCCGGATACGGTAATGCTCAATGCATTACTGGATAAAAAAGTTGCACCTACACACCTGTTTGAGATCCGGTTGGCGAAACTGCAGCTTCGCAGGCTTTCCCTGCTTCGCATCTGGCGTAAAAAGGAAATAGATCTGAATGATATTATCCTGAATAAGCCTTCTATTAACATGACATATTATGCCGGACAGCACCGGCCTCAGACTGAGACAAAGCCAAAGAGCCTGCATGAACTTCTTTCAGGCACACTACATGCCGTCCGGATTAAGGCAATGCGCATTGCCGATGCAGATTTCGATTATATCAGCGGGGCCACAGGTAAGAAACTTAATTCGGTACATAAGCTGAATCTCACCGTCCGGGATTTTCTGCTTGATGAACATTCTGACGATGATACCACCCGTTTTTATTATACGAAAGATGTCAGGTTCGAAATAGCCGGTTATCAATCGCCATCTAAGGATGGGATGTATACCACTAAGGTTGACAGTATTACCGGATCGTTGCGAAAAAAAGAACTGGAGGTAAAAAACTTCAGGATGATCCCTAAATATCCTGAACTGGAGTTCAGCCGAAAACTTGGAACACAGAAAGACCGTTATGATCTACATTTTAAGCACATCCTATTTTCGGGCATAGATTATCTGCGACTAAATAGTGAAGGTGTGCTGCATGCGCAAAGTCTGCTGCTCAATTCTGGTATTGCAAAGATTTTTATGAACCGTGAATTGCCGGGTGACGCTACGCAGGATAAGACGAAGAATTTCCCTCATATGGCATTGCAGCGATTACCGGTAGCGACAACAATTGATACACTGAAACTCCGCCAGCTCAATGTAGCTTATACCGAGTATAACCCAATGGCAGAACAAAAGGGGACTATACACATTGACCATTTGAAAGGAAATGTCTTAAATGTAACCAACGATTCAGTTTCTCTGGATAAGAGTGCGGTGGCCGTTGCCCTGCTTGAAGCAGATTTGGTTAAGGCAGCGCATCTAAATATCCGGATAGATTTCAAACTTCGTTCCCCTGTCGCTGGATTTCACTATAAAGGTCATATAGGCCCAATGGATATGGTTAAACTCAATCCACTGTCCCGCGCACTGGGTTTAGTAGAAATGGAAAGCGGCAAAATCAGTAAAATCAACTTTGAGGCAGAAGGCAATCGTTATGGTGCCAAAGGTAAAATGCAGATGCGTTATACTGATTTGAAAATACGGCTGCTCAAAGTGGACGAAGATGGAGGGGCACCTAAAAAGAAAGGATTCTTGTCATTCCTTGCCAATAACATCCTGATTAAGGATTCCAATCCTCTGCCAGGTAAAGAACTCCGCGAGGTGAAAATTGATTTCGAAAGGACACCTTCCGCTTCTTTCTTTAATCTCTTATGGAAAAGTGTATTTGTCGGTCTTAGAGAAACCGTCGGACTAGGTATTGTTCCAATGAAAAGTCCGGAACAGGGGAATAAAGACATGCAGAAAAAGCTCAAAGATCGAAAAGAAAAGAGGGCGGAAAAACAAGAGGAAAAGAAAGAAGAAAAAAAGAAAAAAGAACAAGAGCGGCAGCAAAATAAAAATTAATGGGAAGCCTTTCCGACACCTTCGAAAAATAAATATTGTGTGAAGTGAATTATGTATATTGTAAACAATAGAGCTGCTGCATGAATGAAAAATCACGAAAGACAATCAGTCTGATCAAATGGATAGTTATTACCCTGTTCCTGCTGTTTGCTCTGGCAGATGCGGCTTCGTGGTTACTGGCAGCAAGGATGCGGCCGGCTATAACGCGTGAATTGAAAGATCT